>Ga0268359_11771_pt1 | contig 13159 bp, 8 predicted proteins | sample BioMet11_FD_194416 | JGI IMG/M metagenome (GOLD analysis project Ga0268359, IMG submission 194416) | Sewage microbial communities from Oakland, California, United States - Biofuel 11 (PacBio Assembly) | ecosystem: Engineered > Wastewater > Sewage > Unclassified | place: USA: California | collected...
AACCAGTTCCATGCTGTTTCCAATGTAAGCCTCGATCTGTCGCCGCCGTTCATAGAGGCTGTACACGTTTTCTGCAAAACCTTTAAGGAGTAGTTCATCTGCAGGTTCAAGTTTTGCACCCATTGAGTTTCTGGCTTTTGAATAAAGCGGGTCTTCAGAACCGACATTTTCACGGGAACCGTATTTTACAATAAAAAGTGCAAGGTCTTCTCCACCTAACCCGCTTTCCGGGAAATAGCCGCCATACCATTCAGAAAGCCTCTCCGACAGGGCATTTGTCGTTTCATTTATATCGTCCAGGGCCTCTACAGCCTGAATAATTCGCTGGTCAGGAGTAAGAGCACCTGAGACCTGAAGTTTTGCAGCCTCCAGAGTAACTTCGTGTAAAAGGGAGTAATACTCGGCAGGGGAATCTACAAACCCGGATATTATAGCTGCATTTTGAGGTCAAAGCCTTCAGGAGGGAGATCCGACTTGCTGTCCCTCAAAGAAAGAGAATGGAGGGCAAGCTCCCGGATGTCTTTTGAAAGAAGTATGGATTCCAGAATTTCTCCTGCTCTGTCGATTTCAAGAGTTCCAAACCAGGTATTAATTTTCAATCTGGACCTCCAGAGATGTCCGCACCCCGGTTTCTCCCCTTTGTGAGCAGGACTCTCCCGCCAAGGGACTCGTCAAGCATGCGCTGGGTTTCTTGCTGAAGTCTTTTACCTTCCTCGACGCTTCCGACAATTCCGTAAACTACCGGCCCGAAAGAACTGATGCCCGAGCCACTCGCGCCGTTGTCACGCATGTAATTCATGATATCCAGAACAGGCTGTGACTGAAGTCCGACTTCCCTTTTCTTAAAACCTACAGTCTGGATGTGGTTAATCGCTTTGCCAAAAGTTTCCAGGTCTTCCTCGACAAGTGCAGGAAGCATCTGCATGAGGATTACGTGGGAAATTTCCTGAACTTCGGCGAGAGGAATTGGGCAATACTTCGTGAAAATATCCACTTCTTCCGCATCGTGAGCCCCTTTACCTTTAGGAATTGCAAGGACAATAGACCAGTCAGGAAAGTTTCTTCTGAAAAGGACAGGCCCAGGAGGTACGTGGCTGGCTGAAGAAGGAGAAAATGCACCTTTATCCTTGAACTTATGTCCCCCATCCAGAATAAAGCCACCATTTTCAAAAGCAGCAACCCCTATCCCGGATGTGCCACCCCTGCCGACCGCGACTGCAAGTTCCCTAACGCTTTTTCCCAGTCCATAAATCCTGTTTACGGCTACTGCTGCCGACAGGGCAGCCTGGGTTCCGGAACCGAGCCCTACATGATCAGGGAGACTATCATTAATATGCAGCTTTATTCCTTCTCCTGTTGGAAGAAGGGTCTGTGCAGCTTTTTGCATTTTGCCTGCTAGAAGAGGATTACCGATGACCTCTATATTATCAGCTTTACTCGCAGAAATTTCCAGGCCGGGATATTCCAGGGTGATTCCCGCTCCCCCATCGACCCTGCCTATCTCTGCATTGAGGTCTATCAGGGTAAGATGGAGTCTGGATGGAGTCACTACTTTAATCATGTATATCTGTACCTCATTACCTATTCATAAAGATTAGGAATCGAACTTATTTTAGCTCAGGAATTAAGCTTCCGTTTCCCCCAGAGTTTTTCCTTAATAATCGAATAAGTAAAAGATAAAGTTTTCCTGTTAAACATGAATTTAAGCATTGGAAAAATCAGAGAATATATTCTTACACGAATCTCCATACTCCCCCTGAAATCCACCATCGGATTCATGAACACAGGGTTAATGGAAAAACTGCAGTGCCTGCATCGGCTGTAAGCCAGTCCCGCAACAGTATGTATAAGTCCACAGAGCATGCCCGTGTCTGCCGGATCGGAAAGGCCAAATGTCACGTCAGATTCCAGACGTTTAATTTTTATTCCATTAAGCAAATCGGAAAATAGACGAAGCAGAGGTTTTCTGAGAGATTGAATGCTTCCAGACCCCAGTGAAGCATTTCTCTGGGAGTCATTTCAGATTCTGGAGCTTCTTCAGTCTCGGGCTTTTTTTTCCCTCTTATCTTTGCAATTATACCCCAGTTTTCTTTCTTCTCAGTCCCTTCTGTTAGTTTTTCTTTACTCTCACTTTCTTCTATTCTTTTTTCTTTACTCTCACTTTCTTCTATTCTTTTGTCTATACTCTCGCTCACTTTTATTCTTTTTTCTTTATTCTCACCCACTTCTATTCTTTTTTCTTTACTCTCACTCACTTCTATTCTCTTCTCTTCGATCTCTTTTTCTTCAATCTCCCTTTTTTTCTTCACTTCAGCCTTACCCTGTGTTTCTGTAGTGACTCGTACCTTTTCAGTTTTCTTCAGATCAATCTCATTTTGCTCCTCTTTTATTTTTTTGTCCTTTTCTGATTTATCCAGTTCTTCAGGAAAGCTTTCGCTTTCCTCGGGTTCCTCTATGGAAAAGGTATGGGAAAAGAGCAGCCATTTTACGGTAAATATGCCTCTAAGTTCTTTCCTTTCTTCCAGACTCAGGACATTAAGCTTGAAAGTGAGACCTATTGCTGTAAAAAGTATGAATAAAATCAACAGAAAAACCAGCAGAAGAAAAGTGATTACCAGCATATTAACAGGTTAGGGAGAAGAGGATAGTCCTGACTATCCTGAAAACCCATACTTTTTAATTCCGTTCCCTGAAAAGTCCCTTAAATAGGTTTTAGTTCCAGAAATTCGGTGGAAACTTTAGTGGAAACATTCCTCTTCTTCGATCTTGATTTTGGTTTCTTCTACAGTTTCCTTTTCCGGAGTTCCTTTTTCTTTAACTTCCTGTTCCTGCAATTCCTCTTCTTTTTGTTCTTGCCTCTCATGCCTTTGAGCTTGTCCATAATCTCAGGCACAAGATCAGGAATTGAGCTAAGGATTGACCCGGCATCGCTTCGCCCAGAGAGCCGGAAGATTCTGGCTTCTTCTTCAGAAAGCATAATAAATGCCACAGGCTCTATCTTCGCGCCTGCCCCCCCACCTCCGCCATATCCCGACTCAGTGTCTTTCTTGCCTTCTCCCCCACCTGCTCCAAACCCCATTGTAATCCTTGAAATTGGAATAATTGTTTTTCCAGCAGCAGTAATTGGGTCTCCAACTACGGTTTTAGTATTCGCGATTCTCTCAAGTTCACCTGCAATTTCTTTAATAGTGGCTTCTACACCCAACTTTTCATCCCCTTTTTGTATATTGTTTCGTAGATGACGATAATAAATATTTTCGTTTTTTATTTTTACTCTAAATTTGGATACGTTAATTTTGGACTTAATCATATTTGAGTAATTCTACACCTACTAACTTAAAGCCAGTTTTAATTTTAGGGAGAAAACTTATTTTTATCGTTTTTTGAAGGCTATTGTTTTTTTAGGTGGGCAACTAAAATCTAAGCCGCCCTTATTTTGAAAGTAATAAATATTTGATTAATAAAAATAAGTTAATAGCCTATAAATAAGATATTCTATTAAGTTAAGTGACCTAGATTATTCGAATACAAATAAATTACAGGGGTAATATTTTTTATATTTTTAATTTATTCGATTTAGCATAATTCCAGTATATTTATATCCTATTATTTGAATTCCAGCTCAATCAATGAAATTTACTTAAAGAGTCTTACAAAAGATAAACAAATTCTTTGAATAAGAGAATACTTTTTCATTCGTGCATTCACGTAGGTATTCAGTGTAAACCCCCTTTATTTACAATGAAAGTTTCACTTAAAATTTCTTTTAATGGACGGAGGAATTAAAATAAAAAAATTAACCACTCTGCTAGTAGCTATTTTCATATTATTATTAATATCAAGTCTTGGAGCTGCGGCTGAGATTATAGTGCAGCCAGGAAATTCTATTCAAAATGCTGTGAATAGTTCGTCTTCCGGCGATATAATTACTGTAAAACCCGGAACCTATACTGAAAATATCATAGTAACCAAAGATGATCTTACAATCAGGTCAGAATCCGGAAATCCTGATAACACAATGATTAAAGCCAAAAGTTCGGGGGTCAGTGTGTTCCTCTTGCAGGGAGACAACATAAAAATAACTGGATTTAAGGCTGTAGGAGCAACCCGATCTGGCAATGCAGGAATTTGTCTGTCTTCGTGCAGTAACTGCATAGTTGAGAACAATAAACTTTTGAACAACTGTTACGGAATCCATCTCCTGCGTTCCAAAGAGAATAAGATCTCAAAGAATACAGCTACGAACAATAGGGAATATGGAATTGTACTTGGGACTGCTACAGACAATACCCTTTCAGGAAATACAGCTTTTAATAACGGTCGTGGAATCCATGTTGGTAACTCTGACGGCAACACATTTTCAGGTAACACTGTTCAAGATAATAGTGTTTATGGGCTTTATGTCTGTCCCAGAAGCGACACTAACCAGATTTACAACAATTACTTCAATGACACTAATATGACTATTAGAAATGGAATCGGAAATGTCTATAATACCAAAAAAAACCACAGGCACTAATATTGTGGGTGGCCCTTATATAGGAGGCAACTTCTGGGGAAAACCTGATGGTACAGGATTTTCCAATACCGCAGTAGATAAAAACAGGGATGGAATTTCCGATTCTGCATATAAAAACATAACAGGTAGCATCTATTCTGACAACCTTCCTCTAGTTGTTTATAAACCCGTGTCGACAAAGCCGGTTGCTGTATTCTCTGCATCTCCTACCTCAGGAAAAGCACCATTAAACGTTAAATTTACTGACGCAAGCACAGGAACACCAACTAAATGGAAATGGAATTTTGGAGATGGAAAAACTTCAACCTTGCAGAATCCAACCCATAAATATTCAGCCGCAGGGAATTATGCGGTTATACTCACAGTAAGCAACTCTGCAGGTAGTAATACGTTAACAAAAACCGGATATATAAAAGTGGTATCAAAACCAGTTGCTGCATTCTCTGCATCTCCTACCTCAGGAAAAGCACCATTAAACGTTAAGTTTACTGACACAAGCACAGGAACACCAACTAAATGGAAATGGGATTTTGGAGATGGAAAAACTTCAATCAAACAGAATCCAACGCATAAGTATTACAAAGCAGGAAAATACACAGTAACCCTCAAAGTAACCAATGCGGTAGGCATTAACACGGTAACAAGGTCAAATTATATAACCGTGACAGAAAAACCAGTTGCTGTATTCTCTGCATCTCCAATCTCAGGAAAAGCTCCATTAAACGTTAAATTTACTGACAAAAGTACCGGATCACCAACTAAATGGAAATGGAATTTTGGAGACGGAACAACTTCAACCAAACAGAATCCAATACATAAGTATTCAGCCGCAGGAAAATACACAGTAATCCTCAAAGTAACCAATGCGGCAGGCATCAACACAGCAACAAAATCAAAGTATATAACCGTGACAGCAACTTCGCAAACATCGACTGCTGCACTTTCTGAATCTCCAACTTCGACTGCTGCACTTTCTGAATCTCCAACTTCGACTGCTGCACTTTCTGAATCTCCAACTCCAATCCAATTGCTGCACTTTCTGCATCTCCAACTTCAGGAAATGTCCCGTTAACCGTTTCTTTTACTGACAAAAGTACAGGATCACCAACTAAATGGAAATGGGATTTTGGAGACGGAGAAACTTCAACAACCAAAAATCCAACTCATAAGTATTCAGCTACAGGAAAATATACTGTTAAACTTACAGTAACAAATGCAGCAGGCAGTAATACAAAAACAAAATCAAAGTATATCACAGTAACAGAAACTTCACAAGCTCCGGTTGCAGATTTCTGGGGTTCGACACTCTCAGGAAAAACTCCACTAAAGGTAACATTTACGGAGACAAGTAAAGGATCACCAACTTCATGGGAATGGGATTTCGGAGATGGGAAATATTCAACAGAAAAGAGTCCAACACACACATATTCAACTGCAGGAACTTACACGGTTAAACTTACAGCAACAAATGCAGCAGGAAGTAATACAAAAACAAAATCAAAGTATATAAAAGTGGCAAAGTGACTGCAACTTTGAAAACTTGGTTGTAAACCTCCCGGGGTTTTTTTCAGTCTCAGGTAAAGATGCAAAAGGCAGTAGCACAAAAGTCATTTGTGGATATCATAGTATCTAAAAAATGAAATAGCAAAACCAGTTGCTGCATTTTCTGCATCTCCTACCTCAGGAAAAGCCCCATTAACTGTGCCTTTACTGACAAAAGTACAGGCTTACCAGAGAAGTGGAAATGGAGCTTTGGAGACGGAACAATTTCAAGAGAAAAAAATCCAAAAAACCAGTATTTACAGGAAGGAAAATATAAGATTACACTTACAGTAAGCAATGAGGCAGGCGGCAATACTATAACAAAAACAAATTTCATAAAAGTGACAACAAATACAAGACCAGGGATATACTCTGAAAGTAAGTAAACTCTTAACCGAAACACGAAAAAATCAAGGATAAACGTAACGAACGCAAAGGTCTGTTTCGGTCACAACGGAAGAATCATAGTGAGTGAACGAAACAGACAATAATTCTGTTTTCTCTTATTCTGTTTTCAGAATCAACACCAGTTTTTCTTAGTTTCCTGTACCTTGATATCTTTCTGAGTTATGAAACTTCAACCTTCTGCATTAGGTTGAGATTAAAAAACTGACTAAGTCTAAATTTTATCTAATATCTAAGAGGCTGTCTTAAAATTCAAATCATTTATACAATTGGATAATAGGCAACGTTCCGTTTAAATTCATATTACGCACTCGATGTATAAAATCAAACACAATAAACATCATGGTTTAAACTTTCGTTTTGGACATTAACAGTTTGACACTCCGTTTATCAATTTAAATGCATAAGTCCTATCCCAATTATAGAACCAGATTTAATTTTCAGACATGCTCTAAGAGCTTACCTTAAATTTACATTTGATTTACAATTTAGATAGGCTGAAGACCGAGTTTTTCTTGTAAATTCAGCCTGAATTTGGATTTCATGGTATAAAGCCGCATAAAGCAACACATAAAACAAAAATTGTAACCAAAAACGAAGTTTTTGGACAAGAATTAGAAATGTTTTAATATAAAAAATCCAAATATAGAGCGAATCAGTGATCGTGGAATAAAAATAGCTAATCTGCCACCTGCAGGATCTAACATATAATCGATATAATAAGGCCCCTATAATGATTATTACATATAATGTGGAAAAGATATAATTACCGACAGTGAACCAGTTTCAAGATGAAATGGCGCTAAAATCGAATTACATGGACCAGGCACTTAATAGATTTTTTGTTAGACCTGCAGATTATTTATAGCTACATCCCGATTTTCATGATTTTATAAACTCCGGTTCAATATGTTAATTAAAAAACGCAGTTATGTAGAAACTCTCATGAGCCTTTGGCACATGCATGAAGCATGAAAAACTTTATACTGATGTTAAAGTTATTCATAGGAAATCCTCGGAAATAAAGAATTTCCAATTGTTTAAACTGAATTACCTGATATACTTTTACACATTCATTTTCAGATCCAATCAAAAGCTGATGTAGATAAGTTTTCTACAAAGCCAAAAACGCAAAAAAAACCTGGATTTTGGAACTGAGTTCTAGAACAAGGAGTTTTAGAACAAGAAACCTGTATTCGGCAGATTGGCATTAAAATTTGGATATTTTTCAGGACAGATATCCTCTTCAAACTGTATGGGAAGAAATACGTTTCATATATTTGCGGAAAGTTAAAAAGTTTACTCAAGTCTAAAAAACACATTAAGAATAAAAACACACTAAGACTAAAAACACATTAAGACTAAAAACACAAAGACTAAAAAACACATTAAGACTAAAAACACATTAAGACTAAAAATACATTAAGACTAAAAATACATTAAGAAATCAGTATAACTTTCAAAATATGTGATAAAATTATTATAGGTTTTTTCGTTAGAATATTTTCCCTTGAAATGAAGAGGATGCCAGGATAGCGCTTTTCAAACCCCCTATTAATTTGCCCTGCATTTAACACGTGTTAACATATGGCCCAAGCATCACATAAAAAGAAGCAGCAAGCCATTTACAAATAAGTGATATAGGACTAATGCAAGTTTCCACAAAAACGCTATTAGTGAAAATATTTGAAATAATAATTTACCTGCTGGATGTAGGACGAAATATAACGGAGTAAGACAATGAAAGTGAACAAAAAAACTGTATTCAGTAGCTTTAGCTTCAACAGCCATTGTTTTATTTTTAATTTTGATATTATCTACTGCATCGGCAGCTACTGCACAAAGTACTTCGACCGCGTCTGGATACGCCTACATTACGAATAGCGGCAGCACCACTGTCTCTGTAATTGACATTACAACAAACAAGGTTACAGCCACGATAAACGTAGGAAAATATCCTTACGGAGTTGCAGTAAACCCCACTGGAACTAAGGTGTATGTATCGAAAGACAAAAGCAGTGTCATCTCCGTAATTGACACAGCAAAAAACAAGGTTACAGCCACAGTGAAGGTAGGAAAAAAATCCCTGGGGAGTTGCAGTTAACCCGGCTGGAACAAGGGTATATGTAGCAAACGAAGGCAGTAAGACCGTCTCTGTAATTGACACAGCAACAAATACGGTTACAGCTACAGTGAAGGTAGGAAATTATCCTTGCGGGGTTGCAGTTAACCCGGAGGGGAACAAAAGTATATGTGACGAACACTCTCGATAACACTGTCTCTGTTATTGACACAGCAACAAACAAGGTTACAGCCACAATAAAGGTAGGAAATCTCCCTACCGGAGTTGCAGTTAATCCAGCGGGAACAAGAGTATATGTGACGAACGAGTACGATGTTTCTGTAATTGACACAGCAAAAAATAAGGTTGCTGCCACGGTGACTGTAGGAAAATACCCATGGGGAGTTGCAGTAAACCCGGCTGGGACAAAGGTATATGTGACGAACTATGGAGATGGTACTTTTTCTGTGATTGATACAGCCACAAATAAGGTTACAGCCACAGCGAAGGTAGGAAGTTATCCTTTAGGTGTTGATTTCAGTCCGGATGGAACTAAGGCATATGTGGCGAAAGAAACAAGCGGCGCAGTCTCCGTAATTAACACAGCCACAAACAAGGTTACAGCCAAAGTGTGGGTAGGAACAGAGCCTGTTGCATTCGGGAAGTTTATAGGGTCTGTTTCTGTGCAAAATCCAGTAGTTCCTAATGCAGACTTCATTGGATCTCCAGTCTCAGGAAGTAACCCATTGAAGGTGCAGTTTACTGATAAGAGTACAGGTTCACCGACTTATTGGGAATGGAACTTCGGTGATGGGTCTGATCTGGTAACTGAATATAATCCAACACATACATACTCAAAAGCAGGAAATTATACTGTGAAAGAGACTGTGAGTAATGCAGCAGGTAAGGATACGGAAATAAAAACGAATTATATAACAGTGACAGAAGATTCACAAATTCCTGATGCAGATTTCATTGGATCTCCAGTCTCAGGAAGTTATCCATTGAAGGTGCAGTTTACTGACAAGAGTACAGGTTCACCGACTTATTGGAAATGGAACTTCGGTGATGGATCGGATCTGGTAACTGAATATAATCCAACGCATACATACTCAAAAGCAGGAAATTATACTGTGAAAGAGACGGTGAGTAATGCGGCAGGTAGGGATACGGAAATAAAAACGAATTATATAACAGTGACAGAAGATTCACAAATTCCTGATGCAGATTTCATTGGATCTCCAGTCTCAGGAAGTAACCCATTGAAGGTGCAGTTTACTGACAAGAGTACAGGTTCACCGACTTATTGGAAATGGAACTTCGGTGATGGATCGGATCTGGTAACTGAATATAATCCAACACATACATACTCAAAAGCAGGAAATTATACTGTGAAAGAGACGGTGAGTAATGCAGCAGGTAAGGATACGGAAATAAAAACGAATTATATAACAGTGACAGAAGATTCACAAACTCCTGATGCAGACTTCATCGGATCTCCAGTCTCAGGAAGTAACCCATTGAAGGTGCAGTTTACTGACAAGAGTACAGGTTCACCGACTTATTGGAAGTGGAACTTCGGAGATGGGTCTGATCTGGTAACTGAATATAATCCAACGCATACATACTCAAAAGCTGGAACGTATACTGTGAAAGAGACTGTGAGTAATGCGGTAGGTAGGGATACGGAAATAAAAACGAATTATATAACAGTGACAGAAGCTTTGCAAACTCCGACTGCAGATTTCTGGGGCTGGCCACTCTCAGGAAACGCTCCACTAAAAGTAACATTTACGGAGACGAGCAAAGGATCACCAACTTCGTGGAAATGGGATTTCGGAGATGGAACATCGTCAACAGAAAAGAGTCCAACACACGCATATTCAACTTCAGGAACTTATACGGTTAAACTTATAGCAACAAATGCAGCAGGAAGTAGTACAAAATCAAAATGGAAATATATAAAAGTGGCAAAGTGACTGCAACTTTGAAAACTTGGTTGTAAACCTCCCGGGGTTTTTCAGTCTCAGGTAAAGATGCAAAAAGCAGTATAAAAAAGTCATTTGTGGATGTCATAGTATCTAAAATATGAAATAGCAAAACTAATTACTGCATTTTCTGCATTTCCTACCTCAGGGAAAGCCCCATTAACTGTTGCCGTTACTGATAAGAGTTCAGAAAATCCTACTAAATGGAAATGGAGTTTTGGAGGCGGAACATCGTCAACAGAAAAGAATCCAAAACACCAGTATTTACAGGAAGAAAAATATAAGATTACACTTACAGTAAGCAATGAGACAGGCGGCAGTACTATAACAAAAACAAATTTCATAAAAGTGGCAACAAATACAAGACCAGGGATATACTCTGAAAACAAGTAAACTCTTAAACTGAAACACGAAAAAATCAAGGCTAAACGTAATGAACGCAAAGGTCTATTCGGCCACAAAGGAAGAATCATAGTGGGTGACTGAAACAGACCCATAGTGGGTGACCGAAACAGACCCATACTTCTGTTTTCTCTTAATCTGTTTTCAGAATTAACACCGGTTTTTCTTGGTTCCCTGTATCTAACTCTCTTTCTGAGTGATGAAACTTCAACTTTCTGCATTAGGTTGAGATTAAAAAACTGACTGAGCCTAAATTTTATCTAATATCTAAGAGCCTACCTTAAATTTACATTTGATTTACAATTAGATGGGCTGAAGACCGAATTTTTCTTGAAAATTCAGCCTGAATTTGGATTTCGTGGTATAAAACCGCATAAAGCAACACATAAAACAAAAATTGTAACCAAAAACGAAGTTTTTGGACAAGAATTAGAAACGTTTTAATATAAAAAATCCAAATATAGAGCGAATCAGTAATCGTGGAACAAAAATAGCTAATCTACCACCTGAAGGATCTAACATATAATCGATATAACAAGGTCCCTATAATGGTTCTTATAGATAATGTGGAAACGATATAATTACCGACGGTGGACCAGTTCAAGATGACATGACGCTAAAATTGAACTATATGGCCCAGGCACTTAATAAATTTATTATTAGACCTGCAGATTATTTATAGCTACATCCCGATTTTCATGATTTTATAAACTCCGGTTCAATCTGTTTAAAAAATGCGATTATGTAGAAACCCTCATGAGCCTTTGGCACATGCATGAAAAATGAAAAACTTTATATTGATATTAAAGTTTTTCATGGGAAATCATCGGAAAGAAAGAATTGTCAATTGTTTAAACTGAACTACCTGATATACTTTTACACATTCATTTTCAGATTCAATCAAAGCTGATTTAGATAGGTTTTCTACAAAGCCAAAAACGCAAAAAATATCTGGATTTTGGAACTGAGTTTTAGAACAAGGAGTTTTAGAACAAGAAACCTGTATTCGGCAGATCGACATTAAAATTTGGATATTTTTCAGGATAAGCATCCTCTTCAAACTGTACGGGAAAAGTAGGTTTCATATATTTACTGAAAGTTTAAAAATTTACTCAAGTCTAAAAACACATTAAGACTAAAAAATACATTAAGAAACCAGTTTAACTTTCAAAATATGTGAGAAAATTATTCTAAGTTTTTTCATTAGAATATTTTCCTTTGAAATGAAGAGGATGTCAGGATAGCGCTTTTCAAACACCCTATTAATTTGCCCTGTATTTAACACGTGTTAACATATGGCCCAAGCATCACATAAAAAGAAGCAGCAAGCCATTTACAAATAAGTAACATAGGACTAATGCAAGTTCCCACAAAAACGCTATCAGTGAAAATATTTGAAATAACAATTTACCTGCTGGATGTAGGACGAAATATAACGGAGTAAGACAATGAAAATGAACAAAAAACTATGTTCAGTAGCTTTAGCTTCAACAACCATTGTTTTATTTTTAATTTTGATATTATCTACTGCATCGGCAGCTACTGCACAAAGTACTTCTAACACGGCTGGATACGCCTACATTACGAATAGCGGCAGCACCACTGTTTCTGTAATTGACATTACAACAAACAAAGTTACAGCCACGATAAATGTAGGGAAATATCCTTATGGAGTTGCAGTAAACCCCACTGGAACTAAGGTGTATGTATCGAAAGACAAAAGCAGTGTCATCTCCGTAATTGACACCGCAAAAAACAAGGTTACAGCCACAGTGAAGGTAGGAAAAAATCCCTGGGGAGTTGCAGTTAACCCGGCTGGAACAAGGGTATATGTGGCAAATGAAGGCAGTAAGACCGTCTCTGTAATTGACACAGCAACAAATACGGTTACAGCTACAGTGAAGGTAGGAAATTATCCTTGCGGGGTTGCAGTTAACCCGGAGGGAACAAAGGTATATGTGACGAACACTCTCGATAACACTGTCTCTGTTATTGACACAGCAACAAACAAGGTTACAGCCACAATAAAGGTAGGAAATCTCCCTACCGGAGTTGCAGTTAATCCAGCGGGAACAAGAGTATATGTGACGAACGAGTACGATGTTTCTGTAATTGACACAGCAAAAAATAAGGTTGCTGCCACGGTGACTGTAGGAAAATACCCATGGGGAGTTGCAGTAAACCCGGCTGGGACAAAGGTATATGTGACGAACTATGGAGACGGTACTTTTTCTGTGATTA
>Ga0268359_12766_pt1 | contig 13148 bp, 16 predicted proteins | sample BioMet11_FD_194416 | JGI IMG/M metagenome (GOLD analysis project Ga0268359, IMG submission 194416) | Sewage microbial communities from Oakland, California, United States - Biofuel 11 (PacBio Assembly) | ecosystem: Engineered > Wastewater > Sewage > Unclassified | place: USA: California | collected...
AAACAGTCCTTCGTCCTAGTAATGGGATGATTGACTGTTTTTTTTTGTTAGAAAGAGGTGCTTCTTATGTGTGGATTATTAGTAACAACAGACGGTGCAACAGATTTCAGTGCTTTCAAGGAAGGACTTGAGACATTGAAGGACCGCGGTCCGGATGATCAGAGGATCGAAGCCGTTGACGGCGGCATCATGGGGTTTCAGAGACTTGCCATTATGGGATGCGATGAGAAGGGCATGCAGCCGTTCCACCGTAAAGGCAATGCCGTTGTGTGCAACGGTGAATTATACGGTTCCGTAAAATCAAAAAGGAACTGGAAGAAGAAGGATATACATTTACTTCAGATTCTGACTGTGAACTTCTGCTGCCGTTATATGAAAAATACGGCGCCGGTCTGTTTGCTCATTTAGACAGTGAATTTGCGTGCGTTATCTATGATGCTGAAAAAGACAGCTGGCTGGCAGCCAGAGATCCAATCGGCATTCGTCCATTGTTCTATGGATACAACGAACATGGCAGGATCTGCTTTGGTTCAACACCAGCTTCTCTCATGCCGATTGCGAAAGATATCTTTCCATTTCCTCCTGGCTGCTATTGCGAAGATGGCAAGTTCACAGTGTATGCACACATTGATCTGCCGGAAAAGAAATGCATGGATGACATGGATGAAATTTCCCGCCAGATCCATGACCGTCTGATTGATGGCGTTGTCAAGAGGATGGACGCTGATGCACCGGTGGGATATCTGCTGTCCGGCGGCCTGGATTCATCACTGGTCTGTGCCATTGCACAGAAGCACAGCACGAAGCCGATCCGTACTTTTGCCATCGGCATGGATGTCGATGCAATCGATTTAAAGTATGCCAAGGAAGTGGCCGAATATATCGGTTCTGACCATACGGAGATTATTATTTCAAAACAGGATGTCTTAGATATACTGCCAGAAGTCATTAAGGCACTGGGCAGCTGGGATATTACAACAATTCGTGCCTCAATTGGAATGTACCTTCTCTGCAAAGCAATTCACGAAACAACAGATATAAAAGTCCTGTTCACCGGTGAAATCAGCGATGAACTGTTTGGTTATAAATATACAGATTTTGCACCGGACGCAGACAGTTTCCAGACAGAAGCAGAAAAGCGGATCCGTGAATTATATATGTATGATGTCCTGCGTGCTGACCGCTGTATTTCAGCCAACAGTATGGAAGGAAGAGTGCCGTTTGGAGATCTGGCTTTCTGCAGTTATGTCATGGCTGTTGATCCCGAGAAGAAGATGAATCATTACCATATGGGCAAGTTCCTGCTTCGTCATGCCTTTGCCAATGACCGTCTCCTGCCGGCTACGATTCTGTTCAGGGATAAAGCAGCTTTCTCGGATGCTGTTGGGCATTCACTTGCAGATGACTTAAGAGAGAAAGCGGAACAGATGTACAGTGACGGAGAATTTGAAACAGAGCGCATCAAGTATACATGGCACCGCCCATTTACAAAGGAATCGCTGATGTACCGGGATATCTTTGAAAAGTATTATCCAGAAATGGATCAGATGATCACCGATTACTGGATGCCGAATCAAAACTGGGAGGGATGCAATGTCAAAGACCCTTCCGCAAGATATTTATCAAACTATGGTGCCAGTGCGTACTAAGGAGGAGAAAAAATGCTGGATATAAAATTTACAGAGAACTTAACAAAGAAAAAGAAGCCGGAAGACGAAACACATCTTGGCTTCGGAAAGATCTTTACCGATCACATGTTCCTGATGAATTACGATGAGGGGACAGGCTGGCATGACGCAAGAATCGTACCATATGCACCATTGGAGATGGATCCGAGTACAGCAGTATTCCATTATGCACAGGAAATCTTTGAAGGGTTAAAAGCATATCGTACGAAAAAAGGCATTCAGCTGTTCCGCCCGGACTGCAATGCTGAAAGATTTCAGAACAGTGCAGAGAGAATGTCCATGCCAAAAATTGAAAAGGAAGATTTCATCCAGGCATGCATGGAACTGGTGAAAGTTGAAAGGGACTGGGTCCCATCATCTCCAGGCACAACACTGTATCTCCGACCATTCATGATTGCCACCGGAATCGGTCTAGGGGTCCATGCAAGCAAATCATATCAGTTCATTATCATTGCTTCGCCAAGCGGTGCATATTATGACGAAGGACTGAAACCAATCAAGATCTTTGTTGAAGATGAATACATCCGTTCAGCACCTGGGCTGACTGGATATGCCAAATGCGGCGGCAATTATGCAGCCAGCATCCGTTCAGGAGAGTTTGCTCAGGAGATTGGCTATGATCAAGTCCTCTGGCTGGACGGTGTTTACCATGAATACGTTGAAGAAGTAGGATCGATGAATATCTTCTTCAAGATTGATGGAAAGATCTTCACTGCACCGTGTCTTGGCACTGTGCTGCCAGGTGTTACAAGAAGATCTGTCATCACGCTGTTGAAGGAGCTTGGCTATGGTGTGTTTGAAGAAAAGCTTTCAATTGATGATGTCATGCGTGCTGGAAAAGAAGGAAGACTTGAAGAAGTATTCGGAACTGGTACAGCTGCTGTGATTTCACCAGTAGGCGTGCTGCGCAAGAATGATACGACCATTGTCATCAATCATGGAGAAATCGGAAAGATATCAAAAATCATGTATGATACTTTGACTGATATTCAATGGGGAAGAACATCAAAGCATACTGAATGGACCAGATCAATTGAGTGAGAGGCGAAATATGACAGAGAAGATCCTGCATGAAGAAGATGCTGTAGTCAATCGGAAGAATGTCCGGATCGAAGCAGATTCCATCGGCATGAAAGAAATTCCGGCAGAAGCTTTATACGGTGTTCAGTCGCTGCGCGCTAAAGAAAATTTTCCGATGACAGGCGAAAGAATGCGTACAGAGATGATTGAAGCTCTTGCTAGAGTAAAGAAAGCATGTGCACTGGCAAATGCAGGTGCGGGTGTACTTTCGAAAGACAAAGCTGATGTTATTGCAAAAGCTTGTGATTTGATTATTCATGGCAGATATCATGAGGCGTTCATTGTTGATCCTATCCAAGGGGGTGCCGGAACTTCAATGAACATGAATGCAAATGAAGTGATTGCCAATGTTGCAATCGGCCTTCTTGGGGGAAAACCTGGTCAGTATGAACTGATTCATCCGAATGATGATGTCAATATGGGTCAGTCTACCAACGACGTGATACCGACGGCTGGAAAAATTGCCTGCATGATGATGCTGAGCAGATATGAGAAATCACTGCAGGAGCTGATTCTGTCTCTGCAGAAGAAAGCTGAAGAGTTTGATGATGTCCTGAAGATGGGCAGAACACAGCTGCAGGATGCGGTTCCTATCCGTTTAGGACAGGAGTTTGATGCATACAGCTCGGCTGTGCAGCGAGGTCTTGACCGGATCAGAATAGTAAAGCAGGAAATGCATGAGATCAACTTAGGCGGCACTGCCATCGGAACATGCATTAATGCAGACCGTGAATATTTCTTCCGCATCAGCAGTGAACTGTCGAAAGAGACAGGGATTCCATTTGAACACTGCAGTAATCTGATCGACGGTACGCAGAATATTGACAGCTTTGCGTCGTTATCTGGGGCATTAAAGGACAGTGCAGTGACGTTATCTAAGATTGCCAATGATCTGCGTCTGCTGTCCAGTGGACCGAAAACGGGCATTGCTGAAATCGTTCTGCCGGCAATGCAGAACGGCAGTTCCATCATGCCTGGCAAAGTCAATCCAGTAATTCCGGAAGTTGTTTCACAGACAGCATATCGCGTCATCGGAAATGACGTCACCATCACCTGTGCAGCAGAAGCAGGACAACTGGAGCTCAATGCATTTGAACCAGTTGTATTCTATTCGCTGTTCCAGTCTATTGACCTGCTAAAAAATGCAGCAGATACTTTCCGCATCAATTGTATTGAAGGTATTACTGCAGATCGAGAAAGATGCAGTGAATTGATGCTGTCAAGTGTCGGTATAGCAACTGCTTTGAATCCGCTGATTGGATATACGAAAGCAGCGTCGTTGGCAAAAGAAGCACTGAAGACCGGGAAAAAGGTAACAGAACTTGCTGTAGAAAAAGGATATGTCACTTCGGATGAAGTCAGGAAGATCCTTGATCCATACCGTATGACTAAATTGGCGGCATATTCTTCAAATCATCAGTCATAAAAAGGACAGCAGATATTTGTCTGCTGTTCTTTACGTTAGATATGAAGCTTTGGGAAAATATTGCTGAAGCTGTCATGGATGACTAGGTCAGCCGTATCGTCATAAGGGGTTGCATCACGGTTGATCAGGACTAGATGCCTTCCTCCGAAGAAGCGGAGGAAGCTGGCTGCAGGATAAACAACTAGAGATGTTCCAAGCACTATCAGGACATCTGCACTTTGAATAGCCGCAACAGCTCCTGATACAACGGCATCGCTCAGTCCTTCCTCATAAAGGACAACATCTGGTTTGATAATGCCGCCGCATGCATCACAGCGAGGGATGCCGGTGCTGTTCTTGATATATTCAGCCGGGAAGAATTTTCTGCATTTGACACAGTAATTGCGCAGGACGGATCCGTGCAGTTCATAAACTTTCTTGGAACCTGCTTTTTGATGAAGACCGTCGATATTCTGGGTGACAACACCTAAAGATTTTCTTGCTCTCTCAAGATCTGCAATAAAGCGGTGCACTTCATTTGGCTGAGCATCCAGATACAGCATGCGGTCACGGTAGAAGTCGAAGAATTCCTCCGGTTTTTCTGTAAAGAAGGAATGTGAGATGATTTCTTCCGGCGGATACTTATATTTCTGATTGTACAGTCCGTCCTGACTTCTGAAATCCGGAATCCCGGAATCTGTTGAAACGCCGGCGCCTGTGAAGAATACAACATGTTTTGCATCATCAATGATCTTTTGAAGCTGTTCTATTTTATCTTCTTCCATATGGATCTCCTATTCTTTCTCTGTATAGGTCTGCAGCAGTGCTTCTGCTATTTTTTTGTATTCATCAATCAATGACTGCGGTTTTTTGATGACAATTTTATCATAGAACTGCAGGAACCATGAGACAAGTGTTGGCGTCACAGCAGTTCTGATGCTGGCTGTAAAGGTCTTCTCATCCACCTTGGATATAACAATGTCTTCACCGAACTGATCAAAGACAATGGATGACAGACTGTTGTCAAATACAGCGGTGACCGTCTGGGGTGCACCGTGATACATCTGAAAGGAGCTGCGCAGATGATCCTGCAGAGAGAATGGAATGCCTTCACTCTGTTCATTTGTGACCGTGATCTGATCCATCTTATCTAAACGATAATTGGCAAAAGCATGATGCTTATCAGAATAGAAGACAACATAGTATCTTCCATTTTCGGAAATCAATGCATATGGGACCAGACGATACTTTGCATTCTCCTTGCGGTATTTTTTCTTCTTTGTCACAGTGATGTCAAAGTACAGGAATTCTACATATTTATTCTTAGCAATTGCAGGAAGAAGTTTTTCTGCGTCTTCCAGGATCTTATGATGCTCCGTCTTGGCCGGATTGGAAGACAGGGGAGGAATCTGAGAAATCCTCTGCTCTGGCAGCAGCTGGCGTATTTTCTTTATCAGTTCATTTGTCTCCGGTGCAGACAGTGCACTGGATTCTTCACATGCATTCATTAGAAACAGTGCTTCTGCATTGGTGAAGATGTGTTTTAAATAATAGCCCTGACGTCCTTCTTTTCTAATAAAGACAATCTCCACACCAGCTTCTTTCAGCATGTCAATGGACTTATAAATTGTTCTGCGGTCAGCAGGGTGACCAGCAAGATCGCAGCAGGCACGAAGATCCGTCATCGATAAAAGATGTTCAGAATCAGAGTATTTTGAGAGCGTCTGGTATACAAGGGCATCCAGAGAAGGAACAGCAGTTTTCATAAATTTCTTCTGGCTTAACCTCCAACTTGGTGACTTGACATTTAATTGTACATTAACGAGTACAGCAGTATATCAGGCCGCGGTATATTCTCAGGGCATTGGAGGCTCACTTTCTATGGAATTCATGACTGAGAATGTTGTTTCATCGTTATATCCTTACCAGATTGAGAATATTGAGAGGCAGATCATTGACTATCAGTCTCTCAATCTGGCTGAAAAGAAGACTGATTTCGATATGTGCCCAAAATGCGGTGCAGTTCATCCCCGTCTGATCAAAGGCGGGGAAATCACATTCTGGCAGGCAGATGTATCGCTGTAAAGAATGTGATAAGCGATTTACTTATGATAATGGGCATTTGACCTGGTATTCTCATCAGCCTTATGACAAATGGTCAATGTTCATCAAGAGCACTCTGGAACACGGTTCGCTGCTCACAAATTCTGCCCTCATTGATGTCAGCCCATCTGCTGCCTTCCGCATGAGACATGAACTTCTTTCTTTCCTCAGACTTATCACTGAAGAGAAAACAATCGATAAAGCAGTGGAGATAGATGAGAAGGTATTCATGGAATCACATAAGGGATATTGCCTTCCCAATGTCAAAGGCAGAAAAAGACAGACACCAGCAGCAGGCGGCCCATATTCACATCAGTTCGTCAGCCTGATCTGTGGGGCTGACCGCGAAAACGGATCATATATCCAGGCATATTCGATGGGACATCCATCGTTAGCAGATGCAGCTCTTTTCGGTAAACATATCAATGATAACGTCTTTGCCTGGATCGATGGCCAGACCTGTTATCCTAAGATGCTTGATGAAAAGCACTGTCCTTTCAAGATACTGACTGATCATAAAGAATATGACAGCGAGAACCATCTCAATACTGTGAATTCTCTTCACAGCAGAATGGCCGAATGGTATCGGAACTATCGAGGAGTCGCTACAGTTTATATCAACAGATATGCCGCTCTTTTCAGTATATGGCAGAAATATGCCGGCTGTGATCTTCAGGAGATCATTCTCAAGCTCATCCGACAGATTTCAGAACATATTCACTATTTCTTTGTCCGGGACATCAGGGATAAAGATATCTTTGAAGACCCGACTGCAATATATGAACGCGAAAGGATGGCTGATCACTTCGTCAATTCTTCTGATGGATCTATCGGTGCATCCACAGAATATTGGACTTTTTAGCTGAAAGTCACCAAGTTTGTGGTTAAGCCTTTCTTCTTTCTTACTTCATTGTACATGAATGTGTACAGCACTTCCAATCATTCTTTCTATAGTAATGAATGTAAACAGAGGTGATGATCATGGAACAGACAGCGAGGTATTGGTTGACATTAGCGTTTCTCTTTATGTCCTTCGGTTATACTGCCGATGGATATCAGGCGGCAGCATATTTATTTTCCTGCTTTGCCATTTATACAGCTGTTGATGCCCATAGTTGTCGGACGGTGTACCGCAGATGGAAGCGGATCTTGTGTTTCAGCAGTATTGCGGCATTGGTGACGGTGCTGACAGGTCTGACACAGGCAATGCCCGCTGTCTGGTTCGTAACGGCTGCCAGTGTGTGCTGCTGCATTATTTTTGAAGCAAGTTCAGTCAGAACGATGAAGAACACAGTGATGTGGCTGCGGGTGCTGATGTTTGCGCTTTATCTCCTGACTTTGATCCTGCCATATTCAACATATGGATTTATAGATACAATGTTATTGATCACAGCGGCATTTCTGCCAATCCAGGCGTCCTATTTTCACAAAATCATTGTAATAGAAATGAAAAAAAGCAAAGTTAGAATAGCAACCCGTCCGCAGCTGTATTAGAATAGCGTATAACGGGGTGATAGAATGACAGATTTCCTGATTAAATTATTCGTAAAAGATCCAGAGAATGTAAAGGATGAGCGTGTCCGACTGAGCTATGGAACACTGACTTCAGTGGCCGGCATGTGCTGTAATATCTTCTTATTTATATTAAAGGGCATTATTGGTCTTGCCATAAATTCCATCTCTATTATTTCTGATGGCTTTAACAATCTTTCAGACTGTCTTTCCTGTCTGATCACAATGTTCGGCTATCGTCTGTCAGCAAAACCTGCAGACAAAGAGCATCCATTCGGCCACGGCCGTATGGAATATGTAGTATCTTTTATCGTGGCAATCATCATCTTCATCTTTGCCTTCCAGCTTTTGAATACATCTGTGGATAAGATCATTCATCCGCAGGATGTTTCTTTTAATCCAATCCTTGTCGGCATTCTTGCGGCTTCTATACTAGTAAAGGTATGGATGGCATTTTTCTACAACAAGGTCGGCACAAAGATCAATAACATGGCAATCAAGGCAGCCAGCCAGGACAGCCGCAATGACGTGATGGCAACCGGCATCTCATTGATTGCAATTATCCTGTCTGCCTTTACCAAGAGCATTCCATTTGATGGCATTGCCGGTGTGATCCTTGCATGCTTTATCTTTTACAGCGGCTACGGCATTGCCAGTGAGATCATCAATCAGCTGCTGGGAACGCCAGCTTCTCCGGAACTGACAGAGGCTATCCGCAATCAGATGCTGAAACATCCTGAAATTGTCGGTGTACATGATATGATTATTCATGATTATGGACCTGGTGTGCAGATTGGAAGTGCACATGCAGAAGTCAACGCCAAGATGGATTTCTTAGCTGCACATGATGTCATTGATGAAGCCGAACGGGAGATTGAAGAGAATCTTCATGTCATGATGACACTTCATATGGATCCGATTGTTGTAGATGATCCGCAGCTGAATCAATATAAAAAGATGATCGATGATATTCTGATCAAGATCAATCCTGAACTTTCCATGCACGACTTTAGAATTGTTGTCGGACCTACGCACACCAATCTGGTCTTTGACGTCCTTGTTCCATATGATGTCAAAAAGACAAATCAGGAAATAAAAGATATGGTTGATGAGCAGCTCCCTTCTTCACCAACCAAGTTCTATACAGTCATCCACTTTGACCGCGGCTTCACATCTGAAGAAGGTCAGGCATGAAGTGGAAGAATAACCTCATTCTATTATTGGCCGCATTAATCTGGGGATGCGCTTTTGTTGCGCAGTCAGAAGGGACACAGCATGTTGGCCCATGGACCTTCAACTGTCTGCGTTCATTCATCGGCAGTGCGACATTGTTCCTGCTGATGCCTTTACTAGATAAGGTAAGAAATGTAAAGAAGAATGCAGGTACAGATAAGAAGGGATTGATTCTCGGCGGCATTGCATGCGGAATCGTCCTTGCGGCTGGTTCAATGTTCCAGCAGATCGGCATTATGCAGACAACAACCGGCAAAGCAGGATTTATCACCGCATTATATGTCATCTTAGTACCAATCCTCGGTCTGCTGATTGGACATCGTACAAGACTGATTGTCTGGATTGGCGCCATGATTGCCTTGATAGGTTTTTACTTCCTGTCTTTTTCCGGTGAATCATTATCAATCCAGTCCGGTGATTTCTATCTTCTGATCTGTGCCGTGCTTTTTGCAATCCACATTTTAGTTATTGATCACTTTTCATTTGTGGACGGTGTCAGAATGTCATGTATCCAATTCCTGGTGGCAGGAGTGATATGCATGATTGGCATGTTCCTGTTTGAAAAGCCAGATCCAGCCGCCATCATGGACGCAGCTGTGCCTGTCCTGTATGCAGGCTGTCTGTCATCTGGAGCAGGTTATACACTGCAGATCATTGGACAGAAGGACGCTGATCCTGCTGTTGCAAGCATGCTGTTGAGCCTGGAGAGCGTCTTTGCTGCATTGTCTGGATTTGTACTGCTGCACCAAACAATGTCAGGCAGAGAAATCATTGGCTGCGCATTGATCTTCTCGGCAGTTATCATTTCGCAGTATCCTGGAAAAAAACAAACAGAAATGAAAAAGGAAGTCTCCCAGTAATGAGAGACTTCCTTTTTTTCTAAGCTTCAAAGTATGGTCTGAGTTTCCATTTGTCAGAGAAGTTCAAACGCCGCTCAAACAGCTTTGTGAACCAGCCAATCAGTGTACCGTTGATCAGTGCACTGATGACAGTTCCAATACCGATGCCTTCGATATGAGAGAAGAAGAGTAGACTCATGATCAAAGCAGCGATACAGCTTGCAATATCATATCCAGTCTTGAAGACATGGATCTTGATACCAAAATATGAAGAGACCTCAGAAACAAACAGCTCATATACTTCAGGTGAGATATATGTATGAAAGATCAGGGACACGCCGGCGGTGACACAAATGGTGCCAACCGCAAACGCAAGGATTCGGAGTGTCAGTTCATTGGGCATGGTCATCGTGAACTTCAGAAAAAGGTCAAGGAAAAGACCATAGATAATGGCTGTGATGAAAGAGAACAAGTATGACATTTTAAAGCGCCTGACGATGAGCATCATGACAACCAGCAGGAATAGCTGCGTGCAGTATTCAGCCATGCCGAAAGTGAACCAAGGCAGTGTCTGGGATACTTTTAAATAGATCAGGTATGCAGGTGCAACTGCAGTGGACATGCCGAAATTTGCAAATGTTTCTAATGCAGTTCCTAACGCCAGAAAGATGATTCCCAGCAGATAGGAAAGCTCTGTAGACAGTGTTTTCTTGTTCATATGGCTCCTCAGAATAAAAAACCAGCTCTGCCGGATTTGATACAGAAATACCGGAAAGCTGGTCATATATTTATATATTGCTATGATAGAATAGCTGACTTGTGAATTAATTGCAATACCTTTTATGCTTTTACGAGAAGATCAGCGATCTTCTTTGTATAGGCAACTGGATCATCAATTGGAAGTCCCTGGATCAATAATGCCTGATCCAGAAGAACGGAGGCATAATCTTTTAGCTGATCTGGGTTGGATGAATAAATCTCCTGCAGCTTCTTAAAGACAGGGTGGTCCGGATTGATCTCCAGGATCTTGACTGCTTTGACGCCATTAGGATTCATTGGATCCTGGTTCATATACTTCTCCATTTCCAGAGAAACACCTTCATCAGCGACGACACAGACGGGGTCATCCTTCAAACGGGAAGAGATACGGACTTCCTTGACTTTGTCACCAAGGTCTTCCTTCAATGCGGAAAGCATATCCTTATTTTCTTCTGTTTTCTTTTCTTTTTCTTTCTTCTCTTCTTCTGAATCCAGATCAAGGTCTCCCTTGTTGATGGACTGGAACGACTTGTCGGCGTACTTCTGCATGATCGAGGATACAAATTCATCTCTTTCATCAAGGAAGTAGAGGACTTCATAGTTCTTTTCCTTCAGCTTAGCCATGGATGGGAGGTTGTTGATCTCATCAATGGTCTTGCCGCAGGCATAGTAAATTGCTTTCTGTCCTTCCGGCATCCGGTCAGTATATTCCTTCAAAGTGACATACTTGCCTTCCTTGGAAGAATGGAACAGGATCAGATCCTGCAGAATCTCCTTATGCATGCCATAATCCTTATAGATGCCGTATTTCAGATTCAGACCGAAGTTGTCGAAGAACTTTTCATATTCTTCACGCTCATTCTTCAGCATATCTTCCAGGGCACCCTGAATCTTTTTCTCAATGGACTTTGCAATCAGCTTGACCTGCTTGTCCTGCTGCAGGATCTCACGCGAGATGTTCAGAGACAGATCGTCACTGTCTACAAGCCCCTGGACAAAGCGGAAGTATTCCGGCACAAGATCCTTGACCTTATCCATGATGAAGACGTTGTGGGAATACAGCTGCAGACCTGGTTCAAAGTCCTGATAATAGAAGTTGTACGGCGCCTTGCTTGGAATAAAGAGCAGGGCTGTATAGGAGACGTTTCCTTCGACATTGTAGTGAATGACCTTCTGCGGGTCTTCCCAGTCGTTGAACTTTCCCTTATAGAATTCGTCGTAGTCTTCTTTCTTGATCTTCGATTTCTGCTTTTCCAAAGCGGAACCATGGAGTTCAATGTTTCAACTTCTGTCGTTTCAATCGTCTTTTCCTTATCTGTAGGATCCGGAACGCTCTTTGTGCACTCCATTTCAATTGGATAGCGGACATAGTCGCTGTACTTCTTGATCAGGTCACGGATGGTGTATTCATCCAGATACTTGGAATACTTCTCATCTTCTGTATCATCTTTGAGATCCAATGTGATGCGGGTGCCGACAGTATCTTTCTCAATCTCTGCGATGACATATCCGTCTTCACCAGAGCTTGTCCAGCTGTATGCCTTGTCTGCATTGGCTGCACGTGATTCCACGCTGATGTGCTTGGAGACCATGAAGGCACTGTAGAAGCCGACACCGAACTGGCCGATGATATCGACATTCTTTTCTGCTTTTCCAGAGATTCTCTGAATTCAGCAGAAACCGGATTTTGCAATCGTTCCCAGATTCTTTTCTAATTCTTCGGCAGTCATGCCGATGCCATGGTCTTCAATGACCAGCTGTTTTCGTGTCCGGATGACGCTCAATCATGATCTTCAGATCTTTCTTGTCAGCACTGTAAGTCTTGTCTGTCAGAGAAAGATAGTGTCTCTTGTCCAGCGCATCACTTGCATTCGAAATCAACTCACGAAGGAAGATCTCTTTGTTTGTGTAGATTGAGTTGATCATCAGGTCAAGAAGACGTTTTGATTCAGCCTTAAACTGTTTTTTAGCCATATTATTTACCTCCTGCAATAGTTAGCACTCTACTCTATTGACTGCTAATTATAGTAGCACTATGCCATTATGATTGCAAATATTTATTTGCTGGAAAGTTCATGGATATTTTGGAAAGAAATGCTGAAACTAAAAATTTGTTTTGATAGAATAGTAATAACTGAAATAGAAAAGGGAGGCTTTTCGATGAAAAAAAACAGAACAGACAAAAGAATGAAAGCTTTATCCGAAAAGATAAGGATGCTGCGGGTCCAAAAGAATCTGACGCAGAAAACAGCTGGCAGAGGCTTTAAAGCTTTCACCGCAGTCAATATCAGGATACGAGAACGGGAATGTGATTCCGGATATCCTGTGCCTGTTCGCATACGCGGAATATTTTGAGGTATCAGTCAATGATCTCCTGAATCTTCATAATACCGGAGACAGTTTTAAGGAAGATATGCCTTCCAGCAGTGAGATGCAGATGATTGAGTCCTACCGCAGGAGACCGGAGTGGATGAAGAAAGTCATCCGTACTCTGTGCTTCAATGGCGGTGCTTATCGTTCTTAGAAGAG
>Ga0268359_12173_pt1 | contig 13143 bp, 13 predicted proteins | sample BioMet11_FD_194416 | JGI IMG/M metagenome (GOLD analysis project Ga0268359, IMG submission 194416) | Sewage microbial communities from Oakland, California, United States - Biofuel 11 (PacBio Assembly) | ecosystem: Engineered > Wastewater > Sewage > Unclassified | place: USA: California | collected...
CCTGGGAAAAACCCAAAAACGACACTGGTCCTCATTGAAGAGGTGGAGACCGACAACTGGGGACTTGGCGGCGAAAGCGTCACCCGCCATCCGGGCCAGACAATCGTAAAGGCGATGAGAAAGAATGTGCCTCCGGCGGCCGGGCGAGGTTCTGCCTCTCCTGGCCCCTCACCGCCGGGGTTCTATTTGCGGCGCTTGAACATCTTTTCCATTTCGCGCTGGCCGAAACGTACCGTGACCGGCCGACCGTGGGGACAATAGTCCCGGTCGGGCGTCCGGGCCCATTGGCCGAGCAGGGCCACGGCCTCGTCGTCGGTCAGCTTGTCGCCGGCCTTGATGGCCGTCTTGCAACTCATGAGAATCCACAGGTCCTGAATGGTGCGGGCTTGGCCCGAAAGGGCCGCCGTCAGATATTCCTTGGCCTGGCCCAGGGTCAGGCCCGGCGGCGCGCCGGTGATGGCCGTGACTCCCGGGCGCGGCGATTCCAGGATGAATCCGAGTTTGCGCAGTTCCCCGAACAGGGCCTGCAAGCGCGCCTGTTCCGACGGATGCAGCGTCAGTTCAACCGGAATGCCCACCGGCCGGCTGTCACCCCGGCTGCCCGTGGCCTCCATGGCGGCGTAAATGATCCGTTCGTGGGCCGCGTGCTGGTCCAGCAGCATGAGTTCGCGGCCGGTGTCAATAAGGAGATAGGTGTCGGCGAACTGGCCCAGATAGCGCATGCCGGGCGGCATTCCCGGTTCCGGGTCGGTCGTGCGGCGCAGGGGACGGCGCGCGGTCGTCGCGTCTGCCGGGGGCAAGGCCGCCATGGGGTCCTGTTCGGACGTTTCTCGTCCGGCCAGACGTTCCACGGCCGGTGGATCGAAATGGCGGGTGGCCGTCAAAAAACGCGGGAAAGGACTTTCGGATACGCCGGATTCGGTCACGAGTTCGGTCGGCCGGGCAGGCTCCTGGGGCGGAAAGAGTGTGTCGGTGTCCGGCAGGGGCGGCGGCGTGGTCTGATCGGGGGCCGGGGCGCCGGATCGGTGCAGCTCGGTCAGAAAATCCTGCCGCGAAGCGAACTTCGGCGTCTCGCCGCCCTGTTTGACCCAAGGTTCCGGGGCCGGCACCGTGCGCAGCACCAGCCCCTTGTCCAAGGCCTGGCCGACGGCCCGGCGCATGGCCAAAAACACTCCCTGTTCGTCGCGGAAGCGGACTTCGGTCTTGGCCGGGTGCACGTTGACGTCCACATCCTCGGGCGGCACCTCCAGGAAAAGCACGGCTTGCGGATATTCCCGGGACAAAAGCCGTCCCTTGTAGGCCTCGCGCACGGCGGCCAAAAGCACCCGGTCCAGCACGGCCCGGCCGTTGACGTAAAAAAGCATCCGGTCGGCCTTGGACTGGGCGGTCAGGGGTTTGCCCAGGACCCCGGACACCCGGACGGCCCCCACGGCGTACTCCATGGGGAGGAGGTCGTCGGTCACGGCCGGGGGCCAGATGCCGGAGAGCCGGGACACCAGCGCCTGGCCGGCCGGGAAACGCACGACCGTGTGCCCGTCCACGGACAGCTTGAAGGCTACGTCGAGACGGGCCAGGGCCGTCCGACAAAAGGCATCGGTCACCCGTTTGGTTTCGGTGGCCTCGGATTTGAGAAATTTGAGCCGGGCCGGGACGGCGGCGAACAGGTCGCGCACCTCGATGCGGGTGCCCCTGGCCCAGGCGGCCGGCCCCTGGTCGATGATGGTGCCGGCCTGCACCTTGATAAAGGCCCCTTCGTCGAAGGCCTCGTGCCGGGAGGTAAGCGTGAAGGTGGAGACCGAGGCGATGCTTGGCAGGGCCTCGCCGCGAAAGCCGTAGCTGGCGATGCTCGACAGTTCGGCCATGGAGGCGATCTTGCTCGTGGCGTGGCGGGTGACGGCGAGCGGAAGCTCTTCGGGCGTCATGCCCCAGCCGTCGTCGGTCACCGTAAGGGCGGTACGACCGCCGCCTTCGATGGTTGCCTCGATGCGGGAGGCTCCGGCGTCGAGGCTGTTTTCCACGAGTTCCTTCAAGACGCTGGCCGGCCGCTCCACCACCTCGCCGGCGGCGATCTGGTTTTGGAGTTCCGGTGGCAGCACCCGGATGGTGCGGTGTTTGATGGCATCGGACATGGAACGACCCTACGCCAACTTGCTTGCCGGGGCCAGTCGTGGGAAACGGCTGGAAATGTTGCCGTCCCGGGCGTAGGAAGCCGTCCGGAATCGAACCGCGCTACCGACAGCCGGTAGGCTGGGAGGCCGTTACCATGAGCATTGCCTACAACTATCTGCGGACCCGGGTGCGCACCGGAGCCATTGTCGCCAACTACAACCTGTTGCGCCGTCACGGTGGCCATGTCGTTCCGGTCATCAAGGCCGACGCCTACGGCCATGGTCTGCTGCCCGTGGCATCGGCCCTGGCCGGGGCCGGGGCCGATGCCTTCGCCATCGGCTCCGTGGCCGAGGGCGCGGCCCTGCGCGAGGCCGGATTTTCCACCACTATTTTGTCGCTGATGGGCCCGGTTGTGCCCGAGGACGACGAGCTGGTCCTGGCCAGGGGGATCGTGCCGTTTATTTACGATTTCGGGCAGCTCGACCGTTTGGCCGGGCTGGCCGCCACGACCGGACGCACCGTTGAGGTGGCCGTCGCCTTCGATACGGGCATGGCCAGGCTCGGCTTCGTGGAGAAGGATCTGGACCGGCTGGTCGGGCGGCTACGAGCCATTCCGGGGTTGACGGTCCGGTTTGCAGTGTCGCATCTGGCCACGGCCGACGATCCCGAGGCCTTTGCTTTCGTGGAGGAGCAGGGCGAACGCTTTGCCACGGCCTGCCAGGCGCTTGTCCGGGGCGGATTCACCTTTGAGGCCAGTCTCTTGAATTCGGCCGGCATTCTGGCCATCGACCGGGAAGACTGGCCGGCCAAGCGGGCCGGCGTGGCTCTTTACGGCGTCAATCCCTTCCTGGGCACGGCCCGGGAGGCGCTTGGCCGGGGACTGGTGCCGGCCATGGAGACCACGACGCGTATCGTTTCCGTGCATGACCTGCCGCAGGGCCGTTCCATCAGCTATGGCCGGACCTTTCGGGCCGAGCGGGACATGCGGGTGGCTATCGTGGCGGCCGGCTATGCCGACGCCTACAGCCGCAGCCTGTCCAACACCGGCTTCATGTGGCTTTGCGGTCGACGGGTGCCGATTCTCGGCCGGGTGTGCATGCAGATGGTGGCGGTCGATGTCACGGGCCTGACCGAGGTGGCCCCCGGCGACGTCATCCATCTGCTTGGCGGCGAGGGGCCGGAAGCCATTACGGCCAACGACGTGGCCGAGTGGTGGGGGACGATTCCCTACGAGGTCTTCTGCCTGTTCGGTCTCAATCCGCGGGAATATGTCCGGGAAGACGGGGGAATAAGCTGCCCGTTTTCCCTTCTCGGGGCCATGGGGACGGTCTTCCCGGCGGAGAGGCCCAGGAGAGGGCGGTGCCTCTCCCGGACGCCGGAGGTTCTTTCTTAAATGGTCAAGCCGGGCCTGGCCCAGGCGGTTTGCTTGACGCCCTTTAGGCCCTTGAAGCAGCTGCCGCCCCGGATGCCGTCCAGAACCGCTTCCGGATCGACGACTTCGGACCCGGCCAGGATGTCGATGCCGCAGGAAAAAAGCGACGAGGCGAACGGTGTGGTCGGGCCGAGCAGGACGACCGTGGCGTCTTCGCGGCACAGGTTCAGGAGTTCGGCCAGGGTACCGTTCAAAAGCGTCGTGCCGGTGATGGTGATGAGGTCGGCCTGGGGCAGGATGGTCGGGGCCTCGGTGGCGATCAGGTCCCCTTCCTTGGGCTGTCTCTCCAGCACCCAACAGGTCTGGCAGGCCTTGCGCAGGGCATCCACGAAGGGAAAATGGCCGATCACGGCCACTTTTTTGCCCTTGCCCAGCCGCAGGAGCATGTCCTGGCCCGGGATCTCCTCGCCCTTGGGCGGCGACGGCAGCAGGGAATTGATGGCGGCCAAGGCCAGGGACGCATGGTCGGTGTTGGTGGACTTCGGGTCGAGCAGTGCGGCGGCGGTTTGGTGGGCGCTCTGGCCGGGACCGTCAGCCGGCCGGACGGTTCCCGTCTTGGGAGCGATGTGAGAGACCAGGGAGGCCAGCCCGGTCTTTTGCGACTGGACGGCGGAAAGGCAGACGCCCCAGGTAATGGAAGTGATGGAATGGTCGGGGACTTCCTGGACGTTTTTGACGATGCCGGCCAGGATGGCTTCTTGGGTGACTGGAGTTCGCATAGTCATGCTCCCGTGAAAAAGTGGTGAAGATGTTGCCCCGTGCTGGCCGTTTGTTCTCCCGCTGCCGCATACGCCACAAGTTCCCCGCGCCGAAGACGCGAGGGAACGGACAACACCAAATAAATACAAGATATTTTATGCCGCTTCGAATGGCTTGTAAAGGCCGGGTCGGCTGCGCTGCCGCCACTGTGGCCCTGGCGGCGAGGCGACGATCCCGAGCGGAGCGGACCTGTGCTGCGGCCGCGACCCAAGGCCGGCTAGCCGGCCTTGGCCGCGTTTTCCACTTTGTGGAGGCGCTCCACCGTGGTCGGTCCAAGATTGGCGCAGACTTGGTTGCGACCCATGTTCTTGGCCTGGTATAGGGCCTGATCGGCCTTTTCCAACAATGCCCGGCGTTTGGCCAGGGACCCCGGTTGCAGGGAGGCCACGCCGACGGAGACGGTGATGGAAAAGGTCTGGCCGTTGTGGGTGAACCGGGCCTCGGCGATCAGCGTGCGCAGGCGCTCGGCCAGGATGCGCGACTGCTCTTCATTGGTCTGGGGCAGGATCACCATGAATTCCTCGCCGCCGTAGCGGGCGGTGAAATCCGTGCCGCGCACGGTTTCCGAGAGGATTTTTCCCACTTCCCGCAGGACGAGATCGCCGGCCAGATGGCCGAACGTGTCGTTGATGACCTTGAAATGGTCGATATCGAGCATCAAAAGGCCCATGGGCTGGCGGTAGCGCTGGTGGCGGCGCATTTCCTCGATGAGGCGCTCGTCGAAGGCCCGTCGGTTGTGGATGCGCGTCAGGCCGTCATGGTCGGCCCGGCTTTTGACCAGGGTGAACAGTGTGGCGTTTTTAAGGGCCAGGGCCAAGTGGTTGGCGGCAGCGAAGAGCGCCTGGACCTGATCCTTGCCGAGCGGTTTATCCAGGCCCCGGAACAGGGCCAGAACGCCGAAGGTCTGGCCTCCGGCCCGCAAGGGCAGAGGAATCAGTTCTTCCGGGTGTTGGGGCGTGCCGACGATCTCCCGCTCCGCATCGCCGGAGAGAAACATGGTCTGGTAACCGGCCAAGGGTTGTCCGGCGGCTTTGGTCCCCAGACGCAGCAGTTCCTCGGTCCAGTAGCGTTCGGCCTCATGGCTCATGTCCGGATCGAGGAAGAGCTCCGCTTCCAGACTGCCGTTCTTTCCGGGCTGCCAGATGAGCCCCATCACGCCCTTGACGGGCAGAAGCAGCCCCAGATCCTCCCGGGCGTTGTCCAGGATGACCGTCGGATCAAGGGATTCGGCGGCCCGGCTGAGGATGCGGTTCAAAAACAGGACGAGATCGGTCTTGCGGGCCAGCAGCTCCCGTTCGAGCATGATTTCCCGGGTCATGCGGAAGATGTCGTCGTAGAGGCTTTTGACCTCCTTGGCCCGAAAGATGACATCGCGGATTTTCTTTTCGGTCAGGGGGGCGGTCACGGCGGACAGGAAGCCGTCCTCCAGCACCTCTTCGAAATCGGCGACGGATTGGGAGGCGGTCAAAAGCAGCACGCGCTGGGGGACTTCCCATTCCTCGATGCGCTGGCGGGCCGGGGTGGGCAAGGCATCCCAGGCTTCCTTGATGATGAAGATGACGAGCGGGGTGGCCCGTTCGAGATCGCGCTCGCCGGGAACACTGCCCCGCGAAAAATTGCGAAGCGTATAGCCGGTCCCCAGGGCGGCAGAAATTGCCGCTTCTTCCTCGGCGTCGAGGCCTATTCCCCAAACCTGTTCCGGTCGTATGCCCCGAGTCATCGTGGCGCCTCCTTGTGTCCAGGAAAACGGGCAAGGTATCCCTGGCGCCAATGTCTGCAATTAATAGGCCACCGGCAATATTGACCGGGGGTTTGACAAGACAGGCCGGCTGTGGCTCCCTGCCGCCATGCATACCCCGCGTCTGTGGGCCACCCTCGACCCCTTCATCGAAGCCGGGCCCATTCTCGGCCGCAAGGTGGCCAACGCCGGTTTCCTGGATGCCCTGCTTGCGGCCGATCCCTTCGACGCCTACCATTTTTTTCTGCCTTCGCCTCGGGAGTGCGACAGCCAGCGCGGACTGCTGGAAAAATACCATCCGACGCTTTTCGGTCGGGGAAAATTCAAGTTTTTGACGCGGCTCGATCTGCCGCGCTCCCTTGCCGCCACGGACTATACCGTCTTTCATTTGTCCGACTGCATCGTGTCCCCGGCCTGGCTGGCCGCCACCCGCAACGCCCTGTCGCGGACCATCTTTCCCATCACCGCCCCGATCCATTCCTTAAGCTATGCCCATTACGCCCGGGAGTTCCTGGTCCATCTCTGGGCCGGCACCACCCCCCGCGACGCCGTGGTGGCCACGTCCTCGGCCGGACTGACTGCGGTGACGCGGTTTTACGCGGCCTTGCGCCGGAATTATGGCCTTTCCGAACAGGCCTTTCCGGCACCGGATCTGGCCTGCATTCCCCTGGGGGTGAACCCTGCCGCTTACGGTCGGCTGGAAGGGGAGGCCAGAACCGTGGCCCGGACGCGCCTGGGCCTGCCGCCGGAAGCCGTGGTCCTGCTGGTGCTCGGCCGGATTTCCCCCAGCTCCAAGATGGATCTGGTGCCGCTTCTGCGGGCCGGACAGCGTTTGGCGGCCGAGGGCGTCGATCCGGCCGGGCTCTGCTTGGTGCAGGCCGGCTGGGCCGATGACGGCCATCAGGCCGTGACCCAGACGCTGACCAATCTGGCCGCCAATATCGGCCTGCCCTTCCGACTCGTCGTGCGGCCGACCGAGGAGGACAAACGGGACCTGCTTGGCTGCGCCGATATTTTCGTCTCCCTGGCCGACAATCCCCAGGAGACCTTCGGGCTCTCCCTGCTTGAGGCCATGGCGGCCGAGCTTCCGGTGGTGGCGTCGGATTACGACGGTTACCGCGACACCGTGGCGGACGGCCGGACCGGTTTCCTGGTGCCGACCCTGGGACTCCCCGACACCGATCCCTGGGACGTGCTGGCGCCGCTGTGCTACGACAGCTTCACCCATCTGTTTTTGGCCCAGGGCCAGGCCGTGGACGTGCCGGCCACGGCGGCGGCCCTCAAAAGGCTGATCCTCGATCCGGGGCTGCGCCGGGAAATGGGCCTGGCCGGTCGGGCGCGGCTGGAGGAGGGCTTTTCCTGGAGTTCGGTCATCGCGCGCCATCTGGCCCTGTGGGAGACCCTGGCCGCGCGGCCGGTGCCCGACCGCGAGAGCCTGGCCCGGACGCGTCATCCGGCCTCCATGGTCTACGGCGAGCTTTTCGGCGGGTATCCGTCCCGGGTTTTAAGCGATGCGGTGCGGCTCGTCTGGAGTCCGACCGGCCAGGCTGTCTACCGGCGCCGGGATTTTCCGGTGCTCTACGCCGATATGGACCGCTATATCCGGCCGGAGTCCATCCACACCTTGCTCTTTCTCGCGCGTTCCCCCTGTCCGGGGTTGGTCCTGGCCGCCCGGCTGGCGGCGGCCTCTCCGGAACTTGATCCGTTTTCGGCCCGTTATCATGTCGTCTGGGCCGTCAAGCAGGATTTGCTGGAAGAGGCGGGGCCGTCATGAGACCGGAGGACATGGCGGAAGACGGCCTGGACCGGGACGAGGCGGCGCCTGGCCCCGGCCCAAGCGCAGTCTGGGCCAGAATTTTTTGGTCGATCCCAATATGGCGGCCAAGATCGTGGCCACGCTCGACATCGCACCCGGGCGACACGGTGATAGAAATCGGTCCCGGCCGGGGCGCCTTGACCGGGCCGATCCTGGCCACCCGGCCCGGGGCCTACCTGGCGCTGGAAAAGGATCGGGATCTGGCCGCCACCCTGGCCGGAAGATATCCCGAAGCGGCCGTGGCCAACCTCGACGCCCTGCGCCTGGACTGGCGGCGGCTGGACCGGCTCTCCGGCGACGTGAGACTGATCGGCAATCTTCCCTATAATATAGCCCTCGCCGCTGCTCTGGGACCTGTGCGCCGGGGCTGGCCGGTTCGTCCGGGGCGTCTTTATGGTGCAACACGAGGTGGCGAGGCGGCTGGCGGCCGGGCCGGGCGGGCGGGAATACGGGGCGCTTTCGGCCTGGATCGGCAACTTCGTCCGGGTGGAATACTGTTTCAAGGTGCCGCCGACGGTCTTTCGGCCACGGCCCAAAGTGGATTCGGCCGTGGTGGCCATGACCCCTTTGCCGCCGGAGGAGCGTCCGGAGGACCCGGCGGCGCTGAACCGGCTTCTCAAGCTGCTTTTTTCGGCCAGGCGCAAGCAATTACGCGGTATTTTGAAGCGGTATTGGGGGGAGGAACTGGCCGGCTATTCGCATCGGCAGGGCTTTCGGAACGGGACCGGCCGGAGAATGCCTCGCCGCATGTCCTCCTGGGGTTGTCAAGATTGCTGAAAATGCGCCTGGACTCTTGACTTTGGGAGAAAAATCGATTTTGTTTTGATCCCGCGCGAGTCCGATCCGAAGAGAACGTGCCCGAGATGGGGGCCAAGGGGCGGCACGAGTCCGCGCGTCGACGGGGAAACGGGCGGTTCGGCTGTTCCATTCCGTTTTTTTTGATGCATCAAGGAGAGGCTGGAGCATGCTGCCGGATACGGCAGTGGCGTATAAACCGAGGAGGAGAGGATCGATGACCAAGGCTGACCTGGTAGGGAAAATCGCTGAAAAGACCGGCCTGACCAAGGCCAATGCCGAAACGTGCCCTCAACGCCTTTATCGAGGCCGTGGAGGAAACGCTGGTCGGTGAGGGGAAATCACCCTGACCGGATTCGGCACTTTCATGGTGGACGAACGCAAGGCCCGTACCGGCCGTAACCCGCGCACCGGCGCTGAGATCAATATCCCGGCTTCCAAGGTGGTCAAGTTCCGCCCCGGCAAGCTGCTCAAGGATGCCATTCAATAACAAGGGGGGGTCCCCATGCTCCATGGCGAGACCATTCACAGTCCGTTGCCGCAGGATCTGCCCTGGTGGCAGCCTGATCATTTCGTTTTTTTCAGCGTGCTGTATCTGGTGCTCTTTCTCATTGTTTCGGGAATGGGCTATTGTCTGATCAAGGCTGTCATGGACACCATTCGGGGGGGCGCCCACGGTCACCAGTAATTTCTCTCGATCCGATCGCGATGCGAGTCCGTCCGGCCAGGGCCGGACGGACTTTTTTGCGTCTGGATCACGACTTCCTTGACAGGAAGGGCATTCGTCGGTAAATGCCTTTTTTTTACGCGGGAACTTCCCAAAGAAGGGGTGAGATACGTGCCCGGAGTCTATCTCGACGAATCCGATAATTTCGACGTGGCCTTGCGCCGCTTTAAAAAGCAGGTCGAAAAATCCGGGATTCTCTCTGAGTTGAAAAAACGCCAGCACTTTGAGAAACCCAGCGTTATGCGCAAGAAGAAAAAGGCCGCCGCCCGTAAACGGCTGCTTAAAAAGATGCGCAAAATCAACATGATGTGATGAACCTTACGGCCCGTATCGATTCCGATTGCCTGGTCGCCATGAAGGCCAGGGAAGCGGTGCGCTTAAGCGTCCTGCGGATGCTCAAGACAGCCGCGAAATTGCGTCAGGTTGAGCTGGGCCGGCCGCTGTACCGACGAGGAGATGCTTGATGTCATCGCCCGTCAGGTCAAGCAGCGCCGGGAGTCCATGACGCAGTTTGCCGCAGCCGGTCGGGCCGATCTCGTTGCCAAGGAGGAGCGGGAGATGGCGGTGCTTGTCACCTATCTTCCCGCTCCTCTTTCCGACGCCGAGCTCGCCGTTGCCGTGGATGCGGCCGTGGCTGAACTGGACGCCCGAAGCTTGAAGGACATGGGCCGGGTGGTGCAGTCAGTGCTGGCCGCCCACAAGGGTCGAGCCGACGGCAAACGGGTCAGTGACGCCGTCAGGGCTCGCCTCTCCTCCTGAACCGGACCCGGTTTCCCCTTTTTTTTATGGAATCCAGAACCCTCTCGTTGCTGGAGTTCCCTGCGGTACTTGAGCGGTTGGCCGCGTTTGCCGCATCGGAACCGGCCGCCACCGCCTGCCGTGCCCTGAGCCCGTTGCCGGACCCTGACCGCTTGGCCAGGCAACAACACCGCTTGGCGGAAGCCCGGAGAACTCAGGCGGGATGCCGTCTTTGTCTTCACACCGTTCCCCGATCTGGAACCGCTGTTTCCGGTTCTGGAGAGCGAGCACAGACTGCTGGATCTGGACGCCCTGACGGCGCTGGCCGATGTCCTGGCCAAGGGCCATGCCCTGCGCCAGGCCCTGGCCGACCGCGCCACTGACGGCACGCCTCTTCTGCTGGGCGACGAGGTGGCCGCCACGCCCTGGCCCGGGAAAATCCACGCCGCGCTGGTCCGTTGTCTGTCCCCGGACGGAAGGCTTCGTGACGAAAGCTCTCCGGAGCTTTTTCCGTGCGTCAGGAAATCCGCTCCATCCATCAGACCATCATGACCCGGGTCAAGGAAACCATCGGCGAGAAGAACCTGGGGCCCTTTTTGCAGGACGACTACGTCACCATTTCCTCCGATCGCTACGTCCTGCCGCTCCGGGCCAATTTCAAGGGGCGCATCCCGGGCATCATCCACGACTATTCGCAGACCGGCGAGACCGTCTACGTGGAACCCTTTTTCCTGGTGGAGGTCAATAACCGCCTCCAGGAGCTCAAAAAAGAGGAGCGCGAGGCCGAGGCCAAGGTCATGGCCTTTCTGACCGGTCTGGCCCGGGACGAGCGGGAGGCCGTGGCCGCCTCCTTCGCTTTGCTCGTCGCCTGCGACGTGCTGTGGGCCCAGGCCGCCTGGCCGAACAATTCGGCGGGACCCTGCCGGAAGTGAAACCGGACAACGCCGTGCATCTGGCCCGAGCCCGCCACTCCGTTGCTGGCCTTGGCCGGCGCCGGGGAATCGGACGATCAGCCTCTTGCCGTCATTCCCCAGGACCTCATCCTGGCCGAGGACCAGAAGGCGCTCATCGTCACCGGGGCCAACGCCGGCGGCAAGACCGTCTGCCTCAAAACCCTCGGTTTGCTTGCGGTCATGGCCCTGTCCGGTCTGCCCATCCCGGCGGATGAAGGCAGCCGGCTGCCCTTTTTTCGCAAGGTGTTCGTCTTTCTCGGTGACGAGCAGAGCCTGCTCGACCACCTGTCCACGTTTACGGCCCAGATCCGCCATCTGTCCCGGGTCTGGCCGGAGATCGACAGCGAAACCCTTGTGTTGCTCGACGAATTCGGCGCCGGCACCGATCCTTCCCAGGGGGCGGCCCTGGCCCAGGCCGTGGTGGACGGTATTCTGGAGCGGGGGGCCTATCTGGCCGCCGCCACGCATTTCCCGGCGCTGAAGGCCTACGGCCTATCCCGGCCCGGCGTGCGCGCCGCCTGCATGCTGTTCGATCCGAAGACGAAAAAGCCGCTGTATCGGCTCGCCTATGACCAAGTCGGCGCCTCCATCGCGCTGGACGTGGCCCGGGAACACGGCCTGCCCGAGGAAATTCTGGAACGGGCCGGCCGTTATCTGCTTCTCGACGGCCCCGATGCCGGTTTGGTGTTCGACCGCTTAAACGAGTTGGCCCTGCGCCGGGAACGCGAATTGGACGCAATTCGGGTCCAGCGGACGCAGGAAGCGCAGCAGGTGGCCAAACTCAAGGAAAATTTGAAAAAGGCCCAGGACACGCTCATTGAGGAAATTCGGGCCCTGGCCCGGGACGTGGTCCAGCGCCACGAGGCCGGCCGCCTTGGCCGCAAGGAAACCCAGAAGGCCCTTGCCGAGGCGCGAAAAAGACTTATTGATGAAAGCATTGCCATCACCGGAGAAAAGAGCGCCGCGGCGCCGACCGGAGCGGGCATGGATTTCGCTGCCCTGGCGTCGGGCGATACCGTGCGCATCCTCAGTTGGGACAAGACGGCCACGGTGCTGGAAAAGGACCTGAAACGCCAAACGGCCAAGGTGGATATCGGCGGGGTGAGCCTGTGGGTCGGTGCCGCCGATATGGCGCCCGCTCGTCGCCAGGCACCCCGGGGCGGCGTTTCCGTGGTCGCTGCGGACCAGGGGTCTTCGTCCCTGGGGCTGGTGCTCGATCTGCGGGGACTGCGGGCCGATGCCGCAGAAGCGGAAGTGGTGACTTTTCTCGATGGGGCGGTTTTGCGGGGACACGGCGAACTGGAGATCATCCATGGCAAGGGCACCGGGGCGCTGCGGCGCGAGGTGCATCGTCTGCTCAAGGAGCATCCCCAGGTCGCTTCGTTTTCCTTGGCGCCGGAAGATCGCGGCGGCGACGGCATGACCATGGTGACGATGAAGTGAAGGAAGACGCCTCCGGCGACCGAGGGGCGTGCTGCCCCCCGGGCCCCTTGATGGGGGGATGGCGTCGCATTGTTCGCTTGGGTGCGTACCTATGAAAATTTTTTCGGAAAGGGGCGCGGGGGAAACCCCTTTTTTGAAAAAAGGGGTTTCCCCCGCATGATGCGGCGCCATGAAGCATGATTCCGGGGTGGTGGAAGCGGTCAAAGCCCGGGCTAATATTGCCGAGGTGGTGGGCCGATATGTGACGTTGCATCAGGTCGGCAACCGGCTGGTGGGGTCGTGTCCGTTTCAATCAGGAGACCAAGGGGTCGTTTAACGTCCATCCCGAGAAGGGTTTTTTTCATTGTTTCGGCTGCCAGGCCTCGGGGGACGTGATTGATTTTACTGCCGCATCAACGGACTGGAATTCCGGGAAGGGTTGGAGCGGCTGGCGGCCGAGTACGGCGTGGATATGGGCCGGGCCCGCAACGATCCTCGGGCGGCCGAGCGCAAGCGGACGCGCGACGACTGCCTGGCCATGCACGAGCTGGCGAAACAGTATTTCCAACACCTGCTGGCCGGGGAGGAAGGGGCCAAGGCCCGGCACTATTTGGAACGGCGGCAGGTGAACGCCGGGATGATCGAGCAGTTCGG
>Ga0268359_11931_pt1 | contig 13139 bp, 8 predicted proteins | sample BioMet11_FD_194416 | JGI IMG/M metagenome (GOLD analysis project Ga0268359, IMG submission 194416) | Sewage microbial communities from Oakland, California, United States - Biofuel 11 (PacBio Assembly) | ecosystem: Engineered > Wastewater > Sewage > Unclassified | place: USA: California | collected...
CAGTAAGTCCACGTGCCCGGGTGTATCAATAATATTGATCAGGCAATCGCCCCAGAAACAGGTAGTTGCGGCAGATGTGATTGTAATGCCGCGCTCACGCTCCTGCTCCATCCAGTCCATCGTAGCTGCGCCCTCATGCGTTTCCCCGAGCTTGTGCTTACGGCCGGTATAGAACAAAATACGTTCTGTCGTCGTAGTCTTACCTGCATCTATATGCGCAGCTATTCCAATATTGCGCACTGTACTTAAGTCGATGCCCTGCATCGTCAACACCACCAAACTAAAACTTTATACTTATTATTACCAGCGATAGTGAGCAAACGCGCGGTTTGCTTCAGCCATACGATGAGTATCTTCACGCTTTTTAACTGAGCCGCCCTCACCTTTGCAGGCATCAGAAAGCTCACGCGCAAGGCGTTCAACCATAGGAATACCCTTCCGTGAACGCGAATAGCTTATTATCCACCTGATAGCAAGTTCCTGACCTCTCTCGGGTTTTACTTCGACAGGAACCTGATACGTGGCTCCGCCTACCCTGCGCGGACGAACCTCCACCAGTGGACGTACGCTTGTCATAGCTTTTTCAAATACTTCGGCAGGCTCTATATTGAGTCTGCTTCCAGCCAGATCCAGTGCTTTATACATAATCCTCTCCGCCGTACTCTTCTTTCCTCCGAGCATCAGGCAGTTGATGAATTTTGCAATTGCCGGGTTCGCATAAACTGAATCGGGCGGTGTTATACGTTTTTTTACATGTCCCTTACGTGGCATATAGGACCAACCTCCCTTTAATTACTGATTACTTTGGTCTGCGAGCTCCATAAAGCGAGCGGCTTTGACGGCGGTTTTCCACCCCGCCACAGTCAAGCGTTCCCCTGACAATATGATAACGCACGCCCGGCAGGTCCTTGACGCGTCCTCCGCGTACCAGAACTACGGAGTGTTCCTGCAGATTGTGACCAACTCCAGGGATATATGCGGTTACTTCTATCCCATTGGTTAGGCGCACACGTGCGACCTTACGAAGAGCAGAGTTAGGCTTCTTAGGAGTAACAGTATAAACGCGGGTGCACACACCGCGGCGCTGCGGATTCTCCTGTAGTGCAGGCGCACTCAGACGACGCCTTTTGTCCTCTCTGCCATTACGAATAAGCTGACTAATAGTTGGCAAATAGCTCCCTCCTTCCTTATCGATTATTATCTTCTACTTTAAGAAGTGCTGCCGCGGCCGTTTTTCGCGCAACGGCGCAAGCTCTTCCTAACTGCGTTGAATCTTCTTCCCACTCAATAGGCACGTGTTTCATTTCAGCCTCGGCAATAATGAATCTCAGCAGCTTTGCGTCTGCCTCTCTGGAAAGAAAAACTTTACAGACACACCCTGCTTTAAGCTTGCGTAGGACTGAATTTATGCCTACAATCCTTTTCTCTGTAGCGAGTTCGTTCAAAGGCACACTAACACCTCCTGTGCGAAGTCGCACCGAAATATAATAACAGCGGAAGCCACATGTGTCAATAAACACTGCAGTTTCCGCCGTTATTTTTATTAAAATTATTTTTTTAAGTAAAATTACCTGTTTTTAAAGCTCTATTAAACTTCTGATGCTGATGCCTGTGCTGTTTCATGTGGCTGAGCCGTATCATCTGAAACTTCCGAAACAGAGACCTTACTGTATCTCTCAATACCGGTACCAGCCGGAATCAAAAGCCCAATAATAACATTTTCCTTCAGCCCAACCAGATTATCAACTTCTCCTCTTACCGCCGCGGCTGCAAGTACCTGTGCCGTCTGCTGGAATGAGGCGGCAGACAGGAAGCTGCCTGTGGCAAGAGCGGCTTTTGTTACACCGTGTACCACGGGATGACATTTGGGTGTTTCTCTCAGACGCCTGACAAATGAGACTCTCTGTATCAGTTTTTTGTACTCAGCAGCAGCCTGTTTCGACCTTACCGTCAGGCTGTCAAATTCAACTGACGCCAGGCTGTCTACAATTTCACTGTTTATCTCACTGCCTGCCTCAGCTATAACATTGCCTCTTTCATCTTTTATCGTTTCAAGCAATATCTTGCCTAGGGCCTTTTTTGTCAGAACCTGCCTGATTATTTTTTCTCTTGTGATAATATTTCCTTCGCTTTCAATGCCTGAAATCGTTCCGTCAACCACTCCGCGCACAACAGAACCGTCGATACTGTGCGCTATGTTATCAATTATTTCTCCGTCGGAACCTATTGCCTTTGCAACAGGCTTGTCAAAGTAATCTTCGATCATGACATAGTGCATGGCATCGGCAAGATTAATTCTTTCCGGTGATTTCCAAAGCTTAATCTGTTTCACATTATTGGCTGTCAATATTTTTACAGCTGAAGCATCAAGGATGGAATCGGTGTTTATAAGAATATTTCCGTCTTTTTCTACATTAGCTGCAAACCACGCATCGTCAGTGCTGTCTTCAAGGACATTGGTATCTCTTACAAGAAGCGGCTGCGGGGGCAATGAGACTATCTTTGCAAGATCCAGTGCCGAAAGCCGTGTTCCCGCCTTGATCATGGTCTCGCCTGTCACCGTATCCTTGAGTTCTTTTATTAACTCAAGGTCTTCTACAGTTCTCCTGAAGCTTGCGTCCACCCAAAACCACACGCATTTCACCAGCTTCATCCTCCACAACGATCTCGCCGGTAACTCCTCCCGGCTGCAATAGAGCTGAAAGCATTTGCACGTTATGCCTTCTTCGCCGGTAATTTCATTTTTATCGAACCCTGCAGGAAGCTCTACAAGTTTATACCCTTTAAGGAAATCAAATGACTCCTCAAGCGATTTGCTGTTATGAGCCGCTATCTGTTCAATACTCTTTTCAAAATCTTCCTTCCATACAAGTTCACCTGAAACAAAAGAGCTGTCTCCTTCTTCAAGCACACGTACGCGATTAACTGGTGCAACTTGCGAAGTATTGTTTCTATGTGCTTGTCATTTATAGACACGCCCTGTGAGCGGTAAACTTCCTGGATGCCGTCAAGAAGATAATGCTGCACTGCTTCAAGCCCTTCAACTTCAAGCAGCTGCTGCGGATCTATATATCCCTCTGTAAGAAGCATTCCCTTTGTAATGGTACAGCCTTCTTCAATTCCGGAGAGGAGGTTCTGGGATGCCGGGATGTTGTATGAAACTTTTTCCTCAACCCCATCTTCAGAAATAACTCCTATGATCAGCTTTCTCTTGCCATCCATTGCCCGTATCTCAAGCAGTGTGCCGTCAACTTCTGCAAGGATTGCGACTTTTTTAGGGCGCCGTACTTCAAAAAGCTGTTCTATCCTAGGCAGTCCCTGGGTAATGTCTTCACCTGTAAACTGCCTGACTCCTCCGGTATGGAATGTACGCATCGTCAGCTGTGTACCAGGCTCGCCTATCGACTGAGCAGCCACAACACCGACAGACTCGCCTATAGCGACCTTCTTGCGTGTCGCAAGGTCACGTCCGTAACATGCACGGCATATACCCTGCCGGAGTTCGCACGTAAGAGGACTTCTTACCCAAACTGAATTTATTCCGAGAGATTCGATATATTTTGCTTTTTCAACAGATATCTCTTCGTCACGTTTAAGAAGCATCTCACCTGTACTCGGGTTAGTCACATCGTTCAGGCTGATGCGGCCGGCAAGTCGTTCAGACATAGAAATGGTAGCTTTGCCGTCCTGCTGGAGCAGCGGCCTTATCTCGACACCGTGATGGGTACCGCAGTCCTCATCCATTATAATAAGATCCTGGGCGACATCAACAAGCCGGCGCGTCAGATATCCTGATTTTGCAGTACGCAACGCCGTATCTGCAAGACCCTTTCTGGCACCGTGCGTTGAAATAAAGTATTCCAGTGTGTTCAGACCCTCTTTGAAGTTAGCGACTATAGGATACCTGATTATCCTGCCGGACGGGTCAGCCATAAGTCCCCTTATACCGGCCATCTGCGCAACCTGTCCGCGTGAACCGCGCGCCCCAGAGTCGACCATTATTCTAAGCGGGTTTGTAATTGCCATACTGTCCATGATCTTGTCTGCAATACGGCGTCCGGCGTCTGACCAAAGTATGTCCTTCTGCCTCATATATTCATCCTCGGTCAGAATTCCCATTTCAAACTGTGATGTAAGGTCTTCCTCCTGAACAAGGGTCACGTCAAGTATTTCTTTTTTCTCCTTAGGTACTATTATGTCACCGACACCAAGGCTTATACCGCTGTGTGTTGACCACCTGTAGCCTAATGTTTTGATCTCATCAAGCATTGTAACAAGCCCTGTCTGGCCGACTTTGTCGTAGGCATTGTCAAGCAACGTACCCATTTGCTTTTTATTTATTGTTTCATTGATAAATCTAAGTTTAGGGTGCAGAGCACGGTTGAAAAGCACGCGTCCCGGAGATGTTTCTACCCATTTTCCGCCTATCTTCTGGCATTCCCATTCCGGATCTGCTTTGACCATTATTTTTGAATTCACATGGACAATACCGTGATCAAGTGCCGATATTACATCTCTGTCATCCTTGAAATAAAGTCCTTCTCCATTCAGGCCGTCTCTCATGGTCGTAAGGTAATAAACACCGAGTATTATATCCTGCGTCGGTATGACAACCGGCTTCCCGCTTGCAGGCGAAAGCAGGTTGTTTGATGACAGCATAAGGACTCTTGCCTCTGTCTGTGCCTCAAGAGAAAGAGGGACATGAACTGCCATCTGGTCTCCGTCAAAGTCGGCGTTAAATGCTGTGCAGACAAGCGGGTGCAGCCTGATCGCCTTACCTTCTATCAGTACCGGCTCAAAAGCCTGTATTCCAAGTCTGTGCAGCGTAGGAGCACGGTTCAGCATAACAGGATGATCCTTTATGATTCCTTCAAGGATTGCCCAAACCTCATCCCGCCCTCTCTCGATAAACCTGCGGGCACTCTTCACATTGGGAGCAAGTCCGCTTTCCACAAGTTTATGCATTACAAACGGCTTGAAGAGTTCAAGCGCCATTTGCTTTGGAAGTCCGCACTGGTATATTTTAAGACGAGGGCCTATTACTATTACGGAGCGGCCTGAATAGTCGACACGTTTTCCAAGAAGGTTCTGGCGGAAACGGCCTTTTTTGCCGCGCAAAAGATCGGTAAGGCTCTTCAGTGGCCTGTTGCCTGCACCAAGGACTGCCTTTCCTCTGCGGCCGTTGTCGATCAACGCATCTACTGATTCCTGAAGCATCCTCTTTTCGTTTCTCACTATTATTTCAGGAGCCTTGAGCTCCTGAAGCTTGCGCAGGCGGTTGTTCCTGTTTATTACCCTTCGATACAGATCATTGAGGTCCGACGTGGCAAACCTGCCGCCATCAAGCTGTACCATAGGTCTGAGATCAGGAGGGATAACGGGGAGAACGGAAAGGACCATCCACTGCGGAAGGCTTTCGCTTTTACGAAAATCCTCTGCAACCTGGAGCCTTTTTATAAGCTTGCGTTTCTTCTGGCCCGAACACTCTGCGATCTCTTCTCTCAGCGACGCGACGAGCAGGCTTATATCGATCTGCTCAAGCAGTGAGTAAACGCCTTCTGCTCCTATGCCTGCCTTGAAAACCTTATCGTATGCAGCACATATTACCTCTTCGCGTTCAAGAATAATATCGGCTCTTTCAAAAGGAGACTCTCCTCCGTTTATAACTATATAGCATGGATCTTCCAATGTTTCAGTTTCTTCTATGGTCTGGAAGCGCTTGGGGTACTTCTGGCTGTACAGACCGAATTCACTTTTCGATATAACATCATTTTTTGCAAATGGAAGATGGATCACAGATGTTACAACAAATGCCTCCTGGGTATTAAGCACGGCGCGTTCTGATTTGAGTTCTTCATCGGCGGCCAGCATATTGCTTACTTTGCTTTCAGCAACGATCATATTTCCGCCCTGATCTTCCCCATCCTTAAACAGGCGGAAGGCTGGCTCAACCTTGAAAATATCATCGCCATACTCCGAACGTATGCGGTTAACCTGGGCAGCTGTAATTATGTCGCCCTCATCTGCAGTTATCTCATCAACCTTTGTAATCCTGTAGGCTTCTTCGGCTTTGAATTTAGGATCATAGAAACGGTGTATGCGTTCCTCTGAAGCAGAAATCAGTTTCCCCCTGCGGGCAAGATCAATCCTGCGCCCTTCGCTCACGACCTTGTAGACTTTTTCCCTACGCCTCGTCGGCGCAAAATAAACGACCTTTTCAAGATCCTTGGTCGAGGCACCAAGAAGCAGGCTCAAACGGCTCGGGATACCTCTAAGGTACCAAATATGCACTACAGGCGCCGCCAGTTCGATATGTCCCATTCTTTCGCGGCGTACACGGTTGTCAGTTACTTCAACCCCGCAGCGGTCGCATACGACACCGCGGAATTTTGGCCCGCTGCGTTTATATTTGCCGCACGCACATTCGTAACTCCTAGTAGGGCCAAAAATCCTCTCACAAAATAGTCCGTCTTTTTCCGGACGAAGGGTTCTGTAATTTATGGTTTCAGGTTTTTTTACCTCACCGCTTGAAAGTTCTCTTACCCTTCCAGGCGATGAAAGCTTCATCCTTACTCCCACAATTTCATGATTAACATTTGGCATTAAATATCATCCCCCTGTTCGCCTGTCTTAGGAGCAATACTGCTGAAGAGGCTGTTTTCATCTTCATTGAGCGCCTCGGCTTCTGCCGTTTCGTCGGTCTCATGAAGCTCAATCGCGCTGTACTCTGCTGCCTGTTCATCAAATAGATCAGCGCCAGTGATCGTTTTGCCGCCGTCAGCTACAAAATCAACCCCTATATCGTCCACTGTTGAATCAGGTTTGAACGATACATGACGGTGGGTGCCCTTTCCTTCATCTTCTTCCTCACTTAAGACCAGCTCACCGAATGAACCGTCTGAATATTTTATCTCAACATCAAGCCCCAATCCCTGGAGCTCTTTGATCAGCACCCTGAAACTTTCAGGCACGCCTGGCTTTGAAAGATTCTCTCCCTTTACTATCCGCTCATAAGTCTTGAGACGCCCTCTGATATCGTCCGACTTGACAGTCAGCATCTCCTGAAGCATGTGCGCAGCACCATATCCTTCAAGTGCCCAGACTTCCATTTCACCGAAACGCTGGCCTCCGAACTGGGTTTTACCGCCAAGTGGCTGCTGGGTTATAAGGCTGTACGGGCCTATCGAGCGTGCATGTATCTTGTCATCCACAAGGTGTATAAGCTTAAGCATATACATCACTCCGACCATTACCTTGTTTGCCATAGGTTCGCCGGTCCGTCCGTCGTATATGGTGATCTTGCAGTCATCCTGCATTTCCGGGTATTTATTTTCCTGTATCTTTTTGATATATGGCATTATGTCGTTTGCAGTGGCTGATTCAAATACCGGGGTAACGACCTTATATCCGTTCTGCATGGCAACAAAGCCAAGCACTGTCTCAAGAACCTGTCCCAGGTTCATTCGGCTTGGGACACCGAGCGGATTCAAGACAACGTCAACAGGAGTTCCGTCGGAAAGGTACGGCATGTCTTCTTCCGCCATTATGCGCGAAACGACACCCTTGTTTCCATGACGTCCGGCCATCTTGTCGCCTTCCGTTATTTTACGGAACTGCGCGACATAGACCTTTACCACTTCATTCACTCCGGGGCTCATATCCTCACTGTTCTTCTCACGGCTGAGCCTCTTTATCTCAACGACTTTACCGCCTTCACCGTGCGGGACTTTAAGACACGTATCACGAACTTCACGCGCCTTTTCTCCGAATATTGCACGAAGCAGTTTTTCTTCAGGAGACTGATCCGATTCACCCTTCGGAGTTACCTTGCCGACCAGAATATCACCGGCTTTTACTTCGGCTCCTATTCTCACAACTCCATCTTCGTCAAGGTTTTTAAGTGCGTCCTCGCCGACATTTGGAATATCCCTTGTTATTTCTTCAGGGCCAAGTTTTGTGTCACGCGATTCGACTTCATACTCCTCAATATGTATAGAAGTATAAAAATCTTCTTTAACAAGCTTCTGGCTTAAAAGTATCGCATCTTCAAAGTTATAGCCTTCCCAGGAAACAAATGCCACAAGCACATTGCGGCCAAGAGCAAGTTCGCCCTCATCGCAGGCCTGCCCGTCAGCAATTATCTCATCGGCATCTACCCGCTGACCGTGTGAAACTATTGGTTTCTGGTGTATTACAGTGCCCTGGTTTGAGCGTCTGAATTTTGGCATTGTATATGAATCGATTTCTCTGTCGTCAGTTGTTATTTCTATTCTGTCAGCATCAACGTAACTGATAGTTCCGCCTCTGCGTGATACTATGCATGATCCAGAGTCCTTTGCTATGCGGTGTTCAATGCCTGTCCCAACTATCGGTGAATCGGGAAATACAAGAGGAACTGCCTGTCGCTGCATATTGGAACCCATCAGTGCACGGTTAGCATCGTCGTGCTCCAGAAACGGGATAAGCGCAGTGGAAATCGACACTATCTGTTTAGGAGATATATCCATATACTCCAGCTGTTCCGGCTGGATCTCTATCGTGTTATCCAGGTGTCTTACATAAATCCCCGTGCCGCCTCCGGTAGGCAGGACTCTCCCGTCATCATCCACTGGCATATCTGCACGGCCGACATAGTACTCATCTTCTTCATCGGCAGACAGATAAACTATTTCATCGGTAACTCTTCCGTCAACGACCTTCCGCCGCGGGCATACCAGGAATCCATATTCATTTATTCTCGCAAAAGTTGCAAGCGACGTAACCAGTCCTATATTAGGACCTTCCGGAGTTTCTATAGGACAGATCCTGCCATAGTGCGTATGGTGAACGTCGCGGGCTTCAAATCCGGCACGTTCACGGCTCAATCCGCCGGGGCCGAGCGCTGAAAGACGGCGCCTGTGCGTAAGTTCAGCAAGAGGATTAGTCTGGTCCATAAACTGCGAAAGCTGTCCAGAACCAAAAAACTCACGCAGCGCTGCCGATATCGGACGTACATTTATCAGGTCCTTTGCCATTGCAGTTGCCAAATCCGGGGTTGTTGTCATACGCTCTTTGGCTATGCGTTCCATGCGAAGCAGCCCTATTCTGACCTGATTCTGCAGCAGTTCACCAACAGCACGCACCCTGCGGTTTCCAAGGTGGTCTATATCATCCACATGTTCTTCCCCGTCACGCAGATTGAGAAGCCCTTTAATGATCGAAACTATATCGTTTACGGTAAGCAGACGCTCCGAACTTGGAGCATCCAAAGCCAGGCGTCTGTTTATTTTATAGCGGCCTACCCTTCCCAAATTATACCTGCGAGGATCAAAGAATATGCTGTTTATATATTCACGTGCATTTTCCATACGGGCCGGTTCGTTAGGACGCAGCCGCCTGAAAAGCTCAAGAATAGCCGCATCTGGTGTATCCGTATTATCGCGTTCGATCGTTGCAGAAATCGAAGGATCCACGTCCCACACCCAGATCTTAGTACGGCCGCTGTTCCATAGCACTTCAAGGTGTTCTTTGGTCAGCCTTGTATTTTTCCGTATATTTGCTTCACCGCTGCCGTCTTTTGATACTACAGCCTCGGCAAGAAGCATACCTTTTACGTCATCATCAACAAGATCACGTTCCACTTCTTTTGCCCCGAAGCATGAAAGAAGCTCTTCCGTAGTCTGGACGCCGAATGCCCTGAGCATTATAGTGACGGGGATTTTCTTTCTGTTATCGATTTTCACAGAAATAACCTCCCCGGGCGCAAGATCGAACTCTATCCATGCACCGCGGTCAGGGATCAGTTTTGCAATAAATGATTCCTGTCCTGGGATTCCAAGTTCAGCACTGTAATAAACACCTGCTGACCTGGCAAGCTGATTTACAACGACACGCTCCGTGCCGTTGATGATAAAGGTTCCCCGTTCCGTCATAGCTGGGAAATCCCCAAGATAAATGTCTTCTTCCTTAATTTCTCCTGTTTTCCTGTTTGCCAGCCGAATCGTCGCACGCAAAGGTCTCGACCATGTAAGGTCCCTGCTGCGTGCCTCATCCAGACTTATGGCTACGGGGTCAACATAATATCTGACAAATTCAAGTGCAAACGAGCCGTCGTAGCTTTCAATCGGAAAAACCTCATCGAACAATTCCTGCAAACCCTGTGAAGCACGTCCTTCCGGTTCTGTATCAGCCTGAAAAAACCACTGATATGAATTACGCTGTACTTCAACAAGATCCGGGAGAGCAATAAGTTTTCTCTCCTTACCAAAAAGCCTGCGCCGTTCAAAAGCCTTCCCTGATAGTGTTTTAACCTGCATGGGAGCGACCTCCCTGAATGGAATATTTGGTGAGACTGTACAATCGTACAAATGGGTATTATAGCAAAAAAGCGACACATGTCAATGGACAGGTGTCGCCTGTTTTTATTAGCGGTGCGAACGAGGACAAAACTATAGACCTGATTGGGCCGCGCCTCTCACATATTTGCCTCTCTGTGAGGCTTTTCGCCGTGATAAGGGCTGCAATACAGACACAGCATACGCTGAAAGTTTGATCCCTTACCAACAAACGTGAATTATAGCATGAAAATTTATATATTCAAGCATATAATTTTTAAATATTTTTTTGCGGTTAATGTAATTAAAAGAAAATAATAAAAGGCTTATCCTTAAGAATTACTTTGAGCAAAAAACCGGCGCAATAGAACCGTTTATGCAAATAATTCAATCAATAATGCTGTTTTATTGAAACTTTTTGTTCCTATACTGAAAATGCTTGGATTAAAGCAAACGAAGAAAATTTCTGCCGATTTATTTTACATCGTACAATACGGGCTGCACATTCACCGGCAAAATTTTAGGTAAAGATATTTTATCTGCAGATCCGGCAGCACATTCTCAGAATCAACCTGTCCCCAGAATAATTTAATGAGGAACACTCTCTTCCGTGCAGGCTGCGTTCGTCATCTGATGAAAAACAGAGTCGGGAGCGTACAAATTAGTGCACCACACGCCCCCTCTTTTAAAATTCTCAGTAATAATCTTAACACCGCAAAAAAATAGTCATACCTCTTTACTTCTTAAATTTAACATACTCAGGGTTCACAAGATTATCAGGGATTTTTCCCCGCAGCATCTGTATTACTTCCATTGTTGTGCCGCTGCTTTCCCTTGCGAGACACTCCCTGGTCCAGCCAGCCATATGCGGAGTAACTATAACATTGTCGAGGAAAAACAGAGGATTATCTTTGGCAGCAGGTTCAATGCTGTAAACATCTATGCCGGCACCAGCGATCAAATTATTTTTCAGTGCGTCTGCGAGAGCCCGTTCGTCGACAAGTGCGCCCCTTGCTGTATTGATGAAATATGCACTTTTTTTCATTTTCTTAAATTTATCTGCTGTTATCATGCCGCGTGTTTCATCACTGAGTTGACAGTGCAGCGACACAACATCACTTAGTGAAAGCAGAGTATCCAGATCAACAGGCCTTGCCCCGGCAAGTGCAAGAATTTCTTCTTTACATACGGGTCATAGCACAGCAGATTTACATGAAAAACTTTCAGCATTTCAGCAAGACAAAACCCCGCCTGTCCCAATCCGACCAAGCCTACTGTTTTACCTGTAAGCTCCTCCGCCTGGAGCGCCTCGCTTTTCCACTGTCCGTTTTGAAGCGCCCTCATGGATTTAGGTTCAAGCTTAAGCAGAGACAGCATCAAAGTGAGAGCATGTTCAGCAACGCTTGTTTTATTTGCACCAGGTGTGTAAGTAACTGCAACCCCATGCTCCGTTGCTGCCTCAACATCTATATTATTCGGCACTGAGCCGCATTTTGCTATGATTTTAAGTTTTTTTGCTGCTGCAATAACATTCCTTGTGAATTTCCCCCTTGCCGTACATACAACTGCATCGGCATCACCGATAAGCTCTATGAGATCCTTGTCTTCTGTGTAATTTGACTCAGGGTCACCAAATCTTACATTTGCGACTTCACTCATCAGCATGTGCTGTTCACGGACTTCGGATTCAACTACTACGACATCGAACATAACAGCCAACCTCCATATTTTATATATTTTTTATGAACCTTATTTTATAATTTTCTCAAATGTCATTATTCCAAAAAACAGATGTTATCTTATTCCCCTTATTTTGTTTTGAAACGCATTGAATTACAGGTTCAGTAACAATATGGCAGCCCATTTTTAATCGCATTAGGGATCCACCGCGGAACAGGCGGGACAAGTTCGCTTTCATCAGGCACACGAAGTTCTATAAGTACAGGCCCGTTATATTCAATGCATCCTTAAGGGTCCCGGCTATTTTTCCAGGATCATCGACTTTATAAGATTTTATCCAGAAGGCTTGGCTATCCCGGCATAATCAACCATTCCAAAATTTGTTGCAAAGAAATCTGAATTGTAGACATGGGCTGTTTCACCTTTTATCCAGCCAAAACATTATTATTGAAAACAACCAGTTTTACATTTACGCCGAGTCTGGCATACGTTTCAAGCTCTCCGCAGCTGAATGGAAACTACCGTCACCTCCCATGGCGATAACTGTATAATCCGGATGGGCGACAGCGACACCTACAGATGCGGGTATCACATAGCCAAGTGCCCGTGTGAGTAATTTGAAAGAAACAGCCTTCCCTGCTTTTGCTGTATAACATATGCAGCTGAAAATATGCTTGCCATACTAGGCTCTACGACTATATAGCTTTTTTCCGGCAGCATGTCCTGAAGCTCCTTTACGAAGCGGATAGGGTGTATCGGTGTCTCGCTAGAAATGGCGGCTTCTTTGAGCGATGCGTCAAGTCCAGCCATTGCACATGTTATTTCAGCAGTATTTTTAGCCCTGCCTTCTATTTTTTTATCCTTTATCCTCGCTGCGATAAACCGGCTGTAGCTTTTGCATCACCTACAAGAACCACATCCGTGCGATAATTATTTGCCGCGTCGACTCCATCAATATTAAGGTTGATTATTTTAACGGAATCAGATCGGGGAGGGAGTTTCCATCCGTCGGTTCCGGCAGAATCAGTGTTAGACCCTATAAAAAAATACCAGATCGGCATCTTCGAGAAATTTGTTTGAAAAACTTGTCCCGCCCCTGGCGCCTATTACACGAATCGAAAGCGGGTTTGTTTCTGAAACCGTCCC
>Ga0268359_10308_pt1 | contig 13131 bp, 15 predicted proteins | sample BioMet11_FD_194416 | JGI IMG/M metagenome (GOLD analysis project Ga0268359, IMG submission 194416) | Sewage microbial communities from Oakland, California, United States - Biofuel 11 (PacBio Assembly) | ecosystem: Engineered > Wastewater > Sewage > Unclassified | place: USA: California | collected...
GAACCATGGCCGTTGCAACCGTGGTCACTACCCCAGCCTGGACGACAGCGGTCTGGGTATAGGGCTGGTAATCCGGCATGGTGAGCAGGACGGTATAGGTGCCGGGGGAAAGCTGGGTGAGGTCAAGGGGCGATCCCGCATACGTTGTCCCCTGGTAGTTGCCGTTCAGGAAAACCGCAGCGCCGGCCGGTGTCGACTGTACCTGGATATCGCCGTACGTGACCGCAGAAGGGTACGGGGTCATTCCCGGTGCGAGCGTCGTGGTCTCCCCGGGATTTATCGTGAACTGCTGGGTGGCATCGTAATACCCGGCCTTTTTCAGCACGAGCGTATAGGTGCCGGGAGCGAGAGCAATCGTCTGCTGGCCGTTCCCGTAATACGTGCCGTCAATGTAGATATCGGCATCGAACGGGGTGATAGCGAGGTATCCTACCGCAGACGGTACCGGGCTTAAGCTCGCCGAGACATAGGTAGTGGTGCCGCTGCTGCCGGCTCCGACCGTGTCGCGCCACATCTGGTACCCGTCCATATAGACGCTGATGGAGTGGTACGTCGAGTCGTCAACGGCAAACGTAGTGGGTGTATCCGCGCAGCTGGACCCGTCGAGGCAGGCCCAGGCGCCCGTTGGAATCCGAACTGACCGAGAACCATGCCCAGTCAGCGGCGGCCGGGGCGGCAAGGAGACAAAGGCAGACTGCAATCAGACCAAAAAGGATACCCGGTTTTACCCTCGGGTTACAAACAATCATACCCGGTATTTCCGCCGGGTCATGGAAAAAGGTTATGACATAAACCGGCGCGGGCATTCCCCGACCGGGCCGGACTGCGGGGGAGGGGAAAAACTAGTAACCTTAGGCAGTCCAACCCGGATGTACCTATGTCGGACAGCGACACCCCGAAAATCCCCGACGGCACAAAAGGGCTCCTCCCCCGGATAGCGGCCCCGCTCTCCTCGGCCATCCTCTTTGCCCTGGTTTCCGCGGTCTCGTTCTCGCTTGCCCTGGCCATTACCGGGTTTGTTCCCGAGGATACCGGTACGCGGATGATCGGTGCGCTGTGGGCGATGATCTCTTCCATTGTCGTGATGCAGGACACCCGTTCCGCTACGATCAGCACTGCCAGCCTGCGGATCCTGGGCTCGCTCATCGGCGCCGTTTTTTCGGCAATCTACCTTCTGGTCTTCCCGTTTTCCATCGTGGGTATGGGGATTCTTATCGGGATCGTTGTCCTGACCTGCGGACTCCTCCACCTGCCCGGCCACCTGCGGCTTGCGGGCCTTACGGCGGGTATCGTGATGGTGATCTCGGTTGTGAACCCCGATATTCCGCCGATGGTGAACGCGGCGACCCGGTTTTTCGAAGTGATTATCGGGAGTTCGGTTGCAGTGGCTGCTGCATGGGTATGGCAGTACGTGTTCCCGGAGAAATAGAGGGTATACGCAGGTAGAGAAGATTCAGGCTGTCCGGTTTTTTGGTAATCCTGAGATCCCGACCCGCGATTTTTCCAAAATCCTCAGCAACAAGATCGCAGATTTTTGAAATCTTAAGATCCCGAACCATGGTTTTTCTAAAATCCACAGCTGCTCAATCGCGAATTTTTTGTAATCCTCAGGTCCCGACCCGCGGTTTTTCTAAAATCCTCAGCTGCCCAATCGCGGTTTTTTTGTCCGGGCAGGATCCGTAATATCACCCTCCGACGGGAAAAACCGTGGCAAATCCCCGGACATCGTACATCCGGCCCTGGTGCGATGCCGATCTTTTTTCGTAATCCTGAGATCCCAACCTCAGCTTTTTCTAAAATCCTCAGCAACTCAATCGCGGATTTTTAGAAATCCAAAGATCCCGACCCATGGTTTTTCCAAAATCCTCAGCAGCCCGATCACGGTTTTTTGGTAATCCGTAGATCACGAACACTGATTTTTTTAAAATCCTCAGGCACCGGGCCGGGATTTTTTGGAGATCGCACACGTTCTCCCGCAGGATACCGGCACATGCAATGAACCGGGATTTCATCCTTCACCCAAAGACAGCGGTCCCGGACTATCGATCCGAAAAGATCCAATCCGGGCCCGTGACGCACCCCGATCCTCCGATAACTACCAGATTTTTCGAATCTACCGGAGAGGATTTAAACGATTGCAGCGTTGGTAAAAAGTAAGCAAAATGGTCCAGGATTTCTGCACACGGACGACGAAGACGCTGCGTAAGCTCGGGTACGAAAAGAAGCCTTCCCGGTTTGTCGCGCAGTTCTGTTACATCGGTATGACGCTCGTGTGCGGGCTCTTCGGGTTCTTCGACATCTTCGGTGACGGCATTGAACCGGTCAGGAGCAGTCCTGCCGTGAGCGTCCGGTACCGGGGTAGCAGCCCGCAGATGCCTGTGTCGGGACCGTTTCGCCAGCCTTCTCTCTTTTACGTCGATGACCGCCGGACCGGGTGCCATTGATCCCACTCTTTGTGGCACGTGTGCCGGAACAGTGTCAATCTGATCCTGTTTTTGTCACACCGGGATTTTCTCCTGCCCCGGGCCGGCGTTGTCGTTTGTACCGGGCCGAACCGATCCTTCGCCCAGTACCGTATCTGATCGTACTTTAACCTCCCACGGCCCCGGGTGACGGGCCATAGTATGAAAAACGAGACCTATCCATGACAACAGCAACCGCAAAACAGGAAGTGAGCGCACCGGGCCGGAAGGCCGGTGCCCTGCAATACAACCGGATTAACCCCTCGGGAATCATGTCGGCGGCAGGTGCCGGCATCCCCGCAGGCGAGACAACCGTTATCCTCCGGACATGCCGGGGAGGTGAACTGGCCGGTGGTCCGGAGATCTATACCCGGTGCAACGCGATCATCATCGACGCGATGCACATCCAGGAATGCCTCGGCTATCTCCCAATCCTTGTGAGGAAGTCGAAGATCCCGCTCGATCTTGTCGGGCTCCGGGCGGACGGGGCGCTTATCGTCGAGGTCGTGCGGTCGCGCAAACCGCTTCCCGATGCACCCACGGTCCTTGACCGGTGCAGGACGGAGATCGACTGCCTGCGGACGATGAAATCGCCGTCGCAGTGCCGGAAGATGCTCTGGGTCTATTCGCCCCAGTGCCGCTGGAGGTTTTACGATGTGTACCCCGGGGGTATCTGGCTAGCAAAGGATTTGATGGAAGGGGATGGGGGGAAATAAAATTCCCTTTTTTCCTGACCACATGGTAAGAACGAGGCTGAATTTCATTAATCACCGTATTTACAACGACAAAAACGAGGGAATGAACGGCAACGGACAGAAGAAAAACAGGGATTCGTCCACGGAGCCGGGACTTTTGTTTTTCGGGGAACGATGTATTTGATAATCGTGTCCGGATCTTTTTTTATGGATTGTTTTTGCGGTCTTTTGCCCGGTTGCCATTCCCCGGTGTAGGGATCCGGGTCTTGCCAGGTGCTGCCCCGCCCGAACCCGGGTATTTTCCTTTGGGGCTCGCAACGCCGGAAACCTTTGCAGGAGCGTGAGTATACTGCAGGGAGGATTTCCGTCCGGGCTCTTTTTGCCCCGTGCGGATTTTTGCGAATTTTTCTGCACCGATCAGGGATTCGATAAGGGAATTATCAAAGTCCTCAAGGCGTTTTACCAGCGGAGAGTTCTCGTTGATCGAATAGAGCGGCGTTCTCCCCTCTTTCCGGATCTTCACCATGTCCCGGGCTGCAAATTTGTTGATGGCCTTTGCAATCGACTGCCGGGTCAGCCCGATCTCTTCGACCAGCTCTGCCATATCGAACTCGACCCCGTACATCGGCAGAAGGAACTGGAGGAGCCGGGTCTCGCAGGTATCGCCAAGCAGTCCCCCGAACGGTGGTTTCATTGCACTTCCCCCTTTCGCACAGATCTTTGCCTGCGATCTATAAATTTGTTGTTAAAAAAAGTTAACAGAATCGGCATCATCAGTCGAGATGGTGTACCCTGCTGCCACCAAGCGGGGCCACATTGAGATTGTGTTTCTCCAAAACAGCGTAGACGCTCCTGAGATCCGCGATATAGTACTTGGGCTCGTCTTTCTTGACTGCCGCAATATAGCCCCATTTGCCAAGGTCTGCGATGGCAGCGTCAAAATCGTCGGGGTATTTTTTGCGGAGGATCCGTTTTAGTTTCCCGCTGTGATAGCCGGCACTGGCCCTGAAGTTCTTGTTGCGGTAGAGGATATAGAGGATCTGGATCTCCATATCGGTCAGCTCGCCGGGCATAATCGCTGGTTTGCGTTGAACTGTTATATAGGGGAGGCATTCATGAAGAAAACAATTGCGTCATCCTGTGAGAAAAATCGGGTCTTCCTATCACATACTGCCCTTACTACACTTGACAAAAATGAAACGATGATTTTTATTCAGGTAATTTTATCCTCTCATCAAATAATCTACCACCTATGACAGCTGTGGATTGGATAAATATAGGGACTGATGCACTTTCTCTCGTTGTATCGTTCATTATTGCAACGATTCTGGCCACATTTTTCTTATGGCTGATCGACAAGGCACTTCCCGAAGTTGATTTTACCACCCTTCAGGAAGATACAAAAGCTAAATCTATTGCAAGTCTCGGATGGTTGATACTTTACGCATTGGTATTTGCCGGTGCACTTATCGCGCCGTACTCTCTTGATATTGTAATTGTCCGACAAGTGGTCTGGACTTTTGTGATGATGTTGTTGCATCAATTCTGACAATCATTGCCGTAAGATTTGTCAGTCCATATATGCCGTATTGTGGAAAAGGTGGGCTTTATAGTCTGGGTAACGATCGTATTGCAACATCAATCTTTTATCTCGGACTCTGTATTTGATAGGGATTGTAAGCTTCAGTGCAATTACTGCATAATTCCGAAAATAATTGCTTTTTTTGATTTGTTCAACATTTCCTGCAATAGCCGTTCACATAGGTCCCGGATTTCCTGTAATATCCATGAACATAGCATTTGCCAGCCGGGCAACCTCCACTTCCGCTTGAACTCCCGTAAGACTTGCTTGAGGAGGTCTTGGCAGTCCCGCTCTCGCAAGCATAGCCATCCTTGTCTGCATCAAGACGATGGACATCTCCTTTTCCCTGATGTATACAATAGTCATAGCAGGCCTGAGCCGCTGCTGTCGTTGAAAAATCCGCACAGTTGTAAAGATTTCCTGAACAGTCGCAGACTTTCTGGGAAGTGGATGCTGCAGCAAACGAAATACAACTGACCGGGAGAATAAATAAGAATAATATAACGATGAGAATTTTTCTCATAACCTGTATGAGAGGGCTTGAATGGCTTAATCTTTTCGTTATATCGAGTGTAGGTATTCTGGAAGATGCTCTGGGTCTATTCGCCCCAGTATCTGGGTGGTTTTACAACATGTAACCCGGGGGCATCTGGCTAGCAAAGGAGATGATAGATGGAGATGGAGGAAGGAATCCCCAATTTTTAAAGATATTATAGGTCAAGAAAAATGTTTGTGTGAAAATCTCTTAATTATTGATGTACCGTCAAGTTGGATCAATCTTACCAGCCACGATACATAATGTGATTATTCCACTTTACTGCATTTTTTAAGCCCTCTTGAACTTCCAAATTAAATCCATATTTGGAGAAAAAAATCCAATAATCCATTTCATCATTACACATTAGGGGCATATTTTTTTGGGTTCTCCATTCCAAAAACTCTTCGAATAAATATGAATTTGGCTGACTTAAAATTTCCATCAAATCAAAATAATTAATGATTAATCGGGGAATTTTTAATTTGCTGGGAGCGATGCAAAAAAATGTGGTGGTATTCAGTTGAGGATAAATTCCATCCATATAATTATAATACCCGATTTCTTCGAAGCCGCCGGATCAATTTTCAATTTATCTCTATTCTTCAGTGCCCTGTCAATTTGAATTTCGGATTTCTTCACAGTTTTATTGATATCTGCTCGAATGGTTTTATAGTCCCCACGCAGTGATTTCAAACTTGGAGGTCTTGATTTACATTCGATCAGCCAAAAGGTGTTTTTAAACTCTAGAATTCCGTCAATTTCACCATCTTGAGGAGCGTAAACAAAATTTTTTCTAAAATTTTTACATAAAACATTATCAAATAATTCCAACGCCATGTTTTCAAATGTTTTCCCCTTTATTCCTTGATAATTTCGAATTTGTTGAAGAAAATACTCAAGTTTTTGAGGTAAACATTGGATCAATAAAAAGGGAAATGCAAGAATATACGTATCCTCATCAACTTTGAATATCGGATATTCTTGGAATCTAATATCTGGTTCTGATTGAACTTGTGTTTGGGTAAAACAGTAATTCCTTAAAAAGAAATTAATATCAATATCCTTGTTCGGAAGATGATCTATTAGATCTTGCTTTGAAAAAGTAATGACTTTTGCCCAATTGGATATATATTTCCGGTCAGGGAGTTTTACAAATCCAAGATCGCCATATTCCATTTTATTAAATTGATAATTTTCAAATAAACAGTGAAGATCTCTACATCTATCATCCATCATTAATATTATCGTTGAAGCAATTTGTACAAACTCTTCTATTGAGATCGGATATTCATTTTGAAAAAGGGAATTGTATACAAAATATCGCTTTTGAATATATTCAATGACTTTGAGGCTATCTAGCCGTGTGTTTAGAACGAATGCACTATCTAAAAAACTGAAATGATCACAAGAAGAAAAGGCTCCAGTATCGTTCATATCATTTTTTCGACGTTTATTAACAGCTCTTGACTTATTTTTCTTGCAAAGGATTCGGTATTAATTTGTTTTTTATTTTCGATTAGTACTTTTTTCAACATCTCAGAGCAAATAGGATTTCGTTCTGAATTATATCGCATTACAGCGAGGACTTCATAACAGGTCTTAAGTATTTTTTGATCCATGTTTGTATACGTAAAAACAATGTTGAATTATATTAAAACTCCTTTTAACATCTAATGTGGTTGAACTAGAGTCTACAAATTAAAGTCACTCTCTTCATAGGTAAAGTAAATGTAAAGCAGAAAAGAAAATACTATAATTCAGTACACCAATTTGAATATAACATATAATATAAGGAAGACTCCAATTGCCAAAGCCGAGGATTTTATCAGCCATAGCGAAAAAAACCGGGAACCTGCGGACTATGCAATGCGTTTATTGGCTTACCTTGGCTGTACTCCAGTCATTGCAGAAGAAATACCCCGTAGTAATCGGACTATCCCAGATCTTGTAAATGATTCTATGGAATCTTGTGATGCCGTAATTGTAATTGTAACAGCAGAGATAAACGATTCCAATAATAGCCCCTCGCAAGGTGTCTTAATTGAACTTGGACTATTGAAGAAATCAGAGAAATTCAAAGGGCGATATTTTATTATTAAAGAAGAATCTGTCACACTTAGTCCAATGATTCCAGATTCGCGATATAAGTTTTCAAAATCGAATTTTGGACCAATCGCAGAAGCTATTATAATTGAATTGACAAGTATGGGATTATTGAGAAATTACTACGAAATTAAAGGTAGTGATCTGAAAATTCATGAGTTGATGGAATATTTAGATCAATTGCGAAACCTAGCAAATCAAAAAATCCTCAACCCAGATTCTTTTAAAGAATGCGTTGAAAACTTAGTCAGAAATACTGTAGATAGAATTGTACAGAGGGATAATTAATGGATCCAACCATTGAGCGAATCCAATATCTTACAAAGAAAGCGCAAATGGGTGTCATTGATCCATATGAACAAAATGAGCTTGCAAGGTTAATCGGCAGGAATAATAAGGAATTTACTAACAAAAACGATGGTTTATCATTATTAATTGGACTTGCACTAGCATTTATTGCAGCAGCAATCCTTGCAGAAATTTTGGGCGGCGGACGAAGAAGATAGATACAGAGTAAAAGTAAATACCGGCCTTTATTTAGCACTAACTCTATCAATTTTCCCCCATTCCCTCTTTTTGCACGCCAATCGCCCCGGATCCCGTAACCGGCCATAACCCGAGCCCGGATTCCAACCCCCAGAACATGCCTATAATCCCGACCGGCCCACAGGTATGTGTCAAAGGGGCCTCCGAGACACAAAAACGAAAAGAACCAACGAAAGGACGTGAAAGAAATGGCAGACTTCCAGGATGGAACTACCACCAAGACCGCCTTCCGCAATCTCACCAACCCGATTGAGGACGCGACGACCTTCAATGCGATCGTCCAGGCAGTCATCGTATCGAATCCCTTCGGATGTGTCTCGTACATGTCCGCAGGTGAAACACACGCCGGCGTCGAAAAGACCCGCGAAGCCTACACCGCAAAGATAGTGTACCAGGACAACGACGCAAAAGTCGTGGGCACGATCTCCGACCGGTACTCAAGCCTTGCCGGGTTCAACGCCGGGGTTTCGGCCCTGCTCGCCACAGCAACGCTCAACACCGCCCATGGCGGGATCCCGGCACGGGACAGCGATAACGAGATCTACTCGGCCACGCTCAAGTGCCACGATCCCAACGGAGAGATCTACACGCTCCACTTCAGCAGGGACCGGCTTGTCATCTCGTCCTACAGCGACGAAGCGATCCGGACAAAGATCGAGACCTGGGCCGACACCGAGACTGCGCTGGCATGAGGCGATCCCCATGGACACCGAACTCGTGCTGGTCGGTGCCTTTTTGGGCACCGGCCTCCTCGCCTATGTGATCGTCCCCGGGCTCCTCGTGATGTGGGACCGGGTCCTCGACCACATGGAGACAAACCAGGAAACGAAGTAAGAACAGGCGGCCGGGGAGGTTTCCCCCGGCGGTCTTTGGTTTTTGGTTCCCTTTTTTCCTCTTCCGGTGCCGCCCGGTTTTTTTGGATCTGTAAAGCACAACCCACTATCCCGGGCGAAATTAACGTACACACCGGCACCTGTCCGGTATATAGCTCCGGACTGCCTTTCTCTGGTACTGGTGACGTGCCATGCTGTACAGGAGATTCCCCAAAGTTCCCCATGACATCTCGATCCTCGGTTTCGGGTGCATGCGGCTGCCGCAAAAAGAGAGTTCGGGCTTTGCCGGAACGATCGACGAGGACAAAGCCTATTCGCCATGATCCACCACGCGATCGACTGCGGCGTCAACTACATCGACACCGCCTACCCTACCACGAGGGCGCGAGCGAACCGCTCGTGGGTAAGGCGCTTGCCGGCGGCTACCGGGAGAAGGTCATGCTTGCCACCAAGCTCCCGAGCTGGCTGATTACGACCCGGGGACATGGACCGGTATCTCGACGAGCAGCTCGCAAAACTCGCCACCGACCATATCGACTTCTACCTGGTCCACGGCCTTAACAAAGCCTGGTGGGAGAACCTCTCAAATCTCGGCGTCCTCGAATTCCTGGACGAGGCCGTTGCGGACGGCAGGATCCGGTACCCCGCCTTCTCGTTCCACGACGCCCTCCCGGTTTTCAAGGATATCGTGGACGCCTACGACTGGACGTTTGCCCAGATCCAGTACAATTTCATGGACGAGGAATACCAGGCCGGAACGGAAGGGCTTCGCTACGCTGCGGCCCGGAACCTCGGGCATTCGTCTGTGATGGAACCTCTCCGGGGCGGCCTGCTCTCCCGCGATCCTTCCCGCAACGCAGGCGATTCCTCGAAGCGGCACCGGTCCGGCGCACTGCCGCAGAATGGGGCCTTGCCTGGGTCTGGGACCACCCCGAAGTCACCACCGCCCTCTCCGGCATGTCTTCGATGCAGCAGCTCGAAGAGAACCTCGCTATACGCAGAGCAGCGGGCGTGCCGGTTCGTTTACCCCGAAAGACTTCGACGTTATCCGGCAGGTAAAAGAGGCGTTCGAAACCCGCGTAAAGATCCCCTGCACCGGCTTGCCGGTACTGTATGCCCTGCCAGAATGGCGTGGATATCCCCCGGTGCTTCGAGTCCTACAACCAGGCGCACATGTACGATGCAAAGGAAGGAGTGCGGCGGGGTCTACACGTGGGTCTTGAGCGGCGCCATCGACTGGCATCCCCGGGATATGCATCCTGCTGCCTCTCCTGCGGCGAATGCGAGGAGAAGTGCCCGCAGGGCCTCCCGATCATGGAGCACTTAAAAGAAGTTGCAGAATATTTTGGCAGGTAACTGCCGCCATGCAGGGCCTTTTTTCCCCTCCTGCCCAACATTCCTTACCGCACGGTGATTTTCCCTGACCGACACGAACATAGCGACCCCCCGCGGAGTTTGCCTACCGGCACCGCCTCGCCATCCTGCTCGTCATCCTCGTGAGCTGTTTCATGGCGGTGCTCGACAACAATATCGTAGCAATAGCGCTCCCGACGATTCACCGCAGTATTCGGTGTGCCGCTCGGCCTTTCCCAGTGGATCGCAACCGCGTACATGATGACGATCGTTGCCACCGTACTCATCTTCGGGACGCTGGCCGGCCGGATCGGTGTCTCCCGGCTCTTCATTGCCGGCCTTGCGGTCTTTGTCATCGGCTCGTTTGCCTGCGGTCTCTCCGGATCGCTTTACCCCCTTATCGCCGCACGGATCCTCCAGGGGCTCGGGGCCGCGATGATGATGTCGATCTCCATGGCAATCGTGATGCAGGTCTTCCCGGCGGACGAGCGGGGCCGGGCTATGGGCTACATCACGGCAACCGTTGCGCTCGGCCTCATCATCGGCCCGGCCCTTGGCGGGATCCTCGTCGATTCCTTTGGCTGGCCGTTCATCTTCTTTGTCAACGTCCCGATCGGCTGCGCCCTGCTCGTGCTCGCATTCCGGTACCTCCGGGTGCCGTCCGTGCCGGCCGGTCCTGCCCGCATCGATTACCCCCGGCGCCGTCCTCCTCATCTTCGTTATGACAGCGGTCGCGTTCCTCTTAAACGAGCTCGCAAACCCACCGGTCGATCCCCTCCGGTTCGCAGTAGCGCCGGCGCGGGTATCGCCGCCCTCGTCCTCTTCGTGTACCGGGAGAAGACGACGGATGAACCGCTTATCGACCTGTCGCTTGTCACCACCCGGGCATTCGTCCTCCCGGCGGCAAGCCTCGTCCTGTACTTTACCGCGACCTTATTCTGATCATCCTCCTGCCCTTCTATTCGAAGGAGTAATGGGCTATGCGCCTACGCAGGTCGGCCTTATCGCATTCGTGATGCCGATAGCCATGATGGCAGGCTCCCCGGTCTGCGGTTGGGTTTACGACAAGTACTCTGCCCGAAGAACTACGCAGCGTTCGGCGTTCTTGGCGTAGGGCTCGCATTTTTTCCTCTGGCGGGTACGGCTATGCTACGGTCAATATCTGGCTCGTGATCCTCGCCCTTGCCATTGCCGGCATCTGCCGGTCGGTATACCAGGGCCCCAACACCATCGAGATTATGGTTTCCATCCCGAAGGAGAAGGCAGGGGTTGCATCCAGTGTCCTTGTGATCCTCCAGGATCTCGGATCATGTTCGGGATCTCTGCTGCGGCCATCCTCCTTGTCCTCCAGCTCGACGCTCTCGGGTATACGGGCGCAGTACTCTCGCCGGCCCGACCGTCCTGCCGCCCCTCTTTGGGATCGCAATGTATGCCGGCGGCTCATCTGCCTTGCATCGGCCAGCGTTCTCCTATAGGAAAACCCGGGCCAAAACCATAAGACCTCCATTAGCCCACATACCCGTATGCCATCCCCCCTTGTCGGACGAAAGATCGGTGTCGGGACGATCCTCCCGCCGCAGCCGGAGAACGTGAAAGGAACCCGGGTCGTCGGGATATCCGGGTCGAGCCGGGAGCAGGCAGGACTCTCGAAATCGGAACGCCTGCTGCTTGCCGCGCTTGACCGGTGCAAAGACCTCGGGTGCGAGACGAAGTCCTTCGGTTAAAAGACCTCAAAATCTACGAGTGCGAGGGCAACTACTCCGAGAACCCCGAGTACTGTACGTACCCCCTGCCAGTCTACCATGAAGTACGAGGACGACGAGATGGGACAAGGTCTATGCGGCCGTCCTGGACTGCGATGTCCTCTTTCTCGCCACACCCATCCGCTGGAACAACCATTCGGCCCTTGTCCAGAAGTTCGTGGAACGATGAACTGCATCGAGAACCAGTACTCGTGGTTCGGCAACCGGATGATAAAAACAAGGTCGTGGGCTTAATCATCATCGGCCACGTGGACGGGATGCAGCACGTGGCGGGAAACCTTGAATTCTTCTCTTTTCCTGGCTCGGGTTCCACAGCCCCGAGGTCTCGATCACCTCGTGGGTGGGGGAGAACAACGAGGACACGACAAAGGACTGGGAGCAGATCGAAAACAACCCCTATACCCAGCAGGATCTCGACATGGTAAACAGCTCGCTCTCCGTCTCGCATGCAGCCTGAAGCGTGAAGTCTGATCCTCTTTTTTTGCGGATTCCGGAAAATCCCGGATTATATGAAAGAATATATAGGGTCGCCCCCATTGTAGCCATAATGGCACCCGGAAAATGGGGTGCCGGGAGTCGAGGATATGCAGACGGTAGTAAAGAAGATGATCGCAGAGGCGATGGCTGCCCAGCACGCCGATGTGAACCAGATCAAAAAGAAGCGGGGAACAAAATTCGTCATCGGGGACACAAAGGCCTACGATGCCGTAAAGGCATGAAACCGGCAGGAAACCAGAGCAAGGCGGTTTTGCCCTGCACAAGGACTCGGTCGATGCCCACTATACATCCTCAAAGGCCTGACCAGCACGATCCGTCCCGAAGACGATCCCTTCGTGGAACACTACAGACGCCGGTGATCATGGAGATCCTGTACGACGAGGACCCGGCGTTCAAAAAGAGCGTTGACACGTTTATTGCCGCAGTCGGGAAGTCCGAGGCTTATCGGGAAGGAGTCGGCCCGGCGCTACGCGGGGTTCTACGGGCCCACCTGCGTCGTGGACTTTGCACTCATCCCGGGGAGCAGCAGCAACATCGTCAACCAGATCCTCCGGACCACGAAGATCCCGGTCGCCCACAAGCAGGCGATCCTTGCCGCCAAGTCCTGGGGCATGAAACACCTCGTACGGCTTTGGCGATGTCTTTGCCCACGCGTCGAGGACGGGGCGACCTTGCCGATGCGGTCAAAAAAGAGTCGCATGATCCAGTCGATCTACAAGACCCCGGTCGCGGCACAGGCAAAACTCATGGACGCGGCC
>Ga0268359_12009_pt1 | contig 13112 bp, 10 predicted proteins | sample BioMet11_FD_194416 | JGI IMG/M metagenome (GOLD analysis project Ga0268359, IMG submission 194416) | Sewage microbial communities from Oakland, California, United States - Biofuel 11 (PacBio Assembly) | ecosystem: Engineered > Wastewater > Sewage > Unclassified | place: USA: California | collected...
AGGATCGGCGTAAGGCCCGTGGCTGTGGTCTTGTCGACGTCGCGCCCGCTCCTAAAGCCAAGAACCTTATGGGCGTCGTGGAACCGTGCAGGGAGGAACGACAGCGAGAAGGTGTCGTTCGCGTCCATGAACTCCTTGGTGAGGCGCGACTGGCGCACGTATACCGTAATCGCCGGCCTGTTCCAGAAGGTGCCCAGCCCGCCCCAGCTCACGGTCATCGCATCGCAATGCGTGGTGGAGTCGCCTGCCATGAGGATGCCCCACTCCCTGTCAAATTGGTGGAAGACCCGTTCGGTGTACTCGCTCGGGTCGAGCTCGGTGAAGGCCATCGCATGCTCCCGTCTGCGTCGTCGTGGCCCGTCCAGTATAGGGGATGGGCCGGTACCCTGGCTCACGCACGATGCGTGTGGTGGTCTTCGGGATCGGTGTGGCCGTGCCTGCGTCCACAGAAGTCATCGTCTCTCTCGGGATGCGGGCCGTAGCCGAAGCCCCTGCGACATCCGCGACCGTGGCGGAAGTCATCGGGGTCATCGCCCATGGCCACGAGCTTCTCCTTGAGAGAGATGGTGAGTGCGTCCACGACCTCCTCGAACTTGGCGAGGTCTGCCTGCGAGAGCGAGGAGAACGTGTCCGCCTCGCCACCCATGTCATCGATGTCCGGTACCGCCCGTGCGCCTTCCTCGGTGAGCCTGACCACCGTCACGCGGCCGTCCGCCTCTGACTTGGAGCGGGTTATGTAACCCTTGTCCTCGAGCTTGGCAAGAAGCTCCGAGAGGGACTGCTGGCGCATGTCGAGAAGGTACGAGAGCTCGCGCTGGCTTGTCTCGGGACGGTTCTTGAGAAGCGCGAGCACGCGTCCCTGGCCGCGTACGGGATTGCCCACGAGTCCGGCTGCCTTGGCGCGGTACGCCTGGTAGCGGTGCATGAGACGTGCGAGGCGGCCAATCTTGCGGGAGAGGGTGAACTCCGGGTCGTTGATGAGTTCGTCGTTCATGGGACGTCCTTTCGTCTGGGGTGCCCGCATTCGTACAGGCACCTGTCCATTTCCTTCGACCCATAATAACAGGCACCTGTGCAAATGGGACGGGAAGACAGGACACCACGGGTTCTCCATAAACACAGGTACCTGTCATAATCGAGCGACCGCCACATCCGCTTTCAATCTAGAACAGGTGTTCCGGTTCGTGTATGATGATGCCATACCTGGGGGAGGAGGGCGCAGATGGATGACGTGCTTGCGGGGCTCAACGAGTCGCAGATCAAGGCCGTCACCACCACGGAGGGCTATGTTCGCGTGGTCGCCGGGGCGGGGTCGGGCAAGACGCGCGCCCTCGCCAGACGCTTTGCCTACCTCGTCAACGAGATGGGCATCATGCCGGGCAACATCCTCTGTGTCACCTTCACCAACAAGGCCTCCAACGAGATGCGTCAGCGCATCCATGCCCTCACCGGCGACAACGACGCCGGCTACGTCAACACCTTCCACGGCTTCTGCGTATCGGTGCTTCAGGAGGATTCGTCGGCAGTGAGCTATCCCAAGAGCTTCCTCGTGCTCGACAACTCGGACATAGACTCCATCCTCAGGATCATCTACGAGGAGCGGCAGCTCACGCTGCGCGACATGACCTTCGCGCGGGCGCGCGACATGTTCGAGACGCGCAAGCTCCTCACCGAGCCCGAGTACTACCGCGACATGATCGACATGTCCGCAGAAGCCCTCCACGCCAAGTACGAGTCGGCAGAGAGTGTCGAGGACATCCTCTTCTACGGGTATCTCTACCAGGAAAAGAAGTGCTTCGGGCTCGACTACAACGACCTCATCAAGTTCACGTTGCACATCTTCGAACGCAACCCCGAGATTCGCTCCAAGTGGCAGTCCCGCCTCGAGTACGTCATGGTCGACGAGTTCCAGGACATCGACGGCCTGCAGTACGAGCTCATGGAGGTGCTCCAAGGCTACCACCACAACCTCTTCGTGGTGGGTGACCCAGACCAGACCATATACACTTGGCGCGGCGCGAACGTTCGCTACCTGCTTGACTTCGACAAACGCTTTCCGGGTACCCGCACCATCATGATGAACGACAACTACCGTTCCACGCCCCAGGTGCTTGCGGTGGCAAACTCGCTCATCGACACCAACGTGCAGCGCATGAAGAAGTCCCTCGTGGCACGACTTCCCGCAGGAGGGCCCGTGCGCTGTCATCATGCGGGGGACTCCGCCCAGGAGGCATCCTGGATCTGCGAGCGGATAGAGGAGCTCCATGCGAGTGGCGATGGCGGCGACGGCACTGCTGCGAGAGATCCCGTCGCATACCGTGACATCGCGATTCTCTATCGTGCGCATTACGTCACGCGCGCGGTGGAGGAGGCTCTCGTTCGCGAGAAGATTCCCTATACCATCTACTCGGGCGTCCAGTTCTTTGACAGGCGCGAGGTCAAGGATGCCCTGTCATACCTGCGTATGGTTACGTATCAAGACGACCTCTCGCTGGCGCGCGTCATCAACAGCCCCAAGCGAAACATCGGCGAGCACCGCATGAGGTTCCTTCGGCAGTTCTCCGACGGGCAGCATATCTCGCTCTTCGAGGCGCTGCGCCGCTCGCTCGACGACCCACTCTTCAAGGGCACGGGTGCGCGTGCCTTCGTGGGGCTCATCGACAAGTACTCCGTCGGTGGCAAGGGTCGCACGGTGTCGGAGCTTCTCGCCGCGCTCCTTGACGAGTCTGGGTACGAGCGGGCCCTGCGCACGGAGGGCAGCCAGGAGCGGCTGGACAACCTGGCGGAGCTTCGCCAGTCCGTGTTCGAGTACGAGAGCCAGTGCGGCGAGGAGGCCACGGTCGAGCACTATCTTTGCCATGTGGCCTTCTTCTCCAACGTCGACCAGGGCATGGAGCGTGACAAGGTCAAGCTCATGACGGTGCACGCGGCAAAGGGCCTCGAGTTTCCGTACGTCTTCCTCTGCGGCATGAACGAGGGCGTCTTCCCGTCGAGGAAGGTTCGCACCATGGAGGGTATGGAGGAGGAACGTCGTCTCGCGTTCGTGGCGTGCACGCGCGCCGAGCGGCAGCTCTTTCTCTCGGATGCCGAGGGGACCACGCTCGACGGGCTGCCTCGCTATCCCTCGAGGTTCCTGCTGGACGTCGACCCGGCCCTTCTCGCCTTTGACACGCCTCCGCGTGACTCGCTCGTGCGCGAGGCCCGCGACTACGTCGCCGCCAGGAGCCTGATGCTCGCCCACGTCGGCGACTTCCGGGTGCTGCCCGCAGGCGCGCGCGTGCGTCACCGGGTGTTCGGCACGGGCTCGATTCTCTCCGTTGACACCGACCGTGGCGCCTACGCCATACAGTTCGACGAGATGGACACGCCGAGGTCCCTCTCCACGCGGGCGAAGCTGGAACGCCTGTGAGCATGCGCGTGCGGGGAGCGAAGGTGTCTGTCGCGTGGAGTATCCTGTTCGGGCACAGACGGCTCCATATGGAAGCAGCGGTGAGAGATGCTTAGGATCAGCCAGGCCATTCTGCACGTCTTCGACTTTGACAGCGGCAGCACGTTCTTCTCGGAGGGCGCGCTCGACCTCTCCAATCGCGCCACACGTTCCTACGTGCAGCGCCACCTGCGCAAGATCTCATCCAATGCGGAGAGCAAGCATGGCGAGTTCTCGCCTGACAGCAGCCTTGCCGAGGAGCTTCGGCGCTTCTTCGCGGGCCAGAACGACTTCGTGGGCTTCTCAGTGCAGATCGCCCAGTGGTTCTGGGAGGAGCTCCGCCGCACGGAGGACCTCGAACAGTGCGACCTTCTCGTGGCCGACTTCACCGACACGGACGGCGGCAAGGCCGACGGGGGGCCTGATGATTCCGGGGCAGATGCCGCATTCGAGGGCGAGGGACATCGTCTCTTTGCCGTCCTCCTTCTCCCGCGCAAGCAGGCCTTCATCCACGAGGTCGACGCCCGGTCCAACGAGATCCTGCGCCAGGACTCCACACTACCCAATCCCACGCAGAAGGTGGAGAGCTACGTGCTGGTGGACGCCGACACCATGGCCATCGACTTCCACGACAAGGAGAGGAGCGTGGGAGGGGAGGCAAGGCAGATCATCCCCGAGCTCTTCCTGCAGTGCTCCACCGAGGCTTCGAGCCATGAGGTCATAGACCAGGTCACCGTCATCGTGAGGGACATCGCCGAGGAATACGGGCTCACTCCTGCCGTAGAGGTCTCACGCGCCAAGGTAGCGCTCTCCCGCCATGCCGACCTCGAGGAGGTGGTCGCGCCCGCGGAGGTGGGACGTGAGGTCTTCGAGGATCGCCCCGAGCTTGTAAGGCACTACGAGGAGCGCATCGCCGAGAAGCAGCTTCCCGACGAGGTGCCCGTACGGCGTGGCGTGGCCAACCGCCTGACCAAGACGCATCGCATCCGCACCGATACGGGCATCGAGATCAGCTTCCCGTCCGACCTGGCCGACAAGCCCGGTTACATCGACTTCGTCACGGGACCCGACGGGCGTATCTCCATCAACATCCTCAACGTCGCCAGCATCGAGAACAGATAGCGTCCGCGCCAGCGGTCAGAGGTGGCTACCGTCCACCCGTGTTCTTTTGATAGCCGCAGGGGTAAGGGGGTATCCTAGAAAGCAGTCTTTCTGCACCATAACCGAACCCAAGGAGACCGCATGTCAAGAAACCATCGCGCCATAGAGGGTGACCCCGCATTCTCTCCGAGAAGCGTCACTCGTCGTGACGCGTTGAGATTCCTCATCGGCGCCGGAATGTTCGCAGCAACGGCCCTTCCCTCGGTCGCCAGCGCCGAGACCACCCAAGAGAAGCTCGACTCCGCCCAGAGCGAGTACACCGCCGCGCAGGCAAAGCTCGACGAGATCGGTCAGGAGTGCGCCTCCCTCAACGCAGACCTGAGCTCCACCCTGGGTCAGATCGACACCACGCAGTCGGCCATCGACCAGAAGCAGACGGAGATCGATGCCAAGCAGGGTCAGATCGACCAGAAGCAGACCGAGGTCGAGGCCAAGCAGACCCAGCTTGGCGAGCGCATGTCCAGCGCCTATAAGACAGGCAACCAGAGCATTCTCGACCTCATCCTCTCGTCCTCGTCCTTCGAGGAACTCACGTCGAACATCTACTACCTTGACAAGGTCACCGAGGCCGACAAGGCGATGATCGAGGAGATCAAGACCATGAAGGCCGAGCTCGAAACCGAGCAGGCCGAGCTCCAGACCGAGAAGGATGACCTCGAGACCCAGATGTCGGCCCTCGAGGACCTCAAGACCCAGCAGCAGCAGCAGCTCTCCGATATCCAGGCCAAGCAGGACGAGGCCCAGACCTACGTCTCACAGCTCGATTCTCAGGTCCAGGCACTCATCTCCCAGCGCGACAGCGAGCTTCTCGCCGCCCAGCAGGAGGCCGCTCGCGTCGCCGCCGCGCGCGCTGCGGCGGCATCGAGCGGGTCATCCTCGGGTGGATCCTCGTCGGGTGGGTCCTCCTCAGGCGGGTCGTCGTCGGGCGGGTCGGGCTCTGCGGCGGCTGTCGTCTCAGCGGCCGGTTGGACTTCCTCCACGGGTGCGGGGTACTGTGCCGCGTGGGTCTCCAACGTCTTCTCCAACGCGGGCGTGGGCAGCTTCTACGGCAACGCCTGCGACATGTACTGGTCGTGGTGCACGAGCTCCAACACCTCGTCCATCCAGACCGGCATGATCGTGGCGGTGCCGAGCGAGCCGTACAGCTCCGCCGCCATCCTCTACGGCCATATCGGCATCTACATCGGGGGTGGCACGGTGCGGCACTGCGCTTCCGGCGTCGTCAAGTCGCAGAGCCTCTCGTCGTGGATCAGTGAGTTCGGGGTCACCACCACGCCCCGGTGGGGCTGGCTCGGCGGTGTGGTGTTGTCGTAGCCTCGAAGCCATGTGCGCATAGGCGGCCATCCTCTGGGGTGGCCGCTTTTTTGCGGCTAATACCCTCTCGACGGTCGCGAGCATCTTTTCAGTTATGCCTTCCGTCTCGGTTCCATAGCCAGATTCGACGCTCAGCGCATATCTGAACGAACGGGACCTCCTCGCCCGTCTTCGTTGCGTGTGGGTTACCTCTGAGATGCCATGTGTCTTGTCACCTGTAAAGTATGGTGTCATACTAACGTCCATTGCCAAGGTGACGAGAGGGGAACCATGGTCTCAGGCGAGATGCTCCGGGAGATTCGGCGGCTCAAGGAGGAGCGGGACGCCGTCGTCCTTGCGCACTACTACGTGACGCCGGATGCCCAGGATCTCGCAGACTACGTCGGCGACTCCTTCTTCCTCAGCCGCAAGGCGGCGACGCTCGACTGCACGACGCTCGTGTTCGCGGGCGTTCGCTTCATGGCCGAGAGCGCGAAGCTTCTCTCGCCCGGCAAGACCGTGCTTATGCCCGAGCCCGCGGCCGACTGCCCCATGGCTCACATGGTGTGCAAGGAGACCGTCGACGGAGCGCGCGCCACCTACGGTGACAATCTGGCCGTCGCCTGCTACGTCAACTCGACGACCGAGATGAAGGCCTGGTCGGACGTTTGCGTGACCTCGTCGAACGCCGTTGACATCGTGCGTGCCCTTCCGCAGGACAACATCCTCTTCATCCCCGACATGAACCTCGGCCACTACGTCGCGACGAAGGTCCCGGAGAAGAACGTCATCCTGAACGACGGGTTCTGTCCCACGCATGAGTCGATCGACGCCGCCGAGGTGGAGAGGGCCCGCACCGAGCATCCCGGCGCCCTCGTCCTCGCGCACCCCGAATGCGGCTCGTGGGTGCTGGAGAAGGCCGACGTGGTGGGTTCGACCTCGCAGCTGATCGACGCGGCCGTACGGTCCGACGCGCACGAGTTCGTCATCTGCACCGTGCAGGGTGTGATCCATGAGCTGGAGCGCCAGACCGCGGGCACCGGCAAGCGATTCTACTTCCCGCACACCGTGCCCATCTGTCCCAACATGGCCTGCGTCACGGCCGAGAAGGTCCTTGCGTGCCTTCGCGACGGAACGGGCGAGGTGGGCCTGCCCGACGAGTCCATCATCGCACGCTCCACCGCCGCGCTTGACCGCATGCTTGAGATGGCGAGGTAAGCCATGGTGCGCCGGGTCGAGTGCGACGTCGTCATCGCGGGTTGCGGGGTTGCCGGCCTCTACTGCGCCCTCAACCTGCCCTCATCCATACGTGTGGTGCTCCTCTCCAAGACCGATGTCGAGTCATGCGACTCGATGCTTGCCCAGGGGGGCATCTGCGTGCTGCACGACCAGGACGACTATGAGTCGTTCTTCGAGGACACGCTCAAGGCGGGCCACTACGAGAACCGCCTCGAGTCGGTCGACATCATGATCCGATCGTCTCAGATGGTCATCGACGACCTCGTCAAGCGAGGCGTGCGCTTTGCCCGCAAGCCCGACGGCGAGCTCGACTACACCCGCGAGGGGGCGCATTCGCGTCCGCGCATCGTCTACCACGAGGACATCACGGGCGAGGAGATCACCACGCACCTCCTGTCCTGCGTCCGTCGTCGGCCGAACACGACCATCATGGAGAGCACCGTGATGACCGACATACTGGAGGGGTACGACCAGCATGGCCGCCGCGTGTGTCGCGGCATGGTCGCCGGGGACGGGCGTCTCGGGCGCGTCGAGTTTCACGCGCCGGCGACGGTCATGGCCACGGGTGGCATCGGTGGTCTGTACGAGCACTCCACGAACTTCCCGATCCTCACGGGCGATGGCTGTCGCATCGCTGCGGAACATGGCGTGCTCCTCGAGCATATGGACTACGTGCAGATTCATCCCACCACGCTCTTCACCGAGAAGCCCGGCCGCGCCTTCCTCATCTCGGAGTCGGCACGCGGCGAGGGCGCCATCCTGCTCAACGACGCCGGCGAGCGCTTCACCGATGAGCTGCAGCCGCGAGACGTGGTCAGCGCCGCGATAGTCGCCGAGATGAACCGCACCAACGCCAACCACGTGTGGCTCTCGTTCGAGAACGTGCCCGAGACCGTGGTCCGCAACCACTTCACGCACATTCGCGAGCACTGCCTGGAAGAGGGCTACGACATCCTTCGCGCGCCCATCCCGGTGGTTCCGGCGCAGCACTACTTCATGGGCGGCATCCACGTGAACACCGATTCCGAGACCACACTGCCGCACCTCTTCGCGGTGGGCGAGACGGCCTGCAACGGCGTCCATGGCAGAAATCGCCTCGCCTCCAACAGCCTGCTCGAGTCCATCGTCTTTGCCAGGCGCGCTGCCGACAAGATCATGCACGACCGTTTTGCCGACGATGCGGCCGAGCAACTCGAGGACGTGACGCGCGAGTTCAACCACGTCTTCTCACATTCCACCAGCGTCCCCGACCTCGCGACCATCGCGGGCATCAACCGATAGGAGCGCCATGACCGACCCCATGATCTTGATGACGATCGACGATCACATCCGCGCCGCCCTCGCAGAGGACATGCCCTTTGGTGACGTGTCCACGCAGGCGGTGATGCCCAAGCCACGACAGGGGCGCGTTGAGCTTCTCGCCAAGCAGGACGGCGTCATCGCCGGCCTCGACGTCTTCGCGCGCGTCTTCGCGCTGCTCGACCCACTCACCGTGACGACCCCTCTTCTGGCGGATGGTGCCGAGGTCCGTAGCGGCGACCATGTGGCAGACGTCGAGGGAGACGTTCGCGTGCTCCTCGAGGGTGAGCGTACGGCCCTCAACTACCTGCAGCGCATGAGTGGCATCGCCACGTACACGCACCGCATCGCGGTGGCGCTCGAAGGTACGGGCACGACGCTCGTGTGCACGCGCAAGACCACGCCGGGCATGCGGATCTTCGAGCGCGAGGCCGTGCGCCTGGGAGGGGGTTCGCTCCACCGTTACGGCCTCTCCGACGGCGTGATGCTCAAGGACAACCACATCGCGGCGGCGGGCGGCATCGCCCGGGCCGTGGAGGCGGCACGCAGGGTCGCCCCCTTCGTGGACAAGGTCGAGGTGGAGTGCGAGACCCTCGCGCAGGTCGGGGAGGCTCTCGAAGCAGGTGCCGACATCATCATGCTCGACAACATGGACCATGGGACGATGGCAAGAGCGGTTCGTCTTGTTGGTGGCCGGGCGCAGACGGAGGCGTCGGGCAATGTTACCGTAGAGAACGCGGCGAGCTATGCCGACCTCGGCGTAGACTTTCTCTCGTGCGGGGCGCTCACGCACTCCGCGGGCATCCTCGACCTGAGTCTCAAGCATCTTGAGGTCATCGACTGATTGGCGTGGGCATGACAGGAGAAGAGCGCAGGAACGGCATTGTCGAGACGCTGCGTACGGCAGGCGGCCCTCTCTCGGGAACGGCGCTCGGCCGCGCGTGCGGCGTGAGCCGCCAGGTGGTGGTGCAAGACATCGCCTTGCTCAGAAGGGGCGGTGTGCCTGTCGTCTCGACCAACCGCGGCTACGTGCTTCTGCCCGGTAACGCTCGTCCGACGCGCGTGCTCAAGTGCCATCACAGCATAGAGGAGGCGCTCGAGGAGCTCGACATCGTCGTTGACCTTGGCGGCTGCGTGGAGGACGTCTTCGTGAACCATCGTGCGTATGGTGTCATATCCTCGCGTCTCGACGTTCGCAACCGCCGAGACGCGAGAAGGTTCATGGACGACATAAACTCCGGTGTATCGACGCCGCTCATGAACCTCACCAACTGCTACCATTTTCATCACGTGTCCGCTGACTCGCAGGAGCTCCTCGGCGAGATCGAGATCGCCCTCAGCGAGCGCGGGTTTCTTGCGGAGCCGCTTCCCTATGAGACGAGTCTTCTCGAGAGTTCGAGTTCCTAGCCGTCCGCGATGGTATCCTGTGGCCTAGCGGATCATGGAACCCAAGGAGACCACGTGGAGGACGTTCAGCTATCGATTCCCCGTACGATCGCCCAGCAGACGCTGCGCATCGTATCCATCGTCATGGCGATACTCGCGGCCGTGCTCGTCCTCGGCGGCGTCCTCGTGGTCTGGTCTGGACTTACCACAGATGGTTCGGATGTGGTTGGGCATACGGCGCTCGACGGCGCCACGATGCTCGGAGTGGGAACCGTGCTTGGCTTTGGGGCCCTCATCGTGGCTTCTGGCGTCCTTCTGGCGGTGACCTCCCGACTCGGCCTGCGCGCCGCCCGTGACTCCGCGAAGGTCGGTCCGTACCGCTTCCTCTGCTATCTCGTGGGTCTCGTCACGCTCGTGGCCATCGTCTGGGGCTGGGGTGCGGGAACGGTCCTCCTCTTCCATCCCGTGGTCCTCATGATCACCGTCACGTATGTGCTCGTGTGCTCCACCCTCGCCGACCAGGTGCAGCGCGAGCACGACGAGGGCATCGTCGGACCGGCCTACTGGCGCACGCACCACCAGCGCACGCTGCATCTCGTCTCGTGTGTGGTCATCATCATGTCGGCGATGCAGGCGGTGATGGCCGTCGTGCTCTACATCCTCGTGGGAAGTTTCGGTGCTAACGCGAGCCTCGGCATGGTAGGCAGCATCGTGGGTGCAGATGGCGTGAGCATGTCCACGCTCGTCTCGGGTATCGCCTCTGCCGTGGTCGACCTCTTCGTGGGCATGCTTGGTGTGCGCGGGTCCAATCACCCCGAGAAGATTCTGCCGTACCTCGTGATCTCGTGCATCGGCTTTGCCGTGGACGCAGCACGTCTCGTGATGGACGTGGTCGCCAACGGACTCGCCGGCGTGCAGGGCAGCTCGCTTGCGGATATGGTCTTCATGGGCGCCTGCGCCTTCCTTGCCTGGAGCATCCGACGGCAGCCGCGCTTGAGTGCCGAGGTCCTCACCGAGGGATAGTCGCCTCGGTCGCCAGCACCATGGTACCCCCCACGGACTAGTGCGTCGTTCTCCCGCAAAGGTGCTGGTACGCATGACCTTTTCGTGCTATGTAGTTTCGTGGCCCAATTTCTCTTGGCCTCGACAGTCGGTCCCGAGCAGGGGTCGTCCTCGCCTGTCGCGGCGCGCTTTGGGAGGAGAGCGTCATGATGGAGTACAAGATCTTCAGGGATACGGAGCTCTCGCGGCTTGGTATGGGCAACATGCGCCTTCCGACCGAAGGCGATGTCGTGGGCGCGCCGATTGACTATCCGCGTGCCGAGGCGATCGTGGACTACGCCATGGCGAGTGGGGTCAACTACTACGACACTGCGTGGACGTACCACGACGGAACCTCGGAGGACTTTCTCGGCCACGCGCTTGCGGCGCGCTATCCGCGCGACTCGTTCCACGTTGCCACGAAGTACCACATCCAGGCCGAGCGCGACTATCGCAGGGTCTTCGAGGCGCAGCTCAAGCGCCTGCACGTGGGATACGTGGACTTCTACCTCATCCACTCCGTGATGGATACCACGTACCGCGACTACCTCGACTCCGGCTGCGTGGACTACTTTCTCGAGCAGAGGCACAGGGGTAGGATTCGCTATCTGGGCTTCTCGTCTCACGCTACGCCGCAGGTCCTGCGAGCCTTTGCCGACTCGTACGGACGTCCCTGGGACTTTGCCCAGATTCAGTGCAACTACCTCGATTGGGAGTACTCGACCACGCGTGAGGAGTACGAGCTCCTCAAGGAGCGCAGCATGCCGATCATGGTGATGGAACCCGTGCGCGGGGGCAGGCTCGCCAAGCTCACGCCCGCAGCGGAGCGTCCGCTGCGCATGGCGCACCCCGACTGGAGCCTGCCGTCGTGGGCCCTTCGCTGGGTGCGGGCGCTGCCTCAGGTGCAGACGGTGCTCTCGGGCATGTCGAATCTCGAGCAGGTGGCCGACAACGTGCGAACCTTCTCCGACGAGGCGACCCTCTCGGAGGGGGACCGCGGGCTCCTGGCCTCCGCGCGCACGGCGTTTCATGACGAGCTGTCGGTGCCGTGCACGGCGTGTCGCTACTGCACGGACGGCTGTCCTGCACGGATTGACATCCCCGACGTCCTTGCGGCGTACAACCGTTATCGCATGGGCTCGTCGGAGGCGCTGGCCGACGTCCGCTCCCTCGCCGGGGGCCAGCCAGAGGATTGCGTGGGTTGCGGTGCGTGCGTCGCGCACTGTCCGCAGGGCATCGACATCCACGCAATCATGGCCGAGGTCTCGGGGAGGCTCGCGCAAGCCTGACCTAGAGCCGCATGAGGCGTGCGATCGAGACGATATAGATCTTGAGCGCGGTCTTCAGGCTTCGCTCGGAGATGCCCTCGTCGGGGCCATGCTCCATGCCGACCCACGCGGGGACCTGCTCGTCCGGGTCATACGGCCCGAAGGCGCAGGCGCGCCCGAAGTGGCGGGCATAGGTGCCGCCGCCGATGACGAGAGGCTTGCCTTCGCGTCCGGTGTACTCGTCGTAGGTGGCGAGAAGGGTCTGGATCTCCGGCGACGTGGGCTCGATGTAGAAGGGCGGCTCGTCGGCGAGGACGCGGTAGCTGCATCCGGCACCCTCGGCGAGCTTGGACATGGCGCTGGTGATGCCGTCGCCCGTGATGGAGGTGGGATAGCGGGAGTCGATGGTCTGCACGAAGCGACCCTCGCGCGTGCGAACCGTGCCTTGGATGCAGGTGAGCGGGCCGAACTTGTCATCCGCGGCGGCGATGCCGGAGGATGAGCCATCGGTCGAGGCCGTGAGGGTGCGCTCGAGCTCGAGGAAGGTGCGCTCGTCCTCTCCGCAGACCCCCGCATCGAGGAGGTAGCGCACGAGCACGCCGATGGCGTTGACGGTGTCGGCGGGCAGTGACGCATGACCGCCCTTGCCCTGTGCCGTCACGCGGGCACGGCCGTCGTCAAGGTATTCGATCTCGATGCCGTCTTCCACGGGCAGCTCGTCCGCGTGGGCACGCACGACGGCACACGCCAGGCCAGGGATGGCGTTGGGCACGGTTCCGCCGTCCAGCTCGATGATCCTGTCCCCGGCGATCTCCGCCGAGGTGAACTCGCCATGGTAGACGCCCTTCTCGCCGCAGATGAGCGGAAAGTCGGCGTCGGGGGAGAAGCAGAAGGCCGGCTGGGGGAAGCGCTCGAGGTAGTAGGGCACGTCGCACATGCCCGTCTCCTCGTTGTTGCCGATGATGCAGCGAAGGGTGTAAGGGAGCCTCTGGCCGGTA
>Ga0268359_10236_pt1 | contig 13047 bp, 18 predicted proteins | sample BioMet11_FD_194416 | JGI IMG/M metagenome (GOLD analysis project Ga0268359, IMG submission 194416) | Sewage microbial communities from Oakland, California, United States - Biofuel 11 (PacBio Assembly) | ecosystem: Engineered > Wastewater > Sewage > Unclassified | place: USA: California | collected...
CCCAGCTGCTCCATTCCCTCGTGGAACGCCGACACCGGGCACAGACGATACAGTCTGCCGCTGCGATCTCCTCCGGCACACCGGTTATGGTTGCCCGGGCACCGGCCGCTTCGAGCCCGCGCATAACGCTGCGCAGGTTCCCGAGGCCATAGTCAATGATGACGACGTTTTTGTTGTGCATGTACCTCCCTCCCGTATCCTCCAGGCTCCGCTTCCGATCCAGTCGTCGGGGAGACCTTTCTCTTTTCGCCACGAATCGAGTTTTTCCTTCCATGGTTCCCAGAGCCCGGAGGGAAGTCTGCCTCGATCATATGGATCAATGCCATATCACTGGACGGGCACATGAAACATCGAATCCGGTTCCAGCCCGCGCTCGTAGAGGACGTTATACGGTGCCTTTTCCCGGAAGAGTACAGCCAGACGTGGAGTGCGGTCCAGTCCTGGATCGGAGCAGCAGCGCGACACCTGGACTTTTACTGTTCGGGTTCCTCCACACGCGGTCGCTCTCTGCCCGGGCAAGGGACTCGTACCTGCGCTGGCCGAAGAAGTGCAGAGTCATCTCCCCAGCGGTGTGCGGATGGTCTCCGCCAGCCGGCAGGACTTGCAGACACTGCAGCACAGCGGGCCGTTGACCGCAGGCGGCCTGCCCGTTTCGAGTGGTTTTGTAGAATTTTCCGAGGTATTTGTGCGAACTACTTCTGCACCGTATTTTTCCCGGACCTGCCTCTACATTTTCATAGGTTTCGGGAAATTCGAGGCCGGTGTCGGCAAAGAGCAGGGGCACGTTCCCGAGCTGCTTTCTGTACAACTAACAATGTTGCAAGGCTGTCCTTTCCCCCGGGAGTACGAGATCGTCGGCTGGATGGGATAGGCGGCAGATACGTCCTTTACAAACCGGATCGGCGTTCTGTTTTCTGCCTGGTTAAGGATCTCTGCGTTTGCCCTGACCGCATTGTCCCAGGTTGCCCGTTCCCGGCACGATGGTCGAGGAAACGTTTCTCCGGGTCCGCACGATCTGGCCTTTCTCCATGGCCCGCGCTTCTGCAGCATTCGCCTTTGCCCGGCCAACACCGATGCACTCGCCGCTTTCCGTGACAATGAAGACTTCGTCTCCTTCCATCACCGAATCGTCGATGGCGATCATTCCCGGGCGGAGGAGGCTCATGCTCTTGTCGCGGATGAACGGTGCAACGCCATCCTCAACGGTTACGACACGCTTTGTGGGATGGAACAGGGCATAGGCCTCGGGACGGGGGATCGGTTCCCAGCGTCGCTCCTTTGGAAGGTACCTGATTGATCCGGCATTTCCTCCGCCAATAATGATCTCTTCCATACGGTCGTCATCGGGGACCTTGTTTAAGAGGACCAGCTGGCCCGGAGCGATGAGCGGGGCGCCGAAGTGCTCCCCGTAGATCCGGTTGATGAGAGCAATATCGTGGGGGAACGCCGGCCGTGCATCGCCAGGGGGTGTGAGCGGGACTTCCCGGGTTGCCTGTCCGCAGGCACAGGTCTTTCCCAATACCGGGACATGGCAGTGGTCGCACCACCGCAGCAGGATCTTCCCCAGGTAAGTCGGGCGCATTCCTTCATCTGTTCGCACCCGGAAAATAAAAAGGTGGGCGCGTTTTTTATTCGCCGTGCCGCAAATCCGATGGCCTGACAGCAGGTTTGGCACTCCTTCGGGAGGTATAATAAGGGTAGGTTCTCTATTGTTATATCGAGAAGAATCACGGCATTTTAGGAGGAACCGGTTAAAGGGGAAGTTGCCCCCTTGTGAGCCTGGCCCGTTCACGTGCAGCAGGTAGTCTCCGGTCCTCCCCAACCCCTCAAGGAACCCGTGAAGGTGGAATCGTATGACCATAGATATCTGGTTTATCGCCGCACTCTGTCTTTTTGTCCTTGCATGCTGCGCTGTATTGCGGATCATCGCCATGCCATTCCCTGCCGGACCGCCTGCTTGCCGCCAATGTCGCAGTAACCCTTGATGTGCCGGGCGCTCTCCTTACGGTCTCTGTCGGGACCTGCTCGTCGCGGTGTTTGCCATCATTGTTGGCCTGCATTGTTTTTGCCGTAAACGATCCGTGTCTCTGAAACCCGGGGCGGGATGATGCCCCATGATGGATCTCCTGATGGATATCCTCCTTACCATCCTGCTCCTTGCAGCCATCGGGTTTGGCGGGATCAGCCTGATGGGCCTGCTCATCTTCCCGGATATCCGGAGCCGGTCTTTTACCGGCCTGCGGGCCGGCATCCTTTCAATCGCACTTGTGACCGCAGCTGCGATCTGTTATGGCCTTGTAGTCTCCTGGGTCATTACCGGAGGAATGCAGTACCTTGTTTTTGTCCTTATCTCCGTCATTGCCTTCGGCATTGTGGTGGTTCTGAACCAAAAATGCGGCAGATATCGTCTGTGCGGGTGCCTGGGTCTCGGGTACCGCCAGACAAGAGCACGATAAAGAGCTCGATAAAAAAGAGTAATCTTTCCTTTTTTTTTATCTGGCAGAATCGGTTTGTTTTTGGGATGACCGGGAGAGATCAGACGGCCTCTGCTACTTCGTCAGTATCTTCTTCGTCAGGTTCCAAAAAGCAGAGGACTGCTGCTGCTCCAAGGATAAGAATTGCCGGTGTTGTACCAGTACAGGGAGACAGAGCGTCCCGGCAAGGGGGACGGACAGGGTGTTCCATACCGCTGACGAAAGGAGCATCCACCCTGCAAACGGGTTTCGGTGTTTGCAATTGCCGCACCCATCAGCCCGAGGCTGGAAAACAATGCAGCCTGCACACCCGGAGAGTGTCATGTCGGCCGATTCCCGAGACTGCTATTACGTAGATCGCAGTGAAAATCCCCACAAGTACCCCTATAGCACCGATAACGAACTGCCGTTTCCTCAATACACGTTGGGACAATCCACACGTTTAAGATTCCTTTTTATTTTTCCGGTATAATGCCGGAAAACAGATGAACCCTGGGCGATCCTATGACAATCCTGTTCCCCGAACTTGCAGACATATTCCCTTTCGGTAATTTTACCTATTACTCCCGATACAGAAAAAACCTTCATGATTAATCGTCTCTTTTTAAAATCGGGGCGTTCTACCGCAAGATATATCCCATGGGCCGTGTATATTCACGAATAACGACAGGAGGAGTCAGACCTTAAAAGACATGAGCACTGTGTAACGGCACAAATGTACCGCAGGAGAACATGGTAAGGAACAGGTGATAAAAGTTCATCCATCCGAACATGTACCTGCCCGCTGGATCGGTGTTGACCTCAACACGACCGGACATGCGGCCGTGGCTGCAGATCCGGAAAGCGGGAAAGTCCTGAAACTGGGAAAAAACGTACACTACGTCCGCAGCAACTCCATCAAAAACTGTACCAAACTCTATCGGGAAGGAAAACTCTGGAAACTTTCCCGGGACAAAAGCCGTGAACGCAAGGCGTTCAAGGCAGCAATCAACAAAATCTCCCGTCAGATCGTCTCCTTTGCAGAGACCCTCGGTTCGGGCATCAAGTTCGAAAAGCTCTTTTCCAGCCGTTACTCGCACTCCCGCGATCCCGCCGGGTTTGTGGAATTTTCATTCGGGAACGGTTCGTTTCTCTCGCTCCAGCGTCTTGTCGAGAAACGTGCATTAAAACAGGGCATCCCCGTCATGTACGTCAACCCGGCCTATACCTCGAAGAGGTGCAGCCGGTGCGGCTCCATGGGGCGCCGGAGCAGGAAGCATTTCGAATGCCCGCACTGCGGGTTTGTCGCCCATGCCGATGTGAATGCCGCATTCAACATCGCGCTCACGTCCTGCCGCTTAAAACAGCCTTCGTTTTGGGACGAGGAGCTTGCCGAAGGGATCCGGCTCTCGAAAAAGCAGGTGCGCCAGCGTTCAAAGGTGGATCGGGCAGTGCTGGAGGGGCATATCCATGAAGTTGCGACCCAGGTCCCTGCAGGTAACCTGCTGGCCATTCTCGAATGGGGTTAAAACCAGCTTTCTTCTTTTTGAGGGTGAGCGGGAAAGATGCCTGGATTATTCGCTTTGGCATATACTTTGGATGAGGTCTTGTATCCCGCAAAGACGTTGTCAGGGTGAGAAAGGATTTCTTCTTGGTATCTCAATCTGATCCCCATATGTCAGAACAGAAAAATTGGATCTATTCCCTTGCGGTCTTCAAACAGAAGTATGCCCGGGGGGCTTCATGGACCCAAGATCCTCATCAACTTCGGGATTATCACGGCAAATGCCAAACTGTTCGAGGATTTTTTCTATTACCACCTGGGACTGACCCTGCCGATGGTTATTGCCATCGCAATCCCCTGTTATATTGTCGGTTGTTACCTGATCGGACATTTCGACTGAGAAGGTCGGCTTCTGGCAGACGGAAAACAATCTCAGTTACCGGTTTACTCCCTACTCCGAGGAAATGCGCCAGGATATCCGCGAGATCAAAAAGAAACTGGAATAACCTTTTTTCACAAACGGTCCCCGCAAAAATGGATAAGCCGGGGACATCCATAGTACCCGGCAGAAAAGTTCCGGTGGGTTTGCATGCAGCTGAACGGGGAGACATTACCCAAAGCCCTGGTGTTCCAGAGAAACGAGATCACCGAGTACCATATCTACTCGCGCATTGCCAAAAGGACGTCCGACCCCCATAACCGCGAAAGTCCTGGAACGGATTGCAAACGAAGAACTCCAGCACTATTCTATCTGGAAGCAGTATACCGGCCGGGATATAGCCCCGGATCTGCTCCGCATCTGGTTCTATACGTTTATTGCCCGGCTTCTTGGGCTTACCTTTGCCGTCAAACTGATGGAGGGGGTGGAGCAGGGAGCGCAGGTGAACCGACCGGGCCAATACGCTGGGGATTCCCGAGATGCCGGCGATGCTTGAGGACGAGGGCCAGCACGAGCAGGAGCTGATCGCGCTGATCGATGAAGAACGGCTGCGGTATGTCGGCTTCGGTGGTCCTCGGTCTCAACGACTGCACTTGTCGAGTTTACCGGGACGCTCGCCGGTCTTACCTTTGCCATCCAGAACTCCCAGATAATCGCGGTGGCTGGCCTTATCACCGGGGTCGCTGCATCGCTTTCGATGGCTGCATCCGAATACCTCTCCCAGCGGTCCGATGCCACGGATGGGACCAGCCCCGAAAAAGGCCGCAGTCTATACCGGCCTTACTTATATCGTCACTGTCTCGCTTCTCATCCTGCCATTCCTGGTATTGTCCAGCCCCTATATCGCGCTGGTCTGCACCCTTGCCGGTGCGGTCTGTGTGATCTTCTGTTTCACGTTCTATATCTCGGTTGCAAAAGATCTCCCATTTTACAAGAGGTTTGCGGAAATGGCGGTTATCAGCCTCGGGATCGCGGCAATCTCGTTCGTGATCGGTCTGTTGATCCGGGTTCTGCTCAACGTCAACGTATAATCCCGTATCTCTTTTATCCTGCGATCCGTCTAAAAACGCAAGAACCAGTACATGGCCACAGCTGTACGCATGTTCCAGCCCGTTTTTTTTCTCGCGTGAAAAGAAAAAACCCAAATTTTTTTTGGCTTGAAAAAAAATTGCCGGCCCGGTCGATCCGGATTTTTTAAAAATTCTGAAACAGCCAAAAAATTCACGACGGAACCGAAAAAGATGAGTTAGTTGTACATCTAACAGTTGGATAATTATCCAACTGTTGGTTAGTTAACTGACAACCTTTTTTCGCGCTGAAATTTTTTTACCAGAATTTTTCCGGCACGATCCCGGTATTCGTATCATTACGGTACCGAAATTTCTCTACGAAAGGTGGACTTTTATAGGAATCCCCGCGTAAGAGAACATACCGGCTCTTTGCCTTAACGGAAGATGGACATGAATCACCTCAAATCCCCGAAGATAACGTTCTCCATCAGGGCAAAGATCCTCGTCCTCTTCCTTGCACTCTCCGTAGCCGCCCTCGCAATTACCGGTTACTTTGCGTTCTCTGCAATCTCCGATGTGGGAACCTACGCACAGGAGAGCAGCCAGACGCTCGGTACCGGTGTGGTTAACGACAGCTCGGCAGCCCTCCTCTCCCTTGCCGAGGATTACCTGGTCAGTACGGTTGACGACCAGGCCGCGATTGCAGATGTTGTTTTTGTGGATACCGACAGCGAGATGGACATCCTCTCCGCGCAGGTTGCCCAGCTCCAGCAAAATCCCCCGGTACAATCGCTTGTCCCGATTTATCCTGAAGACAATCCCCCCGCCGATCCCGACAGCGGGGCGCTGCTTATCTTTGCGCCGACAGCGATAGTTACCCCGGACTCCCCGGAGGCAAAGACCCTTGCCGGACTTGCCGGGGCGCTCAAGGCGGTCTACCAGTCAGATTCCGATATGACCAGTATCTATATCGCCACCGATTCCGGCATGATGCTGATGTACCCGGGAAACGGGATGCTGCCAAAAAAGTTCGATCCCCGGACCCGGTCGTGGTACGCACAGGCAGTAGCGCGGGATACCCGGGTATGGTCGGACCTGCCGTACGTAGATGCCGGCGAGAACGGGCTGACGATGACCTGCTCGCAGGCAGTGACAAGCCCGGCATACGGTCACTGGGTGATCGGTGCCGATATATCTACGAGAACCATCGATGAAAATATTATAGGCCCGACATTTGGCGGGAGAGGATACGCGGTTCTCTTGAACCGGAACGGAAGTGTCATCAGCCGCCCCGGGATGTCTGCCGGCAATGTGCGGTGGAACGAGCCGTTTTCCGGTGAGAACGCCTTTGGGACTTCCGATCCCGGCCTTGCTGCCCTTGCGGCAAACATGACCGCCGGCAGGAGCGGCATCGGGAAAGTCAGGTTCAATGAAAAAGAGGTGTATGTTGCATACGCACCGGTCAGTTCGATGGGCTGGAGCCTCGCCATCTCTGTTCCGGTCAGCGAGATCACGCAGCCGGTCGAAAACTTTACCGGCAAGATCGACAGCGCGACAAAGGATACCGGGCAGCACATCACCACCCAGACCGACCGGCTCCTGACGGTGTTCGTGCTCCTGTTTATCGCCATCCTGCTGTTCGTGTTCATCGTTTCGCTCCTTCTTAGCCGGATCATCACAAAACCGGTTGCAACACTCAAAGAGGGTGCAGGTGCGTTCGGGGAGGGGGACCTCACCTACCGGATCCGCATCAGTTCCGGCGATGAGTTCGAAGACCTTGCCGGTTCGTTCAATGCAATGGCCGAAGAACTCCGGCAGAATATCGAGACCTTAAAAAAGACCACCGCGGAAAAGGAACGGTATGCAAAAGAGATGGAGATCGCCCGGGGGATCCAGACCAGTTTCCTGCCGGCATCGATGCCCGATCTGCCTGGATACGATATCTCCGCGGTCATGATCCCGGCTATGGAGGTGGGCGGGGATTTCTATGACGTGGTCCCGCTTGCAGGGGGACGCTGGGCGTTTGTTATTGCCGATGTGTCCGGGAAAGGCGTGAGCGCTGCGCTCTTTATGGCAATGTCGAGGATGCTGCTCCGGGCGAATCTCGAAGGGGCAACGGACGCTGCGGCGGCGCTCAAAACAACAAACCGGATGATTGCAGCAAACGCCCCTTCGTCCATGTTCGTTACGGTTTTTGTGGCAGTTCTTGACCCGGTGCAGCGGACATTCGAGTGCATCAGTGCGGGCCATAATCCGCCGCTCAATGTAAAAGGCAGTACCGGGGAAGCCGGGTATATGCAGGCGCAGGGCATTGCAATGGGAGTTATCCCCGAGATGGAAAGCTCTGCCGAACGCATAGCGGCAGAACCGGGCGACCTCATGATCCTCTATACCGATGGCGTAACGGAGGCGTTCAATGCCGGTTTCAATGCGTTTGGCGAAGAACGTCTCGCAGTGGTTGCTAAAAAAGTCCGGGGCATGCCGGCAGCAGCGATCCGCGACCGGATAATCGCAGCAATCCGGGAATTTGCCGGTGGTGCCCCGCAGTCCGATGACATCACCCTTGTGGTGATCCGGATCGGATAACCTCATGAAACATTTCAGCGGGGAGATATCCGGTCGTCATTTATCTCATTTTGGTAAAGAATGCGGGTAATGTAGTAACGGGTTGAATTTTTGGATTACACAGCGGGGGAACTGTGAGACCCTGCTGAGTGGTAAATCACTAAAAAAAAGGCGGGGTTACTCCCCGTTTGAGCCCTGGTCGCCGGAGTCTTCAGTTGACGGGGTAACCCAGACCTTCCAGCAGAATGCGGCGATGCATCCGACAACAAAAATGATGAGGAGAACCGCACTGAGAATGTTCTCGGCAATATCCATGCCGACCGGGATATTCATCCCCATCATGTTGTTGAACATGCCGATAAAAAGGGCGGCAACAAGGAACAGGATGAAACCGACAATAAGTCCCAGGAACACCGCAGCTGCAATGCGCAGGATACTAGGTGTGCTCGTTTTTTCAGACATACAACATGCATTCTCAATCTGCCGATATAAATCCTTGGAACCGGTATTTTTGGGGATTTCCCTTGCCAAAACCACCGGTTTACCCGGTAAAAGCTTATGTTTATATTACGGTACTGGGTAAAGTTACAGCAAAGAGATGCCATGAAGAAAAATATTTTTTATCTGATCATTGGGTTTGTTGCGTTACTGCTCCTGGCAGTTTTCTGGTATTCTGTCGAAAATTTTACGCCCCTGTTTTCCATGGTCGCATTCATCGCTGGTGTGCTCGTCATATATGTGGCATACCGGAGGGTCGAGGATTATATCGAAGACGAACGGAGTGCACGGATCACGGAAAAAGCTGCACTGCGGACGTTTCAGGTATTCTGGGTCTGCTTCTGTACATTTTCGATCATGGCCGTCATGAACATGCTCTATATGCCACGCATTTCCCGGGAACACTGGTTCGACCGCCAGTCCCTGCCGGTATCCCTGGAGATCATGTCGCCGAAAATGATCGGGTTTATCCAGCTGGGACTTCTCTGCCTGATGATCTTCCTGTACGTGGGATTCAGGTTCTATTACGCCAAAAAATACGGAGAATGGGAGACCGATGAAGAATAAGATCAAGGTATACCGGGCAATGCACGATCTCACGCAGGAAGACCTTGCCCGTGCAATCGGCGTAACCCGGCAGACGATCCTTGCAATAGAGAAGGGGAAATATGTTCCGTCGCTCGATCTTGCGTTCAGGATTTCCCGGCATTTCAAGGTAAATATCGAAGAAGTATTCTCTTATGATGAGAATACGCAGGCCGATGCAGGGAAATAAGACCGGTAGCCGGTTTGGCAGTCCGTAAATACCCGGCCATTCATTTTTCCTGAGTTTGGGGATCTGTTTTCCTCAAAACCGTGGATCCTTTTCTTCTTTTACTGACTTTTTTTGGGAAAGTCACTGCACGATCTTCTCCAGACGGCTATACGGTATATCTGAAGAGCGTATGGGCACCCGCCAGGGTAAACCGTTGTGCGTGGGGAAATCCCGGCAACTCCGTGCTCACCTTTATCGGATTTACTGACTTACCAAAATACGTTCATCGGTATTTGTATCCCCAATAGGATGTCAGGGAGTGTGCGTGGTGGATCGTCCCGGCCTCTGTACGGATCTTTCTTTTGAAAAAACAATCGTCACTGCGGATCGAGTCCGGTCCGGTTAATGCACCTTCCCTGCCGGCAGATCACCGAAGTCCCCGAGTACCGTTTTTCGGATATGCGGCGGAGCGACCGTGTCCTTGACATCGGTGCAAATGTCGGGGCGTTCTGTATTCGGGCAGCACGTCTTTCATCGCAGGTAACCGCCGTGGAACCCCTGACAACCGGGCCGCTCAAAGAAAATATCCGGCTGAACAATGCAGAAGTCCGGGTAATCGAAGGAGCTCTTGGCGATGGAGCCGAATGCCTTGTTTCATGGGACGAATCTTTACAGGAGCGTGCCAACCCGGACCCTGGGACAACTTATCTCCATGGCCGGAGGCTGTGATTTTTTAAAATGCGATTGCGAAGGTGCGGAATGGCAGATCCATCCGGAAGATCTTCTCGGGATCCGGAGGATCGAGATGGAACTGCACATTCCCCCGATTTGCCCGAAAATAAATCCCCTGTTGCTTGACGTTATCGGGGAGCATTTCACCTTTGCTATCGACCGATCCCCGGTTCATTCAGCGCTCGGGGTCATGGGTATCCTGCACGCGGTAAAAAAGAAGTGCCTTGAAAAAAGGGAGAATGTACACATAGCAGCACACTCTGGTTACCGACAAAGAATCTTCCCTTTTTAGTATCTCGCGAACCTATCTGGCGGGAAAATATGTCGGGGTAATGGAGTTACTCTCAATTTGGATCGTGGTCAGTTTGACCGATTCGACACCTTTCTGGGACATCAGGCGCTCTGCCAGTTCCTTTAACTGGGTACCTTCGCCGTGAACGAGGATCACTTCGAGGCAGCGGTTATGGGTCACGTGGGAGTGGAGCGAGGCCTTGATGATCTCGTGGTGGTCGTGCTGGATATCGGTGATTGTCGTGAGAAGGCCGCGCTGGTCGTGATCGTATACCATCGTGATTACGCCTTCGCGTTCTCCCTTGACATCTGCCATCCATTTGTAATACGTAATATAGGTGCGTATGGCGTCGCGGATCCCTCAGAACGCGAGGAATATCCCCGTGCATTGATGATTTCGTCGAACTTGTCGAGGAGGTTTTTGGGAAGCGAGATCCCGATACGGGAGAGATCGTTTTCGAAGGTCATATTATCAGATTATCATTGCTGCTTGTTTTTTAAGGTTTTGAAAAACGAGAGAGTTGAGTAATACTTGGTGTGAGAATCTCATGTGGGCTGCATTTTGGTTTTGGAATAGAATCCGGTATGAATCCGTGGTTTGTTTCCAGAAAAAGGGGTTATTGCGGGAAGATGGATCCCATTGCAATCGTTTTACTGGTGCGGGAATCGATTACCATCCAGGTGAGTTCCTTGTTTTCCAGAAATGACATTCCCCAACTGAATCCCGTCTTTTTCCTGGCCTGACTTGGTGACATGTACTTGCTTACCATCAATGAAAAAGCGGTCCCCTGCCCTGACGGTCGTATCGTTATATGCCGGGCCGGTCTCACCGATAAGAGTAAAGTTCTGACAGTTTCCATTTACACTTACATCCTGTCGGGTTAACTGGGTCTTATTTTCTGTTTCATCGGAACGGAAGACAACCTGAATAGAATTGAGAGAGAACGGATCCCCTCCGGTATGATCGAAATAGATACGGTAGTTATCGCCTGGCATCTTCAAAATGCGCAGGCACACTTATGGAACTCTGTGGTGATTTTTCCCCACTGTCACTGAAACTTCCTGCAAACGCGCTTGCTATTGCCGCGATCATGACGGTTATTGCCAGCATGAGCATGACCCCGACAACCGGGGAAAACTGCCCGGTCGCGCCCGTACGCTGCCATCAGCTGATCACCACGTCTTGTCATAGATGATCTGGCCGCTCGGAGTGTGATGATTTTTACGGAGACCACTCCGCCCGGGCTGAATTCATCGGTCCCAAAAATCAGATTTGGGAACAACTCTTCCATGGCAGGGTTCTCATGTACTGTTTGTCCAGACTCGATCGTGTATGTGTACGCCGAATTATCATTATCGCATGACTGTGCCGGTGTCACCAGCATATCCCCAGGTCTGAAAACAGCCGATCATTTCCGAACCAGTTCGAATGATCGGAAGCGGAATAGGTGTTGTTGCCACTGATATACAAAACCCCGTAATCACGGGTTCCCGAAGTGGTGTGAACTTCAACCGGTTTCTCCCCGATAATAGATCCCCTACTTATGTTACTGGTTCCCGGAACAGAATAATACGTTACAATCTGGAGGTCTTTTGTCTGGAGGACGTTTCCCGATATGTGACGGATAATCATAGCCGGCGCATAAAACCCTGCCCCGTCATAATACTTGTGCGCATAAATACTGACATCGAGAATGGCACTAGGGGCTTTTTTTCGGTATTGGAAAAATTCCCGGCTGTTGCGCTCACGATCGCGGCAATCATAATGGTCACGGCTAACATGAGCATGACCCCTACCACCGGTTGAAACCCCGGAGTCCTTTGAATCCATCTGGCCTATTCCCTCTCGATTATCTATGTTTGACGGATTGCATAATTAAGATTTTCTTATTTTGATCGGTGTTATTCAGTATATATGAAAAAATTTCTTGTGAATACTAAAAATCCAATAATTACTATTAACAATTATTAAAAATTTGAGTTATTGTTTTAACCAAATTATTACAAAAAGAAAGTGATTATTACGCTGCGCTGAAATATTGACTATTCTAAAGCTGGCACAGTGGTGTATTCCGGATGACAGGTCCTGAATCTGCACATACAAAACACGAAGGTCTGCTACAGGCAGAAAAGGAGTACAATCCGTGAATACTATCTTGCATGACAATGCAGTATCCGAAGTGGTCGGCGAAATGTTGATGATTGGTCTCGGTGATCGTTCTTATCGGTGTGTTTGCCGCGGCCTTAGGTAATTTTCTTCCGACAACCCGGGACCCGAGCGTTTACGATCCTGATGACAAACGATACCCACAATATTACCTTATGCATAAAGGCGGGGACTGGGTGAAACGGGAGGATTTGACGGTGGTTATCAGCAACGATACCCTGTCGCGGAAATATGCTATAATAACACCCAGAGAAAGGACTGCTCCTTCTGATTTTACATGGTGGCTGACAATCCGCACACAACGGTTTTTGACGTGGGGATTACATCAACGTCAACATCCGGGTTCTCTGAACGGTGATGAAACGATCTCGCTTGTCACACCCAGTGCACGGTCTTTACCGGGAGAGTTTGCTGTATGAAGACGGACGAAGCAGTTGCTCCGGTTATTGCTGCGATGCTCGTACTGGCGGTTTTGTACTTTTTTGCAGTCTGGAATGCAACGGCCATTCCCTCCATGAAGGCGCAGTCAGAGGTCACCCACCTGCAGGAGGTCGAATCCGGCATCCTCCGGTTCTCGATCGGATATTGATTACTGCCGCATCCACCACCTCCAGCTGACACTATCGGAAAGAAT
>Ga0268359_11885_pt1 | contig 13025 bp, 13 predicted proteins | sample BioMet11_FD_194416 | JGI IMG/M metagenome (GOLD analysis project Ga0268359, IMG submission 194416) | Sewage microbial communities from Oakland, California, United States - Biofuel 11 (PacBio Assembly) | ecosystem: Engineered > Wastewater > Sewage > Unclassified | place: USA: California | collected...
AGCGCCGCCCAGTGCAACAGTCTTTGCAGAAACGGTGATATTTGCAGTCGCAGAGGTCATATCTGCTTTCAGATAGCCAGCAGTAGTAGCAACAGCGGTATTGCTGGAAGTTGCACCATCAATTATAGCGGCGTAGCCAAGCGCCTTGTAAAGCTCGTTGGCAGTAACCGCAGTGGTGTAAGTTGCAACAGGAGCGGCAGCGATGGTCTTTGATGCGGTAAGCGCATTCCATCCATAAGACGCTGCAACAGTTGCATTCTTCTTGGCAGTGAATGCGCTAACAGTATATGCATTAGCAGGACGGCCAAAGCTGTCAGCCAGGCCGAGGGCCTTGGTAACGCCAAAGACAGTCTTTGCAAGAGTGGTGCCATTCATGGTTTGAGTAGTAGTTTTGTAGGAATAGTCACCGCCAAGAGTCGTGGCAGCGACCGCTGCATCTGCAAGATTGTCATAAACACCGATCAGTGCCTGATCAGCAGTGCCAAACTTGTAGTACACGGGATATCCGGTCTTGCCATTGCTGACGGTGAACAGCGCGTCGTAAGCCATCTGGGTAGCGGCTTCGCGGGTGATGTTTGCCGCAGAAATGGTGATGTTGGAGAATTTGTCAGCGCCATAGTAAGCTCTGGCGGTGTTGATCTGCCAATCGGAACCGGTGGCGGGAACAGCAATGTTCAGAACCTTCAGCAGCATCGCAGCCCACTGATAACCCGTGAGGGTTGCGTTGGGGCTGTACATGCCATTGCCGGTACCGGCGACAAAGCCGGACTGAACAGCGTACTCAACAAACTTGTAGCCCCAGAAGGAAGCGGGGACATCCTTGAAGGTGACCTTGGAGGGGACGTAATTGTCCGCACTTGCACCAAGGGTCAGGCGGGTCAGGATGACCGCGGCCTGGGCGCGGGTGAAAGTACCGGTGGGGGCGAAGGTGTTGTTGCCAACGCCGGAAACGCAGCCGAGATCGGTCATGATCCCGACGGCCTCGCTGTAGTCCTTGGTGATCTTGTCATTGTCGGTGAACGTCGCGCCAGCGCCGATCACGCAAAGGCCAAGAACCATTGCGACTACGAGAACGAGGCTCAGAGTCTTAGTGAGCTTCTTCATGTATGAAACTCCTCCTTAAAATAGTACCTCTCTTTTCAAGAGGCCCAGTATGTACAACACGCTCGATAGTATGGAATTCCTTTGGCCTACTATCGAACGGATATACCAAAGAAAAGCAAGGGCGTGCGGAAAAGGGGGCACGGAGGCCCTATCCCTTTTACTTAGCGTATTTTACCTGAATCTCCGCTTTATGTCAACGGTTCCAGCCTGTTTGTAATATAACCGTAACATAACCCGCCTGCGGCAAAAACCGCCGCGTTTCCTACCTTATTATAATAACGAAGATTTTAGACGCCCCGCGCGGCGGAAAGTTCCCGCGCCCTCCAAAAATTTTTTCAAAAACCCCTTGACAAACGCCTCGCTATGTATTATTGTTCTAGTTGCTTAATACAATGATACACGGGAGGTGTACTATGGAATGGCAGTTTGATTCCAGCGCCCCGATCTACGCCCAACTGGTGGACGGCATCAAGCTGGGCATCGTTTCGGGCGAGCTGCCGCCCGGGGCGCGGCTGCCCTCGGTGCGGGACATGGCCACGGAAGCGGGCGTGAATCCCAACACCATGCAGCGGGCGCTGCAGGAGCTGGAGCGGGATGCGCTGGTCTACAGCCAGCGGACCGCCGGCAGATTTGTAACGGAGGATGAAGAAGTGATCGAAGCGGCGAAGAACGCCCTCGCGCAGGCGCGGGTGGCGCAGTTTTTCAGTGCCATGTCCGGCCTGGGCTTTCAGCCCGCGGAAATCCTGGCGCTCATTGAAGTCAAGGTAAAGGAGGCGTCCGACGATGCCGATCTTTGAATGCAGGGATCTGAGCAAGAGCTATGGCGACGTACCCGCGCTGTCCCATGTGGATCTCGCGCTGGAGCCCGGCCACATCGTGGGGCTGCTTGGCCCCAACGGCAGCGGCAAGACCACGCTGATCAAGCTGGCCAACGGTCTGCTGACCCCCTCCGGCGGCGAGCTGCTCATCGACGGGCAGAAGCCCGGCCCGGCCACCCGGGCGCTGGTGTCCTACCTGCCGGAGCGCACCGGCATCCCCCTGTGGATGAACGTGACCCAGCTGCTGGACTTTTTCTGCGATTTTTACACGGATTTCCGCCGCGACCGGGCGGAGGAGATGATCGCCCATCTGGGCATTCAGATGAAGCAGTCCGTCAAGGAGATGTCCAAGGGCACCCGGGAGAAGGTGCAGCTCATTCTGGTGATGAGCCGGGCCGCCAGGCTGTACCTGCTGGATGAGCCTATCGGCGGCGTGGACCCGGCCACCCGGGACTACATCATCGGCACCATCATCGGCAACTACGATCCCGACGCCACCCTGCTGATCTCCACGCACCTCATCGCGGATGTGGAAAACGTGCTGGACGATGTGATCTTCATCAATCGGGGGCAGATCGTGCTGCACGCCACCACGGACGAGATCCGCGAGCAGAACAACAAGAGCGTGGACACACTGTTCCGGGAGGTATTCAAATGCTAGGAAAACTCATCAAGCACGAATTCCGCGCCACGGCGCGGACCATGGTGCCGCTGTTTCTCATTCTGCTGGCCGTCACGCTGTGCGCTTTCGCGGCGTTCAACTTTCTCACCGCGGGTCTGGGCGGCATGTTCGCGGCCATGTTCATGTTCCTGTTCTTTCTGGCCGTGCTGGCCATGCTGATCATGAGCTTTGTGCTGATGATCCAGCGCTTTAAGAACAATCTGCTCTCCGACGAGGGCTATCTCATGTTCACCCTGCCGGTGAGCATCCACAGCCTGCTGTGGAGCAAGCTCATCGTCTCCACGGTGTGGTTTATCGCCGCCGGCGCGGCCTCCGTGCTGGCCACCATGCTCTCCACCGCCAGGGCCGTCCCGCGCCGCCGACGCGGATTGGCGCGGCATGGGCCAGAGCTTCAGCGACACTTTCGGGCTGAACAACGTGGGCTATGTGCTGGAGCTGGCGCTGGCGCTGCTGCTGGGCTGCGTCTGTCTGTGCCTGCTGTTCTACGCGGCCATGTCCCTGGGCCACAGCTTTGCCCACAACAAGGGCCTGTGGTCGGTGCTGCTGGCCATCGGATTTTTCATCGTGGCCCAGATGCTGGGCATCACCTCGCTGGTCGCGGTGTTTCCGCATCAACGCCGTCAATACCCTGAGCACCGCCGTCCAGATCCACGCCTCCCTGGGCAGTATGCTGGCCGCCGAGGCCGTCTACGCCGCGGTGTTCTATGTGGTCACCTGGCTGTCCCTGCAAAGGCGGATGAACCTGGCCTGACGGTTTTCCCCTCCCTACCGCAAAAGCCCCCGGCAAACCATTGGTTTGCCGGGGGCTACTTTATTTTAATGCCTAGGTTACACGGTCTCCACGAAATCCTTGATATAATGCAGCGCCACGCCCAGCGGCACGCTGTGCCGGTGAAAGCGGCTGAGCCGCAGATACTCGCCGTCGTGCTCAAAGGGGTTGCGCCCGGCCACATATTCCTTCAGCCGGGGCAGATACGGCTCCATAAACTCGGTCAAAAAGCCGCCCAGCACCACGTCGCAGTCCAGCGCCATGCGGATATTGCCGATGCCCACGGCCAAATGCCGAAGCATATCGTCCCACAGCGCCTCATATTGTGGATTGTGGACCTCCAGTCCGGCAAAGAATTCCTTCACGGTCACGCCCAGCTCGTCGCCGATACGGCTGGGGGAGCAGTAGGCCTCCAGGCAGCCAGTGCTTGCCGCAGCGGCAGGGCAGCCCGTCGGGCTCCACGCACATGTGGCCGAACTCGCCGCTGCGGTGGTTGACGCCGTAAAACTGGTCGCCGTTGACCAGTACCGCGCCGCCCACGCCGGTCTCCAGCAGCAGATAGGCCATGTCCTTCTGCTGGCCGTAGGTGAACCACTCGGCATAGCCGCCGCTGGTGGCGTCGTTTTCCAGATAGGTGGGATAGGGGATGTGCCCGATAAGCTCCTGCATGGTGGTGCCGCGCAGCCCCAGCGAGGGGGCCAGCGTGATGCGGTCGCCGGAGAACACCGCGGGCAGGGCGATGCCGGCGCCCAGCATTCTGCCCCGGTCCAGCCCGGAATCGTCCAGGAACTTCTCCAGCTCGTCGGCCATGAACGCGCTGAAGTTTTCCATCTCCCGCACGGGCCGGTGATTGACGTGGCGATAGAACAGCTCCTGCAGATACAGGTCGGCCGCCGCCAGCCGCAGCCGGTTTTCCGTGATGGAGATGCCCACGGCATAGCGCGCGTCGGGTACGATGCGCAGGACCCATGGCCCGCCTCCCGCCGGTGGAGCGCTGCTCCCCGGAATAGTCCACCAGGCCCGCGTCCATCAGCTCCTTGAGATTCTGGTACACGGTGGGCAGGCTCAGGGAGAGCTCCCGGGCCAGCGACTGTTTGGAGCAGAACTCCGCTGGTGCCGTATAAATACTGATAGATACTGCTGCGGGTCTGCCGCCGCCGCTCGGTGATGGTCGGTTCCAAATTCATTTCAGCTTCCTGCACTTTTAGAAAAGTCATTTATATATCCTATATTATCATGTATTTTTGCTTAGTCAATTCCTTTTTTGCCAAAGGGCCTTGTGCTTTTTTTACAAAAGAGCGAGGCGATAACGCCATAATATCACCAAATCGTCAGTATTTTTGATAAAAGTAATTGACTTTTATAAAGCGTCTTTATAAAATGGTGATAATCAAGCCGATAAGGCATAAATACCCTCACAAGGGGACAAGGAGAAAACACTATGAAAAAGATTGTCGCACTGTTTCTTGCACTGTGCATGGTCTTCGCTCTGTGCGCCTGCGGCGCAAAGACCGAGGCTCCCGCAGCCACCGCGAGCGCCGCTGCCGGCGGAAAGGTCGGTATTGCGATGCCCACCAAGTCCCTTGAGAGATGGAACCGCGACGGCTCTTTCCTCAAGGAGCAGTTTGAAAAAGCCGGTTACACCGTGGAGCTCACCTACTCCGACAACGATGTGAACCAGCAGGTCAACGACATCGAGAACCTCGTGTCCGATGGTGTGAAGATCCTGATCATCGCCGCCATCGACGGCGAATCCCTGACCAACGTTCTGGACAGCGCCGACAAGGCCGGCATTCCCGTCATCGCCTATGACCGCCTTATCCGCAACACCAAGGCCGTCGATTACTACGTCTCCTTTGATAACTACACCGTCGGCGTCCTGCAGGGCCAGTACGTCATCGACACCCTGAAGCTCGACCTGAAAGACACCTCCAAGAGCTACAACATCGAGTTCACCGCCGGCGATCCCGCCGACAACAACGCCGGCTTCTTCTTCAAAGGCGCTTATGAAACGCTGAAGCCCTACATTGACGCCGGCATCCTGAAAGTTCCCTCCGGCCAGACCACCTTTGAGGGCCGTCGCCACCGCATCCTGGGACACCACCACCGCCATGAACCGCATGCAGAACATACTGGGCTCCTTCTATGGCAACGGCACCGTCCTTGATGTGGCCCTGTGCTCCAACGACTCCACCGCGCTGGGCGTGACCAAGGCCATCGCGTCCGACTATGCCGGCACCAACCAGCCCATCATCACCGGCCAGGACGGCGATGAGGCCAACCTGAAGAACATCGTGGACGGCAAGCAGTCCATGACCGTTTACAAAGCCGTCGCCAACGAAGCCGTGGTCACCATGGCGCTGGCCCAGGCCATGCTGAACGGCGAGACTCCCAGCGACGCGCTGGCCTCCACCTTCGACTTTGCCCTGCACCTACGACACCAAGTCCTACGACAACGGCACCGGCATCATCCCCTCCTACCTGCTGACCCCGACCGTGGTCACCAAGGACAACATCCAGACCGCGCTGATCGACACCGGCTACTACACCATGGGGACCGACGGTTACCCCGTGGCCGTGGGCTGATCCGCGCCGCAAACCAGCTCAACAAGACCCAAAAAAGCGGGCGGGGCAACTTGCCCCGTCCGCTCTTCTATTTTACAGCGACCCGCAGAAAGGGGGCGTCCTCTTGGAAGACAACATTCTGGTGATGAAGGACATCACCAAGGAATTTCCGGGCGTCAAGGCGCTCAACGACGTCAATCTTGAAGTCCGCCGGGGCGAAATCCACGCGCTGGTGGGCGAAAACGGCGCCGGAAAATCCACGCTGATGAACGTGCTCAGCGGCACCTTTCCCCACGGCTCCTACACCGGCGAGATCATCTACAACGGCGAGGAGTGCAACTTCAAGACCGTCCGCGACAGCGAAAAGATCGGTATCGTCATCATCCATCAGGAGCTGGCGCTGATCCCGGAGCTGTCCATCGGCGAGAACATATTTCTGGGCAACGAGCGCCGGGGCCGGTTCGGCATCAACTGGGACGAGACCTTTGCCCAGGCGCAGAAGCATATGTCCCAGGTGGGCCTGAAGGACAAGGCCACCACCCTGATCAAGGATATCGGCACCGGCAAGCAGCAGCTGGTGGAGATCGCCAAGGCGCTGTCCAAAAACGTGAAGCTGCTGATTTTGGACGAGCCCACCTCCTCCCTCAACGAGGAAGAGGCCAGAATGCTGCTGGACATGCTCATCGGCTTCAAAAAAGAGGGCATGACCTCCATCATCATCTCCCACAAGATCTCGGAGATCGCCTATGTGGCGGACCGCATCACCGTCCTGCGGGACGGCGCCGCCATCGAGACCCTGGACAACTCCGCCCACGATGTGGACGAGGGCCGCATCATCCGCGGCATGGTGGGCCGGGAGCTGACGGATCGCTTCCCCGCCCGCGAGCGCAAGACCGAAGGCGACGCCGTTCTCGAGGTCGAGGACTGGTGCGTCCACCATCCGGTGTATACTGAAAAAGAAGTTGTCAGCCACGTCTCCTTCCATGTCAACAGGGGCGAGATCGTCGGCTTTTCGGGCCTGCAGGGCGCGGGGCGCACCGAGCTGGCCCGTTCCCTGTTCGGCCACAGCTACGGCGCCGAGGTCACCGGCACGCTGAAGCTCAACGGCGGCGAGGTCAATCTGAAAAACGAGCGCGCCGCCATCGAGGCGGGCCTGGCCTACGTCACCGAGGACCGCAAGGACAACGGGCTGGTGCTGATGGATACCATCGCCGTCAACAAACACCATGGCCCGGCTGGAAAAGGTCTGTTCCCGGGGCGGCGTCATTGACATCAACCGGGAGAATGCCGTGGCGGAGGAATACAGGAAGCTGCTGGACACCCGGACCCCCACGGTCCAGCAAAGCGTGGGCAACCTCTCCGGCGGCAACCAGCAGAAGGTGCTGCTGTCGAAATGGATGTTCGCGGACCCGGACGTCCTGATTTTGGACGAGCCCACGCGCGGCATTGACGTGGGCGCCAAATACGAGATCTACTGCATCATGAACGACCTGATCTCTCAGGGCAGATCCGTGGTGATGATCTCCTCGGAGATGCCGGAGCTGCTGGGTATGTGCGACCGGATCTACGTCATGAACGAGGGCCGCATCGTGGGCGAATTCACGGCGGCGGAGGCCACGCAGGAGAAGATCATGGAGGCCATCCTGTGCTCGGATAAAAAAGAAGAAATCAAGGAAGTGAAGACAGCATGACTGAGAAACTGAAAACGCCGCCGGCGGCTGCCGCCGGCGCGAAGCACAGCGTAAGCAACCTTCTGAAAAAGTACACCATGCCCATCGCGCTGGTAGTGGTGTTCGTCTTTTTCTCCTTCCTCACCAAGGGCAAGCTGCTCTACGCGCAGAACATTTCCAACCTGTTTCTGCAGAACGCTTACGTGCTGGTCATGGCGGCCGGTATGCTGCTGTGCATCCTCACCGGCGGCAACGTGGACCTTAGCGTGGGCTCCACCCTGTGCCTGGTGGGCGCCATCGCGGCGCAGCTGCTGTCGCGCGGCAATCTGGGCGCGGTGACGGTCATTCTCATCTGCCTGGCGGTGGCCTGCGTCATCGGCATGTGGCAGGGCTTCTGGATCGGCAACATGCACATCCCCCCCTTCATCTGCACCCTGGCGGGCATGTTCCTGTTCCGCGGTCTGGGCCGCGTGGTGCTGGCCTCCAAAACCGTCAGCATCTCCAACCAGACCTTCCTCAACATTTTCACCTCCTACATCACCATCCCCGGCGTGGACAGGGAGGCGCTGCATCTTTCCGCCTTCATCGTGGGCTGCCTGGTGGCGGTGGGCATCCTCGTCAACGCCGTGCTCAGCCGCGGCAAAAAGCTGAAGAAGGGCTACGCCGTGGCGGCCCCCGCCGGCTACTACGCCAAGATCATCATTATCGACCTGCTGATCGTGGCCTACAGCTGGAAACTGTCCAACTACAAGGGCATCCCCGTGATGATCCTGTGGGTGCTGGGCGTGCTGGCGCTGTTCACCTTCATCACCTCCAAGACAGCCTTCGGCCGCTACTTCTATGCCGTGGGCGGCAACGAAAAGGCCACCAAGCTTTCCGGCATCGACACCCGCAAGGTCTATTTTGCGGCCTACTTCATCATGTCCGTGCTGGCCGGCTTCTCCGGACTGCTGGTCTCCGCCCGCCTGGGCGCGGTCAACGGCGACACGGGCATGTCCTACGAGATGGACGCCATCGGCGCGTGCTTTATCGGCGGGGCCTCCGCCTACGGCGGCAGCGGCACCGTCCCCGGCATCGTGGTGGGCGCCATTTTGCTGGGCGTCATCAACCAGGGCATGAGCATCTACGGTCTGGACAACAACTGGCAGTATGTGGTCAAGGGCGCCGTGCTGCTCACCGCCGTCATCTTCGACGTGGTTTCCAACCACAAGACCGGCAAATCCGGCTGAGTAAGGAGAGATTATGCTCTATATCGGCATCGACCTGGGCACCTCCTCCGTCAAGCTCCTGCTGATGGACGGAGCGGGCAGGATACTCAATGTCGTGTCCCGGGAATATCCCCTGTCCTTCCCCCACCCCGGCTGGTCGGAGCAGGACCCCGCCGACTGGCTGCGGGAGACCGTGGCCGGCGTGCGCCGGCTCACCCAAAACTGCGACCGCGGGCAGATCGCGGGCATCGGCTGCGGCGGGCAGATGCACGGGCTGGTGGCGCTGGATAAGGACGATCGCGTCCTCCGCCCCGCCATCCTGTGGAACGACGGCCGCACCGCGGAGGAGACCGACTATCTCAACAGCAAGATCGGCCGTGACAAGCTCTCGGCCTGGACGGCCAACATCGCCTTCGCGGGCTTCACCGCCCCTAAGCTGCTGTGGATGCGCCGCCACGAGCCCGAGCTTTTCGCGCGCATCGACAAGATCATGCTGCCCAAGGACTATCTGAACTATTGTCTCACCGGCGTCCACTGCACCGACGTGTCGGACGCTTCCGGCACGCTGCTGTTCGACGTGGCGCACAAGCGCTGGAGTGCCGAAATGCTGGACATCTGCGGGCTGAAGGAATCCCAGATGGCCCGCATTTATGAGAGCAGCGCCGTGGTGGGCACCCTCCGCCCCGACATGGCCGCCGCGCTGGGCCTGCCCGAAAGCGTCAGGGTCTGCGCGGGCGCGGGGGACAATGCCGCCGCGGCCGTGGGCACCGGCACCGTGGGCGACGGGCGCTGCAACATCTCGCTGGGCACCTCGGGCACCATCTTCATCTCCAGCCGCGCCTTCGGCGTGGACCCCAACAACGCGCTGCACGCCTTCGCCCACGCGGACGGGAACTATCACCTTATGGGCTGCATGCTCTCCGCCGCGTCCTGCAACAAGTGGTGGATGGAGGAGGTGCTCCGCTCCGCCGACTTCGCCGCGGAGCAGTCGGCCATCGACCCCGAAAAGCTGGGGCGCAACCCCGTCTTTTTCCTGCCCTACCTCATGGGCGAGCGCTCCCCGCACAACGATCCCTTTGCCCGGGGCACCTTCACGGGTCTTTCCATGGACACCACCCGTGCGGACATGACCCAGGCCGTGCTGGAGGGCGTGGCCTTCGGGATGCGCGACTCGCTGGAGGTCGCCCGCTCGCTGGGCATCGACATCCCCCGCAGCAAGCTGTGCGGCGGCGGGGCCAAAAGCCCCCTGTGGCGCGCCATCTTCGCCGACGTCCTGAATCTGGAGCTGGACACGGTGGAGACCGAGGAGGGCCCGGGCTACGGCGGCGCGATCCTCGCGGCGGTCGCGTGCGGCGAATACCCCTCGGTGGAGGCCGCGGCGGACGCGCTGGTGCGCGTCACCGCCACCCAGCGCCCCGACCCCGGCGCGGCCGCGCGCTACGAGGCGCAGTATCGGAAATACCGGCGCATCTATCCCGCCCTGCGGGCGGTATTCCCGGCCCTGCTGTGAGGGCCGCGTGATGAAAAATACGCCCGAATACGACGTTCAAAAGAAAAACCGCGCCTCCCTGCATGGAACGCTGCGGGGCGTGGTGTGCGTCTATCTGGTTTTTCTGGCCTGGCAGGTGGTCAAGGGGCTGCCCTCCTCCGCCATGCCCGGCTGGGCCGGCTGGTGCTTCGCGGCGGTGTTCGCCGCCGCGGCGGCAGCTTTCGGCCTTTACAGCTGGAACCGCTACAAAAAAGACCTGGCCGGCGCCCTTCTCCGCCCGGAGGCGGAACCCGGCGCCGATGAGAAAGCGTGAACCCATGAAGATCGAATCCGTCTTTGACCCCGCCTTCGCCCCCTACGGCAAGGTGCTCCCCGGCTACGATACCGCCCCCCTTCTGGCGGCGCTGCGCGCCGTGACGCCTCTGCCCGAAGGCGTGGACTATGTCCCCTCCCAGCCGGAGCTGGAGGGGCTGCCCATCGCCGGGGACTTTTTCGCCAGCGCCTACGGCGGGATGCCCATCCAGCTGGGCTGGTGCAGCGGCCACAACACGCGGCTGAACTGTCTGGAATACCACCGGGACAGCGAGCTGAACATCGGCGCGGACGATTTTATCCTGCTGCTGGCCAAGGCCGAGGACGTTCAAAACGGCCTGATCGACACCTCCGCGGTGCGGGCCTTCCGCGCCCCCGCCGGCGCCGTGGTGGAAATTTACGCCGCCACGCTGCACTACGCCCCCTGTTCCGCCGCCAAGGGCGCGGGCTTCCGGGTGGCGGTGGTCCTGCCCCGGGGCACCAACGGCCCCAGGCCGCCCCTGTCCCCCCTCCCCGGCAACGCGGAGGACGCGCGCCTGTGGGCGCGCAACAAGTGGCTGCTGGCCCACCCCGACTCCGCGGAGGCGGCGCAGGGCGCCGCGGTGGCCCTCACCGGCCCCCAACCCCGATATTTCCGGCGACATCTGAAAAGAAGGTACAAAAACATGAACAACATCCCCGATGTAAAACTGGGCCTCCTCGCGGTCTCCCGGGACTGCTTCCCCGTGTCCCTGTCCCAGCGCCGCCGCGCGGCCGTCGCGGCCGCCTGCAAAGCCGGGGGCCTCGATCTTTACGAGTGCCCCGTCACCGTGGAAAACGAGGCCGATATGCTCGCCGCGGTGGCGGATGTCAAGGCCGCCGGCTGCAACGCCCTGGCGGTATTTCTCGGCAACTTCGGCCCCGAGACGCCCGAGACGCTGATTGCCCGGAATTTCGACGGCCCGGTGCTGGTCGCCGCCGCCGCGGAGGAATCCGCCGGCGATCTGATGGACGGCCGGGGCGACGCTTACTGCGGTATGCTCAACTGCTCCTACAATCTGGGCCTGCGCCATCTGAAGGCCGTCATCCCGGAATATCCCGTGGGCGACGCCGGGGATGTGGCCGCCATGCTGCGGGACTTTGTCCCCGTGGCCCGGGCCCTCATCGGCGTGTCCAGCCTGAAAATCATCTCCTTCGGCCCCCGTCCGCAGGACTTTTTCGCCTGCAACGCGCCCATCAAGGGCCTGTACGAGCTGGGCGTGGAGGTGGAGGAAAACTCCGAGCTGGATCTTCTGGTCAGCTACAAGGCCCACGCCGGCGATCCCCGCATCCCGGACGTCTGCGCCGACATGGCCGCCGAGATGGGCGAGGGCTGCTATTATCCCGACCTGAGCGCCCGCATGGCCCAGCTGGAGTTGACGCTGCTGGACTGGGCGGAGGCGCACAGGGGCTCGCGGCGCTATGTCGCCTTTGCCGATAAATGCTGGCCCGCCTTTCCCGAGGCCTTCGGCTTCGAGCCCTGCTATGTGAACTCCCGCCTGACCGCCCGGGGTATCCCCGTGGCCTGCGAGGTGGACATCTACGGCGCGCTCAGCGAGTATATCGGCGCCTGCGTCTCCGGCGACGCCGTGACCCTGCTGGACATCAACAACTCCGTCCCCCGGGATATGTACGAATCCGAGATCCGCGGCAGGACCGCCTACCGGCCCACGGACGTGTTCATGGGCTTCCACTGCGGCAACACGCCCAGCTGCAGGCTGTGCGCCAATCGGGCGGTGAAATATCAGCTCATTCAGCACCGCCTGCTGGAGCCGAAGGATTCCGCGCCCGATTTCACCCGCGGCACGCTGGAGGGCGATATCGCCCCCTCCGACATCACCTTCTACCGTCTCCAGTGTGACAGCGAGGGGACGCTGCGCGCCTACATCGCTCAGGGCGAGGTGCTGCCTGTGGCCACCCGCTCCTTCGGCGGCATCGGCGTGTTCGCCATCCCGGAGATGGGCCGTTTCTATCGCCATGTGCTTCTCGAAAAGCGCTTCCCGCACCACGGCGCGGTGGCCTTCGGGCATTACGGCAAGGCCCTGTTCACGGTCATGAGGTATCTGGGCGTGCGGGACATCGCCTATAACCGCCCCGCGTCCCTGCCCTATCCCACGGAAAATCCCTTTGCCTGATGGCGGCGCTGGAAGAGCTGCGGGCCCTCTATGGGGCCTATCTGGCGGAGACCGTCCGGCTGGAGCAGGCCCGCCGTCCCGGGGACGGGCTGCTGGGCTTCGGCGCCGGCCCCAAGGACGACCGATGCCACGCCGAATTTGCCGACGCCGTTTCCGCGGCGCTGGAGCGGCTGATCGCGGAGGGCCCCGACGCCACGCAGGCGCTGGACGTGCTGAATTTCATGTATGCCGCCCCGCTGGAAAACGCGGACAACC
>Ga0268359_11736_pt1 | contig 13021 bp, 13 predicted proteins | sample BioMet11_FD_194416 | JGI IMG/M metagenome (GOLD analysis project Ga0268359, IMG submission 194416) | Sewage microbial communities from Oakland, California, United States - Biofuel 11 (PacBio Assembly) | ecosystem: Engineered > Wastewater > Sewage > Unclassified | place: USA: California | collected...
CAGCGGTTCCACCTTTCCTATTCCTACAGCCTGGACGCGGCAGGCAGTTCCTGGGTTTCGGGCAACACCTCGGGCGTGTGCGACGGCTCCAACGCCACACTGACCGTGCCGGCGGTATTTTTGACGCTTTCGGCCAACGGCGGCTCCCTGTCCTCGGGGCAAGCGAATTTTTCATCCAGCCGAGCACGGCCGATATCACCATCGCCATTTCCGACTCCGATTCGGTGGTGGTCAACGGGGTGGGCAAGGACATTTTCGGCGGGGGTTGTACAGGCGACCGGGGCGAGCAACGCCTCGGCGGTCACGTTCAGCGGCTCGGACGCCTCCAATCTGTTCGAAACCGTGGGCAAGCTGATCGGTTACCTGGAGACCAACAACGAGGACGGCATCGGGGACTGCGTGAAAGACCTGACCGGCATCCCAGGAACGGATCGTCAATGTCTCGACCAGCGTCGGCGGCAAGGAAGAAACCGGGTCAGTTCCGCCAAAACCGTGGTGGAGACCCTGTCGGACAACGCCACCACGACGCTGAGCCATGTGGAGTGACGCGGACATTACCACGCTCATCACCAAGCTCGCCCAGCAGGAATTGGCCTACCAGGCGGTGCTCAAGTCCTCGAGTATGGTCATCAACATATCTTTGCTGAACTATATTTGAGGCAGGCGGCCCGATGCCGTTGACAAAAACGGGTTACGGCGGGTAAGACTGTTTGTAACAAGGCGCGATGACGGTATTTTTCCGCGTCACGAACCACAAGTGGGGGCCTGGGCGTTCATGCTCATTTTGACCCGAAGACCAGGCGAAAGCCTGCACCTGGGCGACCATATCAAGATCACGGTCCTGGGCGTCCAGGGCAAGCAGATCAAGATCGGGCTCGAAGTGCCCGATGACATGCAGGTGTATCGGGAAGAGGTCTATCTCAGAGTGCTGGAGCAGAATCGGCAGGCGCTTTGCGCTTCCGATTCCGATGTCCTGGCGGCGGCACGGTTATGGCCAAAAAAGACGAACGAGTAATTGAGACGCGCCTTGGGCGCGTGCGTCTGCCCGAGAATCAGGTCCTGTCCTTCCCGCGAGGGCTGATCGGCTTCATGGGCCATAAGGAATTCACCTTGCTGCAGGTCAGGGAGGAGTCTCCCTTTCTGGTCCTGCAAAGCCTGAGCGACCCTTCGCTGGGTTTGCTGGTGGCTGATCCCTACCTGTTTTTGACCGACTACGAGGTGGTCATCGGCGAGGCCGATCTCCGGGCGCTCGGCGTCGACTCCCGGGAGCAGGTCACCGTCCTGGTGACGGTCACCATCCCCCAGGGCATGCCCGAGCGCACCACCCTCAATTTAAGCGGTCCCATCGTCATCAACAATGCGGCCCGCATCGGCATGCAGATTCCCCAGACCGAGGGGCGCTATCCCAGCCATTTCACGCCGGGCATGACCCCTCCCGGAAAAAAGAACGCCTCCCGGGCCGCTTCTCACGACCAGGAAGGCGCTTCGGTCACTTCCGATACGCCGAAGGATGCGGACTAGCCGAACAGGTCCGACTCCATCGTCAGCATCTTCTCGGCGATCTTTGTGGAATCCGGCTGATAGGTTCCCGCTTCCACCTGGGCCTTGAGCGAGGCCACCTTGTCCGCCCGGACATCCGGGGCGTCTTGTGCGTCCTTGGTCGCCTGGGAAACGAGCTTGGCGTTGTCGGAAAGCGTCACCCGGTCCGTGCTGGTCGCTTGGCTGGCCTCGCTGCCGGAACCCTTGCCGGTTGCGCCGGCGGACTCGCTGGCGTCGCTGCGTCCGAGACGGTCCTGTCCGTATGTCTGATTGAGTCCGAGTATCTTCATATCCATGGGGTGCCCCCCTCCGCGTCTTTCCGTTACCGTTCTTATCGGCAGCGGGGCGTCCAGAATTTAGAGCATGGTTTCATCGACTTTTTCCAGGGCCAGATCCCACAGGCGCTTTAAGATGGCGCTTTTTTCTCCGCCCGTAATGGCTGTGGGCCCCTCGGGGGCATCCAGCCGGAGTATCTGCATTTCCTGTTCCTCGGGCGGGTAGGCGAAGGCGATCCCAAAGCCGAGTTCCTCTTCCAGGGCGGCCTTGATATCCTCCACCACGGGGGAATCCGAGCCGGTCACCACGCAGTTTTCGACGATTTCGGCCGCCACCCGCCGGACCAGATCCTGGCGTTTGGCTTCCCGGGCGGCCCGTGCTTCCGCGTCTTCCTCGGCGGTCGGGACCGGCCGCAGCAGCCGGCGGTAGCGGGCCAAGCGCCTGGCCGTGGTCACCTGCCGTCCGTATGTCCGCAACATGGCGCGGACAGGATAAGGTGTCGCGGTCAAAGCGTCTCGCTCCTTCTCTTACTCCATATCGGATTTTCTGATCATACCTTTAGATCCAAGACAAGGGAAATTGCGGTCGCGCCCCCTTTCCCGAAGAGGAAGAGGCCTCCGGCGGCCGGGGGCATGATGCCCCCGGACCCCTCGCACCGAGCCAAGTTGCAAAAATACGACCCGCCGCTCAGGGGGCCCGGGGGATGATCCCCCCGGCAGGTCCAGGGCGGCGCCCTGGCGGTGAGGGTCCGGGAGAGGCGGAGCCTCGCCCGGCCGCCGGAGGCAGCTCTCGACCGGTCCGTTTCTTGTGCCGGAGAGGGGATTGCCGTATACCTCCCCGGATTCGATCGGAGCCGGGAATCCCCCGAGGAGGCGCATGGGCACGACGCGCAATGTCAGGACGGTTTCCATTCTTTACAAGTCCGGACACGACCAGGCCAGGGGCTTGGCCTGGACCGTGGCCGACTGGCTGGTCGCCCGGGGGCTGACCGTCCTTATCCGGGAAAACGCGCTTGAGGCGGTCACGGTGGTGGCTCCGGCCGGGGCCATGCTGACCGCGCCTCCCGGGCTGACCGTGGTGCTCGGCGGCGACGGCACCATGCTGGCGGCCGCCCGGCAGAGCGCCGTGGACCAGGTGCCGCTGTTCGGCATCAACCTTGGCCGCGTGGGCTTCATGACCGCCGCCGGGCTGGATGATTGGCCGGAGCGCCTGGCCGAGATCCTCGACGACGGGTTCACCGTGGCGCGACGCATCCTGCTCGATGTGGCCGTCATCCGGAACGCCGCGACCGTCTTTACCACCACGGCGGTCAACGACGCGGTGGTCAGCCGCGGGGCCATGGCCCGGCTGGCCTCCTTCGAGGTCAGCCTCGGGGACGCCGATATCTGCACCCTGCGGGCCGACGGCGTGGTGGTGTCCACGCCCACGGGCTCCACGGCCTATTGCGTTTCGGCCGGCGGACCGCTCATCCACCCGGACCTGGACGTCCTGTGCGTGGTGCCGATCTGTCCGTTTTTAAGCGATTTCACTCCGGTGGTGGTGCCCTCCCGGGCCACGGTGCGCCTGGCCCTGTGCGCCCCGGAGACCTCGATGTACTTGACCTGCGACGGCCAGGAGCTGTTCCCCCTGGATGACTGCGATCTGGTGACGGTGCGCCGCGCCGAGCAGACCTTTCAGTTGGCCCGGGGGAAGGGGAACGGCTATTTTGAAAAACTGCGGCTCAAGGGGTTCATCAACCGGCCATGACCGACGTCACGCCCGCCATGACCGCGGCCCCCGGCCGCATCCGGCGCTACGGCGAGGATCCGATCCTCGACGCCTGGCTGCTCCATTTCATGACCGAGAACCACCTGGAGCATTCCATCGATCCGGAGAATGCCACGCCGGAACAGCTCCGGTTCATGGTGGCCCTGCCGCCGGAGCAGATTTACATCCCCTGCACCGACGCGATGTTCGTCCGTCTTTCCGGCGACCAGGCCGACCCGGTGGTCCTGGACGAATATGCCGTCCAGCTCGACCGGGTGAATCGGCTCATCGACACGTGCGTGCCCGATGCCTACACCCGGACCAAGATACGCACCCTGTGCGAACTCAAGTACCGGCAGGCCCTGGTCAACCCCACCATCATCCCGTCCCGCCTGGCCAAACGGCTGTGCACCATCTTTCTCACCCAGTCCGGGCTGGACGACCCTTACCGGGAACGCAAGCGGCTCCATAATCGCCGGGCTTTCGCCCGCGTCCAGGATCCGGGGTTCAAGGCCATGCTCTACGCCGCTCCCGCCGCACCCCAGGTCGGCGGCATCCCCGAACAGCGCTTCGGCCTGGACTGCCTGGAGCTGGCCCGGCTGCTCGTGCTCGGCACCGTACCGGCCATCTGGGAAAGCGAGGACTGGCGGCCGGACCCCGCCCGGCTGGAACGCGACGTGGCTGCCCTGCCGGAGGGGTTCGGCCGGCTGACGGCCCTGCTCGATCCCAGGCGCGGCGGACCGCTCAAGATTCTTTTTTTGCCCGACGCCTCGGGCGGGGTGCTCTTCGACCTGCTGGCCATCCGGGCGCTGTTGCGCCTCGGGCATCGGGTGATCCTGGCCATGAAGGCCGGCTTTTACTTCGATGCCCCCACCATCTGGGACAGCGACAACGATCCCGTCCTGGATTCCGCCCTGGCCGGCGCTTATTTCCTGGACGAGCCGCACGTGGCGAAAAACGCCTTGCTCCAGGCCATCCGGGAAAATCCGCTCACCATCATTTCCGACGGCACCCGGGAACGCCTCAATCTCTACCGGGTCTCGGTGACCTTCGCCCGAGCCTGGAAGGAGGCGGACCTGATTCTGGCCAAGGGCGTGCTCAACCACCTGCGGTTAATCGACACCACGCAGCAATTTACCAGGGATATCGCGGCGTTTCATCGCGACGAGAGCGGCGTGCTCCGGCTGGATTTCAAGCCTCGGGCCGCCGGGGCGCGGTCGTTTACCGAGGCCGAGATCACGGTCAAGGCCGAGGAGATCATAAGCGGCATGCACGCGGCCAAGGCCGCCGGCAAGGCGGTCATGTTCTATAGCGCGATTATCGGTTCGATCCCCGGCCAGACCCGGACGGCCATCGCTCTGGTCACGGCCTTCGTGGCCAATTTGCGGGAGAAGATGGCCGGCACCTACATCATCAATCCGGCCGAGCACTTCGAGGAGGGCATGGACGCTGACGACTTGATGTTCATGTGGGAAAAGGTCCAGCGCAGCGGCCTGCTCGACGTGTGGCGCTTCCAGACCCATTTCGACATCGAAAAGAGCTTCGCCCTGCTCGGCCGGCCCATGCCGCCGGCCTGGGCCGGCAAGGACGCCACCTTCTCCACGGGCTGCACCAAGGAGATGCATATCGCGCTGTCCATGCAGGCCCGCCAGCCGGAGCTGCAAATCATCGGCCCCGACCCGCAGAAATTTTTCCGCCGCCGCGAATACGGCGTCGGGCGCTTCTTCGATTCCGCCATCAGCGGGCGGTAAGGCGCCTCCGGCGGCCGGGGGGAAGAGAAGAGGCCTCCGGCGGCCGGGGGCATGATGCCCCCGGACCCCTCGCACCAGGCAGGGGGCCTGGGGGGAACGATTCCCCCCAGCAGGTCCAGGGCAGCGCCCTGGCCGCCGGAGGCATATTAAGCGTTTCGTTCGTCCTTGGGCGTGTGGCTGGCCCGGAACACGACCTTGACCGGCGCCATCTTGATGCCGAACAGCTTGCGCAGGCCGTTTTCCAGATATCTGGCGTAGGAATCGCGCACCCGGTCCACGTCGCTGACGAAAAAGACGAAGGTCGGCGGCGCCTCGGCCGCCTGGGTCAGGTAGTAGAATTTGGCGCGGCGGCCGCTGATCATGGGCGGCTGATGCTTGTCCAGCACCTCGCGCATGGCCCGGTTGATGGCGCCGGTGCCCACCCGGATCTGGCATTCCTTGCGGATGGCCTCGGCCATGGGCAGCACCTTGCCCACGCCTTTGTTTTTCATGGCCGAAATGTAGAGCACCGGCACGTGGGGACAGATTTTGAGCTCGTCCTGGATGTCCTGGCGCAGCTTGCCCATGGCCGACTGGGGAATGGTGTCCACCTTGTTGACGGCCACCAGAAACGGCGTGCGCTCCTTGTCCAGGTAGGCGATCAGCCGTTTGTCCTGCACCCCGATCCCGCCGGTGGCGTCGATGACCACCACCGCCACCTCGGCCCGCTTGGCGCTGCCCAGGGCCTTGCTCACGCTGAAACGCTCCAGGCCGTCGGTGATGTGGGTGCGCTTCCTGACCCCGGCCGTGTCCACGAAGACGTACCGCTTCCCGTTCCGGATGACGGTAACGTCTACGGAGTCCCGGGTGGTGCCGGCCACTTCACTGACGATCAGCCGCTGCTCGCCGACGAGCGCGTTGATCAGAGAGGACTTGCCGGCGTTGGGTCGGCCCAGCACGGCCAGCCGCAAGCCGGCCTCGGGCGGGGCGGCGGCTGGTTCGGTCGTCTTTTCGGGAAGCAGCTTGGCGAGCGCCTCTTCCAGATCGCCCTGGCCATGGCCGTGGGCGGCGGAAATCGGCACCAGCGGGAAACCCCAGGCGTGAAAATCTCCGGTCAGAGCCGGCACGCGCTCCAGGCCGTCCACCTTGTTGACGGCCACCAGCACGGGCTTGCCCGTGCGGCGCAGCTTCTCGGCCAGCTCGTCATCCACCGCCGTGCGGCCCGCCTTGCCGTCCACCAAAAACAGCACCACGTCGGCCATGCGCATGGCGATTTCGGCCTGGTCCACAATGAGCCGGGCCAAGCCTTCCGGGGCGTCGAGGTCCATGCCGCCGGTGTCGATCAGGGTGGCCACCCGGTCGTCGAGCTCGACCACGGCTTCCAACCGATCGCGCGTGACGCCGGGCCGGTCATGGGTGATGGCCTGCTGCCGTCTGGCCAGACGGTTGAACAGGGTCGATTTGCCCACGTTGGGGCGTCCGACAATGGTAACGATGGGGGGCATGGTGTGTCTCCTTGGGGTGGAGGAAAGAAAAAAGATGCCTCCGGCGGCCGGGGCCGGACGCCCGGCTGGCAGGCAGGCTGCCCTCGGACCTCGCGCACGGTGCATGTCTCGCACCGTCCACCCAGAATTATTTCGTATAGAAAAATGGCCCCCACGCACAGGGGGTCTGGGGGGAATGATTCCCCCCCGGCGGGTCCAGGGCAGCGCCCTGGCCGCCGGAGGCATTCTTTTCCTTACGCTTCCCCGCGCAGCTTGGCGGCGATGTCTTTCGCGGCTTTTTCGCCCGACAGCAGCATGCCGCCGAAGATCGGTCCCATGCGGTAGGAGCCGAAGCTGGCGTTGGCCGCCATGCCGGTCACGTAGACGCCGGGGAAGATCTCCCGGGTGTTGGCCATGGTGTTGGCCTCGGCCACCTCGGCCCACATGGACTGTTCACCCTGGATGCCGCCCGAAGGGGTGGCGAGCCGGATGTCGTTTTTCCGCACCAGGGTCTTGAGCACTTCCACGGGATGGCCGGTGGCCTCGATCAGGTATCTGCAGCCGACCACCACCGGATCGACGTGCAGGCCGGCCATTTCCACGGGCGAGGAGTTGATGACCAGTCCGGTCACCCGTTTGGCGCCGTCCACTTCGCGCAGGACCACGTCCTCGACGCTGAGGCAGTTGAACACCTTGACGCCGGCCAGGCAGGCGGCCGAGGCCAGGGTGGTGGTGGCGGCCACGGCGTCGGCGGTGAAGTAGTTGTCGCGGAAGCGTTTGACCGGCACGCCCAGGTCGGTCAGCAGGTGGCAGCTTTCCTCCTGGACCACGATGACGTTCCAGGTCATGCCGCCGCCCCACATGCCGCCGCCGAGGGACAGCTTGCGCTCGAACAGGGCGACGTTGAACCCGTCGGCGGCGAGCAACCGGGCGGCGGTCAGGCCCGAGGGGCCGCCGCCGACGACGGCCACGTCGAGAGCGAGGCTCGATTTGAACTTGGTGAAATATTCCTGAAGGATGGCTTCGGTAATGATGCGTTCGTCCAGAGGCATGAAAGATGTCCTTGCAAAGGCTGGTGTTATTTGTTGCCGATGATGGCGCGGATGGAATCGCCATAGGGGGCGGTCAGCACGCCCCGTTCCGTGATGATGCCGCTGATGAAGTCCGCCGGAGTGATGTCGAAGGCGTAGTTGTACACCGGGACGTTTTCCGGCGTGATGCGGTGCTCGCCGATATGGGTGACTTCGTGGTCCGGCCGGGTTTCGATGGGGATATCCGCGCCGGAGGCGATGGTCAGGTCGAAGGTGGAGGCCGGGGCGGCGACGTAGAAGGGCACGCCGTGGGCCTTGGCCACAAGGGCCACGGTGTAGGTGCCGATCTTGTTGGCGGTGTCGCCGTTGGCGGCGATGCGGTCGGCGCCGACCACGACCTTGTGCACCAATCCCTGTTTCATGAGATGCCCCACGGCGTTGTCGCAGGCCACGGTCACCGGGATGCCTTCCTTGGCCAATTCATAGGCGGTCAGCCTGGCGCCCTGCAAAAAAGGCCGGGTTTCGTTGGCGATGACCTTGATGCGCTTGCTCTGTTCCCAGGCGGCCCGGATGACGCCGAGCGCCGTACCGTAGCCGGCCGTGGCCAGGGCGCCGGCGTTGCAGTGGGTCATGACCGTGTCGCCGTCGGCGAGCAGCACGGCGCCGTTTTTGCCCAGGGTCTTGTTGATTTCGACGTCCTCGGCCTGCAGATCCTGGGCCGCGCCGAAGAAGGCCGAGAGCAGGGTCTCGCGGGGGGCATCGGCCATGGCGGCCCACAGGTCGCGCATGCGCGAGACGGCCCAATGCAGGTTGACGGCCGTGGGCCGGGCCTGCTCCAGCTCGGTGAGCAGTTGCCGCAGGCGGTCGGCCCAGCCTTCGCCCGCCTCGCCGGCTTCCCGGACGGCCAGGCAGCAGCCGTAGGCGGCGGTGACGCCGATGGCCGGAGCGCCGCGGACCACCATGGTCTGCATGGCGTAGATGGTGTCGGCGGTGTTGCGGCACACGAAATATTCCTCGCGGTCCGGCAGAAAGCGCTGATCCAGCAGCACGAGGGCATGCCTGTCGGCGGAAAAGGCGATGTGGTCACTCATGGCGTGTACTATCCGTGGTGAAAGGCTTGGGGGAATGTCCGCGTCCCATGGACGGGCTTCCGGGAGGGACGGCCTTCCCGGCTGGGGCCGGAGCGGTGTTCCGGTCGGCTCATCCCAGTTTCTTGCGCAACAGTTCGTTGACCAGGGCGGGATTGGCCTGTCCCTTGGTGGCTTTCATGATCTGGCCGACGAAAAAGCCCATGAGCTTGGTCTTGCCGCCCCGGTAGGCCTCGACCTCGGCCGGATTGGCCGCGAGGACCGCGTCCACGGACTCCTCCAGGGCGGTGGTGTCCGAGATCTGGGCCAGACCTTTTTGGCGTACGTACTCGGCCGGGTCCGCGCCGTTGGCGTAGAGGTCCGGAAAGATCTGCTTGGCGATCTTGCCGGAGATGACGCCCTTGTCGATGAGGTCGATCAGCCCGGCCAGACCGGACGGGGGCAGCAGGCAGGCAAGCGGACTTTGGCCGGAGAGGTTGCACTCCCGTAACAGTTCGCTTTGCATCCAGTTGGCGGCTTTTTTGGGATCGGCCCCGGCCGCGACGGTCTGCTCGAAATAGTCGGCCAGGTCGCGTTCGGCCGTCAACACGTCGGCATCGTAGTCGGACAGGCCGAAATCCGTGACGAACCGGGCCCGTCTGGCCGCCGGCAGTTCCGGCAGCTCCGAGCGCCAGCGGTCCACGTCGGCGGCGGCCAGGGTCAGGGGCACCAGGTCCGGGTCCGGGAAATAGCGGTAGTCGTGGGCTTCTTCCTTGCCGCGCATGGAGGCCGTGCTGTTTTTGGCGGCGTCGAACAGGCGGGTTTCCTGGATGACGGGCAAGCCGTCGTCCAAAAGGTCGCCCTGCCGTTCCACCTCGTATTCCAGGGCCTTTTGCACGTGGCGGAAGCTGTTTAAATTTTTAAGTTCCGCCCGGGTGCCGAAGGCCGTCTGGCCGACCGGCCGCAGGCTCACGTTGGCGTCGCACCGAAACGACCCTTCCTCCATATTGCCGTCACAGACGTCGAGGTAGACCAGAATGGAACGCAGGGCCTTCAGGTAGGCCACGGCCTCCTCGGGACTGCGCATGTCCGGTTCGGAGACGATTTCGATCAGCGGCACGCTGGAGCGGTTCAGGTCCACGAAGCTCAGGTTTTCGGCGGCGGAGTGGATATTTTTCCCGGCGTCCTCTTCCATGTGGATGCGGGTGATGCCGATGCGTTTGTCCCGGCCGTCCACGGTGATGTCCACGTGGCCGTGCTCGCACACCGGCTGCTCGTACTGGGAAATCTGGTATCCCTTGGGCAGGTCGGGATAAAAATAGTTTTTCCGGGCGAACACGGAGACCGGATTGATCCGGCAGCCCGTGGCCAGGCCGGCCTTGACGGCGAATTCCACCACCTTGGCGTTTAAAACCGGCAGCACGCCGGGCATGCCGGAGCATACGGGACAGACGTTGGCATTGGGCGCATCGCCGAAGCGGGTGGAACAACCGCAGAATATCTTACTTTGCGTTCGCAAATGGGCATGCACCTCGAGACCGATCACTGTCTCGTACCTGGCCATGAGTCGCTCCTTGGGGGGGCCGGACCTGGGCATCCGGCACGGAAAGTTCGATCGGAATGTACCTCGGGGCGTCCGGCGGGTCAATGGCGGCGCCATTCATGGTTGCCGGCCGGAGGCTCCGTGGCCCGGTGTCCCCGGCAATCACGGACCTTTCTTTTCGTGCGCGGGGTCCGGAGGCAGCAGGTCGGCCAACCGGGCGGCCGGTCCCGGCCGCCGGAGGCAGCCTGTCGCTGCCGTTGTTTTCCCTGAGAATGCGGCCTGGTAGTCGAGCCAAGCCGCGACCCGATTGCGCCGGTCGAAGGAGAAGGATTCCTCGGGCCGGGGGGCGACGTCCCAGAACCAGGTCCGGTCCGCAGCGGGGTGGGGCGCGCCGTAGAGGGCATCGGTCGCGGCGGTGACCCGGCCGTCCTCCAGCCTTTCCCAGGCCGTGTCGCACACCAGGCACACCCGGCCCGGCAGGCGGGCCAGGGCCGCGAAATGCGCCTCGATGACCGCTCGGCCGAATCGGTCTGGGCCGTTTCGTCCAGGCGGGAGCCGAGCAGCCGGAGCAGGGGAATCGGCAGTTGGGAAGCCAGATTGACCGAGACGGTCAGGTCGGGTCGCAGACCGAGGGACAGATCCGGAATCGGCAGCGGGCGGGGCAGGGTGCCGCCGTGGCGGGCGACCTGCCCCGCCGGACCGGCCAGTCCCGTCAGGTCGACCGGCATCAGCCGCACGTTGGGGAAGGCTCGGGCCAGCCGTCTGGCCGGACGGGGATGGTGGGCGTCGGCCAGGACCACCGTGTCGAACCGGGCGGCCAGGGCGGAAAGCGGCACGTCCAGGCAGGCCCCCGAGCCGAGCACGAGCGCGGTCCCCCCTTGCGGACAGGCGGCGGCCGCGTCGAGAAGGCACTGGCGGGTGGCGGCCAGATGCGGTTCCCAGGCCTCGCTTTGCCGGCGATGCCGGGCGGCGATGGACACGGCCTCGCGGTCAAGCCCGAGCCGCCGACCCGGCCCGGTTCCTCGGGAAAGCAGCCACTCGAACAGTTCCCGCAGCATGACGGCTCCTTGACGCAAGGGGAAGAGACACGATGCCTCCGGCGGCGGGCAGGTCCGCGCCCCCCGGCTCCCGCGCCCGGGGGCGCGATGCGGGACGGGCCTGCCGGAAGACTCTCTAAGGGAACCGCTGGGGCGAGACAACCGGGGCGGTGTGGAAATGTTTGTGTTTCGCGGGGATCTCTCGTAAAAGCCATAAAACGCCGGGTATGGGCGTGGTGGCTGTGGAGTGTCGTTTGCCGGGTCGACCGGAAACGGCCCGCCGACGATTTGGGCCGGCGGGCCCGCAATGGAGGCATGCATGCGCCGTATGTTTTCAGCCCTTGCCGTGGTTGCCTTGCTGGGGGTAGCGGCCGCCCAGGCCGCACCGCCGACCGACAAACCGGAGGCCGCCCCGAAAGAGACCGCCCAGGCCGCGCCGGCGGCCAAGGCCCCCGACATTACGCCGGAGACCGCCAACGCCCTTGGCGCCATGTGCGAATTCCTCAAGGCGCAGCCGGTCATGGCCTTCCGGGCCGAGGTGTCCCAGGAACAGGTCTATCCCAAGGGCCAGACCGTGCAGGTCAACCGGGTCCTGGACGTGGTGCTGCGGCGCCCGGACAAGCTTTATGCCCGGGTCACCGGCGACGGGCGGGACCGGCTGTTCGTCTATGACGGCAAAACCGCAACCCGGGCCGATCTGGACAAGGGCGTCTACGCCGTCCTTGACGCGCCGGCCACCGTGGATGCCCTGCTGACCATGCTGGAGGAAAAGTACGGGATCGTCGCGCCGTTGTCGGATATCCTGTACGCCGATCCCTGCGCCAGCCTGCTCGATGACGTCCAGGTCGGCGACACGCTGGGCGACCATCTGGCCGCCGGCAAGTCCTGCCGGCACTTGCTCTTCACCCAGAAGAACGCGGATTGGCAGCTGTGGATCGAAAACGGCAAGGAGCCCGTTCCCCCGCAAGCTCGTCATCAACGACAAGGAAAAAATGGGCTGGCCCCAGTATGCGGCCACCTTCGTGCGTTTCGACTTCCATCCGCGTCTTTCGCCCGGGCTTTTTACCTACACCCCGGGCAAGAATATGCGTCGCATCGACTTCCCTGCCTGTGGGCGCGGCCCAGGCTGGGGAAAAATAAGGCGGGAGGCCCATCATGCGTACCTTCCTGCGGCGATTTCCGCCCCTTGTGGCGGTGGTGGCCCTTGTCGGCCTGATGCTTGATCCCGGGCACCTGCTCACCTTGGCCGGATCGTTCCCGGCCTCGGCCGAGGCCAGGGGCGGCGGTTTCGGCGGCGGACCGCGGGGCGGAGGAGAACACTTCGGCGGTGGCGGCGGTGATGGCGGCGGACAACATTTCGATGCCGGCCGCAGCCCCCCGCTACAGCGGCGGACAGCCCGCACCGGCCCGGCCGAATGTCCGACCCGGCCCGCCTCCCGGTCCCGGCCCGCACCCCGGCCCCGGTCCCGTTGTGGGTCCCGGCCCTGGTCCGCACCCTGGTCCTGGTCCCGGTCCGCACCCCCGGCCCCGGCCCGGTCCGCACCCTGGTCCCGGCCCGTCCGCACCCT
>Ga0268359_11768_pt1 | contig 12989 bp, 10 predicted proteins | sample BioMet11_FD_194416 | JGI IMG/M metagenome (GOLD analysis project Ga0268359, IMG submission 194416) | Sewage microbial communities from Oakland, California, United States - Biofuel 11 (PacBio Assembly) | ecosystem: Engineered > Wastewater > Sewage > Unclassified | place: USA: California | collected...
GTATTTTTTGGTATGACATTGTACTAATGCTGCCGGAAGTAAAGTATATATACTTACAAACATAGCACTGCTTCCCTTAGGCAATAGCAAAAGCCCTCCGATAATGCAGGCACAAGCAATGAACACTATCATAATCCACTTGGCAGTACCTTTGAATACTCTATCAGCAATTGTTCCTCCTACTAATGCTAGTATCAGGAAGACATATGTTCTAATAATAGCGATAGCTCCTGACGCTGAAGGCGAAACACCTACAACAGCGGTAAGATATGGTGTGAAGTAGGACATCATGCTGTACATACAATATGCAATCATACATACTAGCATTATCGCCCAAACCATAGGCATTTTTAATACTGTGCCTAATTGGCTTAAGTCAAATTTACTATTCTTCTTTTCTGTTATCATTTCTGATGCCATATCAGGTGTAGGAGCAACCATATCTTTATCAAACAAGAACATAACAAGAATTGTTGCCAGTAAAGTTGACCCTGCAGCTACAAATATTGCTGCTCTAAAGTTTGCAACTGGTGTTGCGAACTGTGTGGATGCCCATAACGCTATAGCCTGAAGAATAGCTGCACTTATTCCATTAAACGCATAATACCATCCGAATGTTGCACCGGCTCTTCCTGATACACCTGTCTTTTTACCTAATATATTAAGTACTTTCGAGAATATAGGCCAATAAATAGCCATCGTTGTAAATGCAAGAATTGCCCAAATAATCATCGATATAATAAATGAAGTATTTACAAATGCATATATCAACGTTACTAGAGTAGTACACAGTAATGCAAACAGCAAACCTTTTTTAGAATCGATTTTATCGCATATCATGCCTCCGGGAATATCCAAGACTAAAGACGCTATTGAATAAACAGTTAGCAATAACGCTGATTCTGTATTTGTCATTCCCGTAACTTGGATTTGTAAATCGTAGAATACAAATTTTATGTACGGGATAATAAAAATTGATCCTCCAGAGATTCCTAATGCAAATAATGTTGCAAATAGTCTCCCTTTACTATATTCTTTTTCCATTTTCTCCTCCTAGTTGTTTTTTATAAAACAATAACCATCTTTAAAAACTGAAATATTCTTTTCTAATGACAAATGCTTAGAATCAAAGTATGCTGATACAGCATTGAGTCCCTCTTCCATTGTGAATAACTCAGTAACTGCCATAATAGCTCCTACCATGGCAATGCTCATGCCTTTATTATTGTTATTATTGTTAGCTATTGCAGTGGCTGGGACCTTGATAATATTATTCTTGATCTTGGCTGGTATCGACTCTACTAGGTCACTATCAATCATAATAATTCCGCCATCTTCTACCTGTTGATAATTTTGTATTAGAGCCTCATCACACAAAGCAATAAGAATATTGATTTCTTCCATAAATGGATTCACAATGGGCTCATCACTTATTTTGACCTTACAACAAGCATTTCCTCCTCGCATTTCAGATCCGTATTCAGGTACCCATGTTACATACTCGCCTTGAGAAGCAGCGGCTTTGGCTAGAATCATGCCAAGGGTAAGTACGCCTTGACCCCCAACGCCAGCACATACAATTTTATTTAGCATGATGAACCACCATTTCCTTTCAATTCGCCACAATTAAAGAACTCCATCATTTCTTTATCAATTCTAGACAAGCTTTGAATCGGTGATAATTTCCAGTTTGTTGGACATGGCGACAGTATTTCAACAAAGGAATATCCGTTGCCATTCATTTGGCAATCGATAGCTGTTTCAATATATTTTTTTGTTTTCTGCATTTCCTTGTAACTAGAAATACTTCCTCTAGCTACATATCCAACATTAAATGTTGAAATCAGTTCTGCAAGTTTAAGCGGTTCTCCGAATACGTTATAATCACATCCATTCTTAGCCGTTGTCGTTATTTGGTCCTTTAATGTAGTTGGAGCTGTCTGCCCACCAGTCATTCCAAAGACACCATTATTGATGAAAAAAGTTGTAATATTATCGTTACGTTTGGCAGCATAAATGGTTTCAGCTATACCAATGGATCCTGCATCCCCATCGCCTTGATATGAAAAGACAAAATTATCCGGTCTGACTTTTTTCATTCCTGATGCAACAGCAGCCGCTCTGCCATGCTGCGCTTGGACCCAATCAATTCCAAAAGTTCCTTTAATCATACAACCGCAACCAACAGCAGCTGCTGCAATGGCAATATCATCTATGTGTTTATCAACAAATATATTGCTTAGTAGCTTGGCCATAACACCATGTCCGCAGCCTGGACAGAATCCGTTTTCACTAATAATCAAATCTGGTATTTTTAATTCTTTTGTCATTATTACACCTCCTTGCATCCACCGGCAATCGCTCTATTTGCTTCCTCAATTATGTTTTTTACACTCGGGTAACTCGATCCAGTGGCGAATGAATAAACCGGTGCTATACCTCTTGCCGCTAAAGCAACATCTTCGACCATTTGTGGTATTACACACATTTCTACAGTTAAAAAGCTTTTGGCGTTATAGTTTTAAATAAATCAACTGGATATGGCCATAGAGTCATTGGCCGAATAAGTCCCAGCTTTAATCCCTCGCTGCGCGCTTTAATTACAGCCTCTTTGCAAATTCTTGATGTGGTTCCGTAAGCAACTAAAATTAATTCAGCGTCTTCAATATAAAATGTTTCACCTCTTGCTTCATTGGCTTTGATATCTTCGTATTTCTGCCTTACTAGTCTATCATTTTCTTCAATCGTTATATCATAATAGAAAGGGGGGCAGAACGTTTTGTGTTTACCATTGCGCGTATGCTTTATAGACCATTCAAATTGATTCGCATCATGATCTTTTATTCCATCAGGCAAGTCAACTGCTTCAATCATTTGACCTATACTGCCATCACATACAACTAGAACAGGATTCCTATACTTTTCTGCGAGTTCAAATGCCAATGGCATATCATCAACCGCTTCTTGCAAAAACCCGGGGGCAAGTACTATGCATCGATAATCCCCATGACCACCGTTCTTCGCAACTTGTAAATAATCTCCTTGCGACGGCGATATGTCCCCAAGCCCACAACCATATCTAGTAATATCAACTATAACTGCCGGAACTTCGGATGATGCCATATATGATATTCCTTCTTGCATTAAGCTAATACCAGGACCTGAAGAACTCGTCATTGCTCTATATCCGCAAGCTCCTGCTCCATAAACCATGGATATTCCTGCAATCTCTGATTCCGACTGTACAAATGTACCCCCGATCTCGGGCATTCGAGAAGACATATATTCAGGAATATCACTTTGAGGTGTAATTGGATACCCGGCGAAAAATGTGCATCCTGACCTTATAGCTGCTTCTGCTATGGCGTAATTACCTTTAATTAATGTTTTTGATTTTGCCATTCTTTATCCCTCCATTTCAAAGACACAATCGGGACACACATGATAACATATGCCACATTGAATACATTTTTCACTATCTACAGTGACCGTACTATAACCTTTGGCATTAATATTTCCTGTTGCCGTAATTGCTTTCTTAGGGCAGGCAACAATACAGTATTCACAGGCTTTGCATCTTTCCTGCTTCACAATTATCTTGCTCAATTTCGTTCCTCCATTCATAGCAATCGCAATTTTATGACATTTCATAATATTCGGACTATAGTCTTCCCGTACAATGGTAGTTTAGCAGTATAATATATTATTGTCAATAATATAATGATAAAATATATTTTATGATACGCACATATAGAACCCACTTATTACAACTTATAACTATTGATATTTGACTCTTTATATTGAGTATATTATAATGCCATATATAATATATTTTGTACATGCAGAGGAAGGCCAATATGAAAATGCTTAAATCTCTTAGTAATCAAGTTTATGACTATATTGTTCGCCAAATTAAAATCGGTAAATTTGAACCTGGTGATAAGATTGTTGAAACAGATCTTATTGAACAATTAGGAATCTCGCGTACGCCAATACGTGAGGCTTTGATTCAATTATCATCTGACGGAATATTGAATAGTATTCCTCGAAAAGGTTTTTTCGTTGTTCGGTTTGACCCAAAGCAGGTTCATTATAATTACCTTATTGTTGCACGTTTGGATTCTTATGCCGCCGAACTAGTAATAGATAATATGAATGCCGACGATTATAATAAAATGGATGCAACAATTCAAACCCTTGATTTCGCTATTAAAGTAGAAATTACGAATTGTATAATGATCAGCAAGAATATTTCCATGATGTGTACCTTAATAAATGTGAAAACACAGAGCTCATAGAATTAATACACTCTTTGCAGCGTAAATATGTTCGTACTGCTATTTATTCACGTGATGAAGAAAAGTTATATGCTTTTTTATTAAAAGTTAATGAAGAACATCGTATGATCTTACAATACTTTATGCAACACGCACTTGCCGACTTAACGCAAACTATTATTGACCATTGGTCGATGAACAAAACAAATATAAATGTTGATTTCAAATTTTAGATATAATAAAAGTAAGGGCATCTTTTCCGCTCACCACCTGATAGCAACCCATGTCCCGCGATCATTGTGTTTGCACCTCCACCTGTTTTTCATATACCTCATTATCTCCGGAGACTCGTCTTTTACCGATAATAAGGCGCAGATCGTGCCATAGCCGTACGGGATCTTCTCCGCTATAAGAGGGAAGAATGAGTTGTACATTTCCATATAAATCAGCTCGCATTTCACGTCGTGGATAACCACTACGGGTTTCTGCGATTCGTATCTCTTGCCGCAAACCACGGCCCCGTAGGCAGACAACAGATCGCCGCTCGTCGCATCGCACAGTTCTTCGATTGCTTCATGTCCGTACTCATACTCAGGTGGCAGCGACCACCCGGAAAGAGAGGCCAGAATATCATCGCCCTGGTATATGGCAGCATCAAATTCATACGCCGGGATGTTCGTATCGATGAACGGCTCGCTCATGCAGCAGATCTCGAGGCCGGCTGCAGCCAGCTTCTTATTCAGTTCGTTATTCGATTTATTCATATCGATGTACTTGTATGACTCCTTGCATTAACATGTTATACGACTCCAAAAAACACAGAAGCCGGGGATTGCTCCCCAGCTCCCGCTGCAATATCCATGCTTTATAGTCATTTAGAATATTTGCATTTTTAATGAAGTTTAACTCTTTTGGTTCTGGCTCTTTGCCATGCTTCCCAAAGAGTCAGACTTCGCTATTTAGTTTCCGTACTTTTTCAACGGAAGTAGTTGTTAATAGTTTTACTATTTTACTGTAACTGTTTTGCCGCAGTTCGACTTTGTGAAGATCTTCTTGTAAGCTGACTTCTTAGCCTTAGGTACCTTTACAGTCTTAACCTTTGAGCTCTTGAAGCAGTTCTTTACTCCAGCCTTTGTAAGAGTTGTGCTCTTAACTGTGACTGTTGTAGCCTTCGACTTAGCAAATACCTTGGAAGCAATTCCTGTTACCTTGTAAGTCTTGCCGTTAGCCGATACTGTCTTTGCGATTGTGATCGACTTAGCTGAAGTCTTTGTGATCTTTGTAGCCTTTGCTGTTGTTCCGCTCAGTGTGTACTTAACGTTGCCTGTTGTTACGGATGTAACTGCAGTAGCGCCAACTTCGATCTTAGCAACACTTGTATAGTAATTTGTTGTGCTGCCAGCAGGTACCATCATGCAGAAGAAGTATGTTGTGCCCTTTGTAGTTGTCAGAGGTGTAACTGCTCCCGTTGCAATATTGGAATCGCTTGTGAAATATGTCTTGAAGTTGTCTGCCGTGATCTTTGTTGTTGTTCCAGCATCAATGCCAGCCTTAACTGTAGCATCTGTCGGTGCAGCAGCATATGCAGCTGTGCTTGCATACCATGTGTAAGCAATTGTATTCTTGCTGTTCATAGCAGCCTTCATCTGTACAGCATCATCATTGACAGCATATGTCTTTGACTTTGGCGAAGTTGTTACTGCTGGAGCTGCTACTGTCAGAGCGATTACGTTTGACTTAGCAACTGCTGTGCCGTTTGTAGCGGTGCAATAGAAGTAGTATGTGCCAGCTTTAGCTGTTGATGCTACATCAAATGCGATGCCAGTTGTATTACCGCCAGCAACAATCTTAGCTGAGATTCCAGTAATTCCTGTTGCTTTTGCTACTGATGCATCAGCTGAGATAGCTGTTCCACCAGTGCTTGCATTTGTTGAATTCGAGTACCACTGGAATGTTGTTCCTGTTGAAACGCCGCTTACAACAAATGTTGTGTCAGCGTTTGCAGTTGTAACTGTTGCAACTGCAGCGTCACCCTGAGCAAGAGTTAAATCTGTAGGCTGTGTTTTTACTGCAAGGCCCTTTGCCTGAACGTCAACCGTAACAGCATCAGACCAAGCTTCACTTGCGCCATTGGATACTTTGCAGAAGTAGTATGTTGTGCCAACGTTAGCTGCTGTTGCAGTTCCTCCGATAGTAAGAGTAGCTGTTTTGATTCCTGAATAATAGCCAGTGCCAAGAGCATTCTCAGTAGCAGTTTAAAGCGGTAGCTTTATTAGCATCTTTTGTGCTGCTCTTATACCACTGATATGTTGTAGCAGCTCCACCCGTAGCAGTAGCCGTTACATCAGTAGCTGTTCCTCCAACAAGTACTGTCTGGCTTGCCGGTGATACTGTAGCACCTGTCAGAGCATTTTCAACTACGCCTGTGAATGCTGCAGAAGTTGTTCCTAACAGTGTGCCGTCCTTTTACTACGCAATAAAGATATTTGCCAGCAACATCCTTAGTTACTGTATATCTCTGAGCTGTTGCTCCTGAAATTGCTGTGCCATCAAACGCATCAGCTTTTGCCTGTGTCGTTGCAGCATACCACTGATATGTGTAACCAACGTTAGCCGTACCACTAGCTGCTGCATTCATAACATCTCCGATTGCAGGCGCTGTCGTGGTTGTTTTACCTGTAACATTCGTTACTGTTAATCCAGTGCAAGCAGTGTACTTTGTTGAAGGATCAACTCCGCCTGTAACGATTCCGTTTCCACTTACTTCCGATGCTTTTGTTGCATTTGTTATGCCTTTGGTAGTTCCTGTTACCGAGCCAGCAACCTGGATTTTACCTGTAAATGCTGCTGAATCAACAACTATACCATTAACTCCTGTAATCGCAACGCCAGTACCGACACTAATTGTGCCAGTTGTTGCTAAACTCCCAGCAACGGCAGCGTTGATTGCATCAGCTGTGCCTGTTACTGTAGCCGTAGTTGTTGATGTGTTTGTTAAAATAAGAGAACCTGTTGTGAATACCTGAAAAGCATCTTTTGTAGCAGTACTTTCAGTAATGTCATAACCGTTCGCATCGACAGTCAGATTAACTCCTTCACCAACAATAATTGGTGCAGAGATATCAAGTGCCTTTGATAATTTTACTGTTACGTTTGCTGTTTCTGCTCCGGTAACATTTGCAGTTGTTGTATCAAATATTGTAGCAATATCTGCTGCCTGTGTTGCAGCTGTTACTGTACCGCCAGTTGATGCTGCATGTGCATCCTGTGTGAATGCGATAGAAGGTGTGAAGCAAACCATGCAAGCTACTGCGAGCACGATCGCTAAAACCTTTTTGGAAATACTTGTCTGGGTGTTAACCATTGTATTATCCCTCCATTTCTTTATGAAAATAACTTGTAAGCATGGTATAACTTGTTGACTATAAAGTTATACATTATGGATTTTTGGCGTTTGTACCAAAACCCCATATAGCAATATTTTACTATAAACATCCTATAAAAACAAGCATATCGCAGTCACAAAATAGTGACAAAAACGATATTCGCCGGCTCCGCCAGTTTGTCTACGGTATAACTATACACTAGAATTCATTAAAGAAACATTAAAAACATATAATTTATTCAGGTGTGACATTATTTACTTCGTTCTGGCAGAACGCGAGAACGACGATCCCGGCGACAAAAAGATACAAAATGAGATAAATCACATTTGTATTACCGCCGTCATATACCCCGTGACGCCTGCGGATATCCGTTACTTTTTCTCCCATTTTATATGACCAGTAGAATCCGTATATGCCGAACGTGATGATATTGAGCACCAGACTGAGTCCGCCGCTCGTTCTCGGCGGCACATCTGTCATGCAGTTGATTTCGTTTGTCAGCGCCGCGAACCAGTACATCTGATAGATGCCGCAGGTAATGATCGAAAATATTACCGCCCATATGAGGCTGCGCTGCCTGACCCCGCACGCATAGTCAACGTCATTCCCGCATCTGCTGTAATTACCATTATTATAGTTCCGGCTTTCTCCCGGCCCGCTGCTGAGTTCCGCCCCGCAGTTCGGACAGAACAGTGCGCAGTCGTCGATTTTCGCGCCGCATTTGTAACAATACATTATCTCCCTCTCTTTCCCTTGTATATTCTGACACATACCTCTATCCCGGTCAAGCTGTTCAGCGCCTGCCCGCTTCATTATTTAGATTCTACACTTAAATTTCACTTTTCTTTTTGAATGTTTCCCTGTATAATGATTTTGGAATAGGGTTGATGAAAATATTATATCTGCATCTGTTTTATTTAAAGATGGAGGTGTTTATTTTGATCAAATCACAGACAACAATTTCCAGGAGGCTATTTGCGTTCGTTCTTGCGCTCGCGGTAGCTATTTCTATGGGCACGATGCTGGTCCTTCCGGCGGGTGCGCATGCGGCTGCTCCGGGCGATCATCAGGGCAGCGGCCGGGACTTCGGCGGCGGCCAGTTCAGCAGCGGCGGCAGTAATGGCTCCGGCGGCGGCATGGGCGGCGGCTGGTCGTGGAACGATGACAATGACGGTCAGGACGGCGAAGAAGATGCTGATTACGATGATACCGGCGAGCTTGCGATCGAAGAAGATCCCGAGAGCGCGGTTTATGCTGTCGGAAACTATGCCGAGGATCTCGAAGTCGAGCTCAGCGGCGATGACAGCAGCGCATCTTTCCAGTGGTATATGAACACCACAGACAGCAGCGAAGGCGCTTCGGCGATCAGCGGCGCGACCGGCGCGGTCCTGAGCGGTGACGACATTTCAACAGCAAAAACCGGAACAACGTATTATTACTGCGTCATAGAAAACGGTGACGGAAATACGCTCACTTCCGATGCAGCGGAAATCACGGTCAGGGAGCTCGCGATCACGGCACAGCCTAAGGGCGGTTCGTATAACGCGGGCAAGAGCGTGAAGCTCAAGGTCGATTTTGTCGGCAACGGCGATGTCCAGTGGTACAGCAGCAGCGACGGCGAGACCTGGAAAGCGATCGACGGAGCGGACAGATGTGCTTACAGAGTGAACACCGCGACCGAAGGCACGATGTATTACCGCGCTGCAGTAACGAACGGTCTCGACGAGGAGGAAAGCGGCTATGTGAGCCTGACTTCCGATACGGCGAAAATAGTTGTCACAGGTTCGGCGAGCACGGCCAATACTGTCGGCAAGCTCAAGTATAAGATCAGCGGCGGCTCGGCTGTTGTGACGAGTACTGCCAGGAGAACATATACTTCGCTGGTCATTCCGGATACAGTAACGATCGGCGGAACCGATTATGATGTCGCGGCAATCGGCGCGGGCGCGTTCAGCGGCTGTCAGAAGCTGAGAAATATTACGATCGGCGCGAATGTGACTTCGATCGGCACCAGAGCGTTCCTGAATTGCCATCGGCTCAGAACTGTTACGTTCAGCGGCACGGCTCTGACAACGGTCGGCAGCAGAGCGTTTGCACGCACTGCGCGCACGCTGCAGTTCAATATCCCGGCGGCGCAGCTCTCTGCTTATCAGACGCTGCTTGAGGACTCGGGTGTATCGCTCAATGCGAAGTATACCGCTTATTGATCACCGGAAAATTCAAAAAAGATGATATGAAAAAGTCCCCGGGAAAGGGGACTTTTTCTTTGGGTATTAGGGTTTTTAGGGTTATAGAAAAGCATTATTGCTTTCTATCGTGATTTATTTCTCAGACTCTTTTTTTCTGAGTGCCAGCGGTGTGAATGCGCCTGCAGCTCCGAGGAGTATGAGCATCATCATAAGTCCGCCGTTCCAGTTATCGCCTGTCGTCGGTGATTTGTCCGAAGCAGGTGTCGTTGTTGTTGTTTTGGCTGGTGTTGTCGGATTCTGCGGATTTTCCGGGTCCGGTGTTACAGGTGTAACTGGGACTACCGGTTTCGTAGGATCTGTCGGCTGTGTCGGATCAGGCGTTACAGGCGCCGGAGTCGGTGTGAATGTCCATGTCCCGACGAACTGAACATTGCCTGTAATATTTGCATATTCGCCCGGTGTCCATTTATTGAATGTCCAGGTTCCTTCTACCCCATCTTTTGTGCCTGCGAGTGATGTTTTTCCGGCCACATACTGTGTAGTATCAGCCGTTACTGTATCACCTTTGTGGTACTTTGTGCTGTCCGTCGGAACAGCTGCGTCCGGATGGTCGCCCTCCCAGACGTATGTAGCGTTATATGCTTTCTGTGAAAGCTGGAAATTTAAGCGCACTGCAAACGAGTAGTCTGAATACGCATTCTTTGCCAAAGGTCCATTATAATCGCTAAGCATTGATATTACTCCGCTTGATGTTCCGTTTCCTGTCAGCACACCTATTGCACTTCTGAATGCCTCTTCCAGCTTGCCATCACTTGTACCTCTCATGTAATCGCCGTATGAATTATGTTCACCTACGATTTCTTTGCCATTTGTATCAACGGAATTGACAGTTACTAATCTATTCCAAAAGTAATCATATAATGCTGCGTTTACCTCACTGTCCATTACAAATGCACCTAATGCGTTGCCGCCAACTAAGTTATTCCCGTATGCGCCGCTCATGTCCAATATTGCTTCTTCAGGAAGATCTTTCAACGAAGCATCCGTTTTCCCCGATAAGTCAACATTATATTTTTGCGCGTAGTAGCTAAGATAATATTGAGACAACGTCATATGATGCTTTGTCAAATAGCTGTTAAGATAATTCAATATCTTCGTGTTATTGCTGTTTGAGTTGCAATATTCTGCAGCTTTTTCTCTTGTCAAATTCGCCATTTTCTGCAACAGCATCGATGACAGCATTGTTTGCAACATAACGCGTGCGTGTGTAGAGCCCATATTGACTATAATTTATCATCGGCTGTCCGTCAAAGCCCTTTGCCAGTGTTCCCGTGGTATCCAGTCCGCGATAATCTTCTGTGGTGATAAGCAATGAGTTGTTAACGTATTCATAATCATAATCAGAATAGTTGATGACCTTTATCTTATATTTCACAATTGCGCCCGGCATCAGGATAACGCCGCCGTTGCCGCCGTCATTTGACGGATCAAAGTTTATATTATCTCCTTTATACCCTTTCGGAATAATATAAGTTATTGTATTGCTTGATTTGTCAAGAATGAAGTAGATGCGACCTGAATCCGTAGCCTGACTTGGATCTGTTATTTTTGAAAGCTTCCAGCTGTTGTATGTATCAATACCATTAGTATAATCCGGAGTTTTATATGTAGTATTGCCCCATTCCTCATTAATGGATTTTGCTTTCCAGATTGCATAGTATGATGTATCCGCTGTCAAAGTAACACTGCTTTCGCTGATAGCCGAACCATCCTTTGATGTGCTCCAGCCTTTGAATGTATATCCGCTTCTGGCAGGCGCTGCAGGCAGTGCTGCTGTCTGAGTTCCGTCCTCGCCGATAGTTGCTGTTACTGTCGCTGCTACATCTGTTGTACCATCATTTTTATAAAATGTAGCAACATAAGCCGGGACTTCAGGCGTCGATGCTGATTTTCCTGTCGTTCCTTCTGCAGTCGAAGTTTCTGTGTTGGAAGGAGTTTCTGTCGTTGAAGGAGTTTCTGCCGTTGAAGGAGTTTCTGCCGCTGCCGGTGTCTGCTGTTCTGTCGCTGCCGGTGTCTGCTGTTCTGTCGCTGCAGGTGTCGCCGATGTCCCCTCTGCCCCTGTTCCGTCATCTGCAAATGCCGTCTGCGGCATATACATAATGACCATTCCCAGGGCAAGGGCTGCACACAACAGCCTTTTCCTGATCACATTGTTCCCTGTTTTACCCTTAGTTCTAATACCTTTCATATAAATCTCTCCCTTTAACATTTTAGGTGCCGGCAGCAAATAAAAAAGCTGCCTCTAAGTTAAAAGGCAACTGGCTATCTAGAATTCAAAACCCAATATAAAAAGAACTACCCAAATTCTTTATGTTTATGTTGTTTTACCCTAGACCCTATAGCTTTGCGACGCCGAATCACTTCGGTTGTGCTTTTAGCTAACCTAATAATACCCATTGGCAGTACCATTGTCAAGAGAAAAGTGAGTTATCATTTATATTTTTTTTGTAAGGCAAAGACTTAGCCGGTCTCCTGCTCATCGCAGCGCACAAATCAACAGCCTCCTGCCATTTGCGGTACAGCAGTAAGGTCTGCCGGCCGCTTTACAGGCCTGCAGACCTCATCTAATCGCGGAATAGGGTATACAAACGGCCGGCGCCGCAGCCGCGGTCACTGTCGAGGACATCTTCGCGGCCAATGAAAAAGCCCCCAGGGTAAGGGGCTTTTTCGATGGGTATAAGGGTTAGGGTATAGAAAAGCATTTCTGCTTAACTATCATTAGTGGAAGGCCGCTTTATTACTCGTCGCGTTTTCTCATAGCCGCTGCGAGCAGCAGTCCTGTTGCTCCGAGCAGTGCCAGCAGCATCCAAGGCGATCCGTTCCAGATGTCGCCCGTCGCCGCCGACTGCGGTGTTGTTGATGTCGTTGTTGCGGAATCTCCGCCGTCCTTCGGATTTTCCGGAGGTGTCGTTGTCGTGTATCCGTTCGTAACGGATGTGCTCACGAGAGTGCTCGATGTGATCGAAACCGCATTGCCGCTGCCCGTGACTCCGCTCGATGTGTAGTTGTCGATCCCCGGGGCCACAACATTGTAAACGATGCTGCCGTCCGCGTTCGTTTCCGCGGATAATATGTGC
>Ga0268359_13007_pt1 | contig 12983 bp, 9 predicted proteins | sample BioMet11_FD_194416 | JGI IMG/M metagenome (GOLD analysis project Ga0268359, IMG submission 194416) | Sewage microbial communities from Oakland, California, United States - Biofuel 11 (PacBio Assembly) | ecosystem: Engineered > Wastewater > Sewage > Unclassified | place: USA: California | collected...
CTTCGTTCGCGGCTTCCATGAGAAGGCCCTTCTCTGTCAAACGATATTTCGTTCCGTTGGCGGCGGTTGGCTTCAGCTCTTGCGCGCCGACCGACGGGAGGCGGGTCCCTTTGCCCCCGCCCGTTCCATATAAGACGTTTTTGTTTGGGCCGGCTGGCCACGACGTCTCGCGGTCCCGACCCGCGGGAGGGCGCCTTGCGCTGCCATCCCGTCACCCCAACCGCCGATTCGCCCTGCTTCCATGCGCACTCTGATGGAGCTCCTGGCTCCGGTGCCGTAGGGGGTCCTCAATATTTGCATCGGGCGCTGCCATCTCTGTGCCGAACTGAAGCGCCCTCGTGAAAAGGCGTCCGTTCCGCCGCGAACGCGCAGTCACCCGAACCCGGCGATTGCTACAAAAAACAAAACTTGCAAACTCTGCTTTACGCCACAATCTCTGTTTTATGTTCTATGCCGCGGCCTGGCGCGCCGCGCTATTGCGCAGCGGTTCGTACACCTCTCCGCCGCTCCACAGCGCGTGCAGCAGGACCGCCAGCTTGCGCGCCACCGCCACCACGGCCCGCTTCTTCGCCCGCTTGCCGCCCAGCGCCAGCCGCGCGCCCCAGCGCTTCAGATCCGTGTCCGGCCCGCGGCGGCTCAGAATGTACTGCGCCCCTTCCACCAGCAGTTTCCGCAGATACACGTCGCCTTCCTTGGTGATCCGCAACTCCGGCGCACTCTGCCCCGACTGGCTGCGCTTGGGCCGCAGGCCCAAATAGCACCCCACGTCGCGGCTCTGCGGGAAGCGTTCTTTATCGGCCACCGTCAATATGAAAGTCAGCGCGATCAGCGGGCCCACGCCTTTCACTTGGCGCAGGAGTTCGGTTTCCGGATACTTCGTCCGGGCGATCTGCTCGACCTGTTGGTCGCATTTCCCGATCCGCACCGTCAGCGCCGCCACCTGCTCCAGCAACGGCTCCAACGCATCCCGCAGCGGCTCCGCCAGCGCCTTGAGCTGCCCGCTGCCGAGGCTGCCGGCAGCGCACTGCGGCAGCCGCTCGCCCATCGCTTTGGCCAGCCCGCGCGCCGCATTCACCAGCGCCGTGCGCGCCTCCACCAACGCCGCCCGCACACGGATCGCCAGCAGATCCAGCTGCATTTCTTCACTGCGATGCCGGATCGGCCGCAACAGCTCCGGGTCCACCCGCACCAGCCGCGCCAGCGTCCGCGCATCCACCCGGTCGTCCTTGCGGCTGCTCTGGCTGATCAGCTTCAACTGCCGCGGATTGGCCACGAACACTTCGTGCCCCAGGCTCTGCAGCAACCGGCTCACCCACGGCGAATGCGTGCCCACCTCGATCGCGATCCGGCTCCGTTGCAGCGGTGCGAAAACGCGGGCCAGGCCCTGCTTGGTCGTCGCCACCGCCGCTTCCTGGACCACTTCGCCGCACGCGTTCAACACGCAGTACCGGCTCGTCCTGTCGCCCAGATCCATGCCGATTGCCAGCGGCCCGGGGCCCTTCTTCCGGCTCGGCCGCGGACTCTGCCGCGGGCTCTGTTTCGGGCTCCGCTGAAGAGCCTGCTGCAATGTCTGTTCTGAACTCCGTTTCCCGCTCTGCCGCTGGATGGTATTCTGCTTCATGGCCGGTCCTCCTTTGCACCTCGAGTGCGCTTTCCATTGGGAGCTTAACGCATCCCGCCGGGAGACCGGCCTTCTCATCCCATCTCGGTGCTGGACAGGCGTTGTGCTGAGTTCGGCGTTTAACGGTCGCGGCCGGTGACCAGATCGGTGGCCGCGAGCAGGGCCCGCTGCGCGGGCGAGTCGGGCATGCCGGCGAGCAGGGGTGCGCGCCTTCTCGGTGAATTCCCGCGCGCGTTCGCCGGCGCGCTCGATGCCACGATAGCGATCGATGAGCTTGCGAATCTCGCTGAACGGCACGTGCTCGTAGCTCGCGTCGGCGAGCACGCGCTCCACCAGCTTGCGCTCCTCGGGCTGCGCGTCTTCCAGAGCGTAGATCAGCGGCAAGGTGACTTTGCCCTCGCGCAGGTCGTTGCCCACGGGCTTGCCCAGCACGGACTCGCGCGACGTGAAATCGAGCATGTCATCGACGAGTTGGAACGCCATGCCAAGGTTCCATCCGAAGTCGCCCAGACGGTTCTGGTCCGCGTCGCTGGCGCCGCCGATCAGCGCGCCCAGCCGCGTACAGGCCGAAAAAAGACTCGCCGTTTTTCGATCGATCAACTCCATCGAGTCGGCTTCGGTGACGTCGGCCTTGCCGATCCAGCCAAGCTGCAGCAATTCGCCATCGACCATTTGCTGGGTGAGCGTGATGAGCAGGTCCAGGATCTCGAAACTGCGCAATTGCAGAGCGAGATGGAAGGCCTGCATGTACAGCCAGTCGCCCGCGAGCACGGAGCGCTGGTTGCCCCAGACGATGTTCGCCGCGGGCTTGCCACGGCGCGTCTCGGCGTCGTCGATCACATCGTCATGAACGAGCGTGGCGGTGTGGATCAGTTCCACGATTGCGGCCAGCCGGATCGCCTCGGGCGTGGGCTCCTGGTAGAGGCGGCAGGTGACCAGCAGGAGGATCGGGCGCAGCCGTTTGCCGCCATTGCCCTGCAGGTGGCGGGCGATGCTGGAGACCGCTTCGATGTTGCCGACCGAGGCCAGGCGCAGCTCGGCCTCCATCTTGCCGAGGTCGTTCGACACGATGCCGAGGATTTCTCTCGCGGTCAATGCAGTACCCAGTTTGCCAAGGCCCATCGAATGCGTCCAGTTTATCGGGCTTTTGCCACAGTCTGCAAACACAAGCCGTTTCCAATTTGTGGTGGTGGCGGCGGCCAACTCTTCCAAACTCACCCCTTTGATCGCGGCAACCTGGCGGGCCGTCGTGACGACGTAGGCCGGTTCGTTGCGTTTACCCGCGCAACGGCACGGGCGCCAGATAGGGCGCGTCGGTTTCCACCAGCAGACGGTCGAGCGGCGTGTGGCGCGCCGCCTCGCGCAGTTTTTCCGCCGTGGAAACGTAATCATACCCGAATAGCTCAGGTGAAAGCCAAGGGCAAGCGCCTTTTCGGCTTCCGCCGGCCCCCCCGAAAAGCAGTGAAAGATGCCGCCCGGACAGCCGGAACCGCTCCAATGTTCCCGGATCAGGCGGAAGGTATCGGCCCAGGCGTCGCGCGTGTGGATGAAAATCGGCAATCGGGCGGCGCGGGCGATCTCCATCTGACGGACAAAAACGGCTTGCTGCACCTCGCGCGGATCGTTGTTGTAGTAGTAATCGAGGCCGATCTCACCGACGCCGATCACCTTGGGATGGGCGGTCAGCGGCGGCATGTCGATCCACGTCTGCGCGGTCGCCTTGCCCGCGTCCTGCGGGCACACGCCGACGGTCGCGTACATGCAGGCGTACGTCTCCGCGAGCCGGATGCCGGCTTCAAGATCCGGCGGACCGTCGCCGGTCCCGATGGCAACCATCCAGTCGACGCCGGCTTCGCGAGCGCGCGCGATCACGGCTTCGCGGTCGGCGTCGAAGTCCTTGCCGTCGAGATGGCAGTGTGAATCGATCAGGCCCATTTTCGTGGCTTCCATGCCGCGCCGCGTCTACTTCAGCCGCGCGCCGACCGGCACGTCTTCCAGGAAACCCGCAAGCACCGGCGACGTATTTTCGAGCGACGCGGCGACGATCATCCCATTACTCTGGATGCCGCGCAGCTTGCGCGGGTTGCAGATTCGCGACGATCACCACCTTGCGGCCGACGAGTTGCTCGGGCGTGTAAGCCTTCGCGATGCCCGCGACGATGGTGCGCGGCTCGCGCTCGGCCACGTCGATGCTCAGCTTCAGGAGCTTGTCGGCCTTTTCCACCGGCTCGGCCGCGAGGATCTTTGCGACGCGCAGATTCGACTTGGTGAAATCGTCAATCGTGATGGTTGCGGCCAGCGGCGGCACGCCTTCCGGGCGCGTCCATTCGGCAGGTTGCGCTTCTGCCGGCGCGGTCTTGCCCAGCAGGGCATTCTGGCGCGCGACTTCCACCAGTTCGAGTTCCGCCATCTTTTCGACGGTCTTCTTCAAGTCGAGGCGCGGGAAAAGTTGAGCGGCCTCACCGACGGCCTGTCCGGCCGGGAGCCCGCCCCAGGCGAGTTTGTCGATACGCTCGTCGATGAGGGGCGTCGTCATGCCGAGCTGCGCCCAGATCTTTTCCGTGATCTCCGGCAGAACCGGTTTCAATAAAACAGAAACAATGCGCAATGTCTCCGCTGAGGCGTACAAGATTTCATTGAGTAGGCGGCCGACACCGGGATCGTCGTGCTGCTTCACGAGAATCCACGGCCTGTATTCGACGATCTTGCGGTCAACGAACGTTAGTAGGCTCCACACGCATTCGAGTGCTCGATGGAATTCGAACTTGCAGAAGTGGTCTCTGAAGCGTTCGATGGTGCAGTTCGCCTCCGTCTCAAAAGCAGTACGTGGGTCCGAGTTGGGACCTTCCCGCCGCGATATTGCCGAATCATCGCCGTGGTGCGGCTCAACAGATTGCCGAGGCCGTTCGCGAGGTCTGAGTTGTAGCGCCCCACCAGCGCGTCATAGCTGAAGTTGCCGTCGGAACCGAACGGAATTTCGCGGAACAGGAAATAGCGCAACGGATCGGCGCCCATTATCTGGCGGATCGGCTCGGGCCGCACGATGTTGCCCTTCGACTTCGACATCTTGTCGTTATCGAACAGCAGCCAGCCATGCGCGAAAATCTGCTTCGGCAACGGCCAGCCGGCGGCCTTCAGAAACGCGGGCCAGTAGAGCGCGTGGAAGCGGATGATCTCCTTGCCCACCAGATGCAGGTCGGCGGGCCACAGCCCTTCGCCTTCGACCGCCGTCCAGTAGGTCATCAGCGCGTCGAACCAGACGTAGAAGACGTGCTTGGGCTCGTCCGGCACCGGGATGCCCCAGGTGATGGAGGTGCGCGAAATCGAGAGGTCCTTCAGACCCTTCTTGAGGAACGCGAGAATTTCGTTGCGGCGAATCTCGGGCTGGATGAAATTCTCATGGCCGGGCACGCGGTTTTCGAGCAGGTCGGTCAGAAAATCCTGGAACGCCGAGAGCTTGAAATAGAGGTTCTCTTCGGTGACCGTCTCGGTCGGACGGCCGCACTCGGGGCACGGGTCGCCGGGCTCGGCGTCGTTGACGTAAAGCTCGTCAAACATGCAGTACTGGCCGGTGTAGCTGCCCTTGTAGATGTAGCCGTTCTTCTTGCACGCTTCGTAGAGCTTGCCCACCGCGGCGGCCTGGCGCGGATCCGTCGTGCGCAGGAAATGGTCGATGTGCAGGCCGAGCCGCTCCCACTGCGAGCGGAATTCGTTCGAGATCGTCGTCGTGTACTGCTCGGGCGTCTGGCCCATCTTCTCGGCGGCGCGCTGGACTTTCTGGCCATGCTCGTCGGTGCCGGAGGTGAGCACGGCGTTGTAGCCGGTCATCCGCTTGTAGGTGCGGATCATGTCGGCAGTGAACGTCGTGTACGTATGGCCGATGTGCGGAGCCGCGTTGACGTAGTAAATCGGCGTCGTCAGATAGAATTTGGGAGCGTTCTTGTCCAGCATTATTTGCAACTCGCTTTCCAGACCAGCGTCGCGGCCGAAAGGATCTCCTTGAGCGGCACTCCGGTTTTGAGCGCCAACTCGCGGCAATCGTCATACTCGGGCGACGCGCCGAATTCCCCAATCTTTACGCGCACGGGACCGAACGGCGTCTCCACGGTTTCGTGGGCGCGGGCCTGCACGCGGCGCTCGGCGGCGTAGGTCCGCAGGCCGAGCGTGGTTGTCTCGTTGAAAATGATTTGCACCAGCGTCTCGCGCGTCTCGGGCGTCGCGATCACGCGCAGCAGGCTGCCCGGACGCTGCTTTTTCATCACCAGCGGCGACAGCGTGACGTCGAGTGCGCCGGCGGCGAAGAGCCGCTCCATGGCGTAGCCGAGCACCTGCGGCGAGCAGTCGTCGATGTTCGCTTCGAGCACGCAGACTGTCGTCGCCTCCGGCGCGCCGCTCGCCTCGCCGACGAGCACGCGCAGCACGTTGGCCATTTGCGGAAAATCCTTGGTGCCCGCGCCGAAGCCCTGCGCCGAGACCTTCAGCGGCGGCATCGCGCCGAAGCCCGTGGAAAGCGCGCTCATCAGCGCCGCGCCCGTGGGCGTGTCAGCTCCGTCTCCGGGCCGCGCGCGAAAGCGGGTTTGTCCTTGAGCAGCAGCGCCGTCGCCGGCGTGGGCACGGGCATCACACCGTGATGGGCCTCGACCGTGCCGGAACCGGTGTTGATGGGCGAGCAATGGACCTGCTCGACGCCGAGCAGATCCAGCGCGTAGCAGGCGCCCGCGATGTCGCAGATGGAATCGACCGCGCCGACTTCGTGGAAGTGGACCTTCTCGACCGGCAAGCCATGCACCTGCGCCTCGGCCGCGCCGAGCGCCTCGAAGACGCGGATCGCGTTGGCTTTGGCGCCCTCGGGCAGCGCCGACGCCTCAATCATCTTCACGATGTGCGGCAGGTGGCGGTGCGTGTGCTGATGTTCGAACTCGACGTTGAACTTCGTGCCGCTGATGCCGTGGCGCGTGACGCGTTCCACGCTGAAGTGCGCGCCGGTCGCGAGCGAGTCGAGACCGGCGAACAGCGTCCCGGCTGGCGCTCCGGCGTCGATCAAAGCCGCAACAGTCATGTCGCCGGCGATGCCGGAAAACGCGTCGAAATGGGCAATTTTCATGTCGTTCCGTCCCGTCTTGCCAAATGCGGAAAAGTTGGCCGGTAAAGGCTACGCCGCGTAGGGAGGGCGCCCGTCCAACCGTGAGGTCCGCCGGCGGCGTCCAATCTTTAATTGTCGCCCGTCAGGGGTGTGCCGCACCAGTCGGGGGTAACAGTCCGTGGTAACGGCCATCGGGAACATTTGACGTTCAAGATGTTTGAGAAGTCATGGCGAGCATGGCGACGGGGCAGCAGAAGGCGAAGCGGAGCAGGGGGGCGGGTGACGGCGGAGGGAGCGGCAGTCCGGCGGCGCATCCTGAAGCTGCGCGCGAAACTGGCCGGACGAAGTCTCGCGCATGTACGGCACGGGCGGAATGCCGCGGCCACACCCGTGCGGGCGCGGCAACATTCCGCAGCGGCGGCGCAGATTCACGCGGCAGATACGAGCGGACGCCGGGGCGGGTATCCCGAGGTGGCCCATCCGGCGGGCCGCCGGTTTCTCCGTTAGTTGCTGAACTCCAGCGTCTCGGTCGAACCGCCGATGTCGATCGCCACAATCCGGTCAATCCCGTTCCGGCTCGTCGATTCGACCGCTGTCAAGTCGTGTTTTTCGCGGCGTTCTCGATCTTACCGGTGCGGTGAACCTGTCGGTCGTTTCGTTCTCCGTAAATACGGCATTCGAGCCCTTCAACTTCACGCTGTATTCGCCTGCGCGCAACACTACGTTACCAGCCTTGCTCGGCCTGGTCAGCACGATGTCGAAGCTCTTTGCATTGGCAACAGATATTCCGGATAGCACCAACGCTCCCGCAATCAACAGCGACGTCTTGGTCATGATGATTCTCCTGCAACAGCCGACAGCGGCCGGGGCTGGCGCCCCTGCCCGGCTTGTTCTTCACTCACCTGTTTTGATGTGCGGGCCCGCCAGTCCGGAGTCCCGCCGGTGTGGTATTCAGCGGACAATCTCACGGTAGGCGGCCGAGCGGGTGACGGTCAGGGCAACCGCCGTTGCCGGGTGTATGGCCGCCGCAGGCCTGCTGTTGTCAATGCCGCGTGCGCGTTACCGCGCCAGCCAGCCGCCGTCGATGACGATGTCGGTGCCCGTGATGAACGACGCTTCTTCCGAGCACAGAAAGACCGCGAGCGCGCCAATGTCGTCGACCTTGCCCCAGCGGTGCAGCGGGATGGCGTCCAGGAACTGGGCGTTCTTTGCGGCATCGTTGATCAACGGGGCGTTCATTTCCGTGGCGAAGGGACCCGGGCTGATGCCCACCACGGTCACGCCTTCGGGCGCGAGTTCCAGCGCGAGGGCGCGCGTCAGGCCGAGCAGGCCCGCCTTCGACGACGAATAGGCGATGCGCTCCGGCAGCGAGACATGGCTCATGGTCGAAGTCATGTTGAGGATGCGGCCGTAGCCCGTGCCCTTCATGTGCGGCACGAAACTGCGGCACATCAGAAACGCTCCGGTCAGATTCGTATCCAGCACGTAGCGCCACTCTTCGTAAGAGAAATCCGTGACCGGCTTGCGCAGGTTGACGCCCGCGTTGTTGATCAGGATTTGCGCCTTACCGAAACGCTCATGCACTTTGCCTTCGAGCGCGAGCACGTCGTCCTCGACGGTCACGTCGGCGCGGTAGCACTCCGCTTCCGTTCCAAGCTTGCGAGCCGCCGCGGCGACCTCGGCGAGTTTGGCTTCATCGCGCGCGACCAGCGCGAGTTTCACGCCCGCCTTGCCGAGCGCGAGCGCCATCGCCTTGCCCAGACCGCGGCTCGCGCCGGTGATCACGGCCGTCTTGTTTTTCAGGAAATCGCTCATGGAAACGAATGCTCCGTGTTGCCCGTCCATTGTAGAACAGTGCGGATTCTCTTATCTTCAAGACGAGATGCGCTTTAGCCTCCCATGGTTCGTCCCGGCGTTGTGCGCCGTGCTCGCCGTGCCCGCGGTGCTCGTCGCCGATGTCACGTGCGAGCAGACGGTCACGATCGTGCGCGGCTCCGGCAAGCTCGCGGTACACGGCATGCCGGGCATCGGCGGGGGCAATTCGGTTGTGACGAAAGTCTACGTCCACGGCGACCGGATGCTACGCAGCTTCGGCAAGACGGAAGAATTGATTGACCTCGAAAAGCAGACCGTCACCGCGATCCAGCACGACAAGAAAGCGTATTCCGTGCTGACCTTCGAGCAGTACGGGACCGCGCTCCATCTGCCGGCTCCGGGGCCGCGGAAGGACGGCGCGCCGGCTCCGGGCGAGGCGAAGTTCGACGCGCGCGTCGAGGACATGAACCGGACCAAGAACGTGAACGGCGTTGCGCTGCGCCAGATGCTGGTGACCGTCACGCAGGACACCGGGGCGTCGGAGAACGAACCCATTGAGCTGACCATGGAGGCGTGGATCGCCTCCGACGAGGGCGGCACCGACGAGTACTCGGAGTTCAACAAAAACCTGGCGGAAAAACTTGGCACCAGCGCCGACGTGAACCAGTTCCCCGAGCATCTGACGCCGCTCCTGCGCCAGGGGCTGATCCGCTTGCTGGACGAGAGCCACAAGTTGCCCGGCGTGCTGATCGAGCAATCGACGCGCGTCACGGGACCGAAGGGCGCGGGCTTCGACTCGGGCACGCACACCAGCGCGCGGGATGTCGGCCGGGATGCCAAGTCGGGCGCTAAGAAAGTAGGCCGCGGGATCGGCAACATCTTCGGGCGCGTCGCCGGAGGCGTGATCTCCAGCGGCCCGGGCGGCAACGTCCCCACGCCCGACAAGGCTCCGGTGCCGACCGGCGGCGGCGTGGAAGATGACCCTGGCGCCCGCGGCGAAAGCGGCGATCTGATGGAAATGGCGATGCACACGAGCGTGTTCCACAACCAGGACGTGGACGCCGCGCGCTTCGCCGTGCCCGCCGGCTACCGGCAGGTCGAAAGCGAATTGCTGGGTGGCAGTCAGAAGTAGCGGATTCCGGTCATCCGCCGGAGCATTACCGCGTCAAGCACAGAGCGGCGAATAAAAGACGATTTAAGTGCCGGCTCCGCTCCACGGAACCAAACTTCGCTCCAAACGCACGAAGGGCGCTTGAACGTCTCCGTTCAAGCGCCCTTCGAAAATTCACTACAGGTCAGATTGTGGACGTTAGTCCATGTCTCTGGACCGCTTTTTCCGGTTCCGTTTCCGGGCCAGCGCGGCTTTCACGCGCTTCCGCTCGCCGGGCTTCATGTAGTGGGAGTGCTTTTTGATCTCCTTGATGATGTCCTCCTGCTGCACCTTGCGCTTGAAGCGGCGCAGTGCGCTTTCGAGGGTCTCACCTTCCTGGACGACGACTTCTGCCATTCACTCTCACCTCCTTCCGGCGTGGGGATTCTGCGGCACGCAAATTTCATAATAGCGCGGTTTGCCACGCCGCCGGGAAGCCGCGGCAGCGCGGCACCGGCGCCCGGTCATTTCAGCGGCGAGTGCCCAGCGATCTCGATGCCGAAGCCTTCCAGTCCGACGATCTTGCGCGGATGGTTCGTCAGCAACTGAATCCGGCGCAGGCCCAGGTCGGACAGGATCTGCGCGCCGATGCCCGTCTCGTGCTGCAACAGCCGCTGGTCCGCCGGCGACGTGGGCGGTGTCTGGGTGCGGCTGTGCGTGATGAGCCGTCCTGGCCGGCCACCGTCTTCCTGCTCGGTCTGCGTCGTGCCCGCGTCGGTTTCATGCAGGTAGACGAGCACGCCGGCGCCCTCTCCGGCGATCCTTTCCAGTGACGCGCGCAACGTGCGCTGGCAATCGCATTCGGTTGAGCCGAAGACGTCGCCGAACGTGCAACGGGCGTGCATGCGCACCAGTGCGACGTCGCGCTGCTCGGGATGGCCAAATACGAGCGCGATGTGCGTCTCGGGATCGATGGAACTGCGATAGGCGTACGTCCGGAACTCGCCCAGATCGGTCTTCAGCACGCCCTCGGCGCTGCGCTGGACGATCCGTTCATGCTTCATGCGGTAGCGGATCAGGTCGGCCACCGAGATCAGCTTGATCCCGTGTTGCGTGCAGAACACTTCGAGCTGCGGCACGCGCGCCATGGTGCCGTCGTCGTTCATCACCTCGCAGATGACGCCGCCGGGCTTGAGCCCCGTGAGCTTCGCCAGATCGACCGCCGCCTCCGTCTGGCCGGTCCGCACGAGCACGCCGCCGCGCCGCGCGCGGATGGGGAACATGTGGCCGGGACGAGCCAGGTCCGACGGCTTCGAGTGCGGATCGATCGCCACCTGCACGGCCTTGGCCCGGTCGGCGGCGGAGATACCCGTGGTCACGCCTTCGGCCGCGTCGATCGCCTCGGTAAACGCGGTCCCGAACTGGGACGTATTGTGGCGCGTCATTTGCGGGAGCTGCAGCCGGTCGCAAATCTCGGGCGCCAGGGCCAGACAAATCAGCCCGCGGCCGTGCGCCGCCATGAAATTGATGATTTCGGGCGTGATGAACTCAGCGGCGATGGTCAGATCGCCCTCGTTCTCCCGGTCCTCGTCGTCGCACACCACGAGCATTTTGCCCTGGCGAAAATCTTCAAGCGCGTCTTCAATGGCAGAAAATGGCATCGCCTGTCCTGAAGTTCCATTATGAATCGAGTCCCGCCGGAACGCCCGTGCCGCCCGGCGGCGAGTGCGCCTTGGCGTCTGGAAACGCTAGATATGGCGCGGTTTGGCCCGCTGTGCGGCCAAATGTGTTGCCGGCCGGATCCATATGGTATTCTGAGGCAAGACCCGTCCTGCCTCGCGGAGAGGTGGCTGAGTGGTCGAAAGCAGCGGTTTGCTAAACCGTCGTACGGGCTTAAACCTGTACCCAGGGTTCGAATCCCTGCCTCTCCGCCAGATCCACAAAACAGAAATAGAATAAACGGCCAGCCGGGCTTGCGTCGGCCTGCCGTCAAGCGATCCGCCCTCGGCGCCGCAGCGGGGGCCGGGCGGTCCTCGCCACGGAGCCATGGCCTCGGAGACGAGTCCATATCTTGTTTAGCTACAATCGCTTGCAGCCCGTCTGTCATCACCCGCAGTTCTTCCCCATGTCTTCGACCGGCCGCCGGCGTTCGCACCGCCGATAACCGCGCCCGGCCGCGCACACACACCCCACGGCAGGTGGAAGCGCGCCGTACGCGACGTCCTTACGGTTTCGCGATGGGCGGGATCGAGGTGAACGCCTGGTTCGCGTTGACGCGCAGACCGAGCACGTTGACTTGTCCCGCGGAGACGCCGAACTCGATGGACCCGGATTTGCCCGTGGTCACGGGGAAGCGGTCGCGCAGCATGAAGGCGGCGTGGCCCAGGGCCGGCAACTCGATGGTGCCCGTCGCGAGCGTGCTGCCCGTCGCGCCGTCGCGCACCGTCACGGGCACGTCCGCCTCCACGCTCGAATTGTTCGCCAACGCGACGCTGTTGTCGTAGCCGCCGGTGTTGTCGAAGACCAGAATGGAATCGCTCGCGTCGGGCGTGGAGAGTGGCACCGCGGCTTCCTGGCTCACGGCATTCGTCGTGTAGCGGAACACCGCCGAGCCGCCGATGCCGCCGTCGGTCGACAACTGTGCCCAGCCGGTCTGGCCCGTCGCCAACGCCGTGTTGCTGCATTCGAGTACCGCCATGCCGCCCGCTGGAATGGTGCGGCTGAAGGTGGTGCTCGTGACCGTCGTGTTGATCGTCGTGCGCAGGACGCTCACCGGAATCGCCACCGCCTTGCCGTTGTCGTCGAAGAAACTGAGCTTGGCGTGAGCCGTCGCGCTGCCAGTATTGACCAGCGTGATCAGCGTCGTCCACCCGCCGCCGTAGGCGATATGCGTCATGGCTCCAACGTTCGCGAGCGTTGTTCCAACGACCTCGGTGCCGCGTTCGAGGACCGGCACCGAGGTGAAGGCGTGGTTCGAGTTGAAACGCAAACCCAGCAGAGTGATAGTGCTGGGGATTGTGCCCGATGACTGGAACTCGGCCGTGCCCGTCTTGCCGGCGGTTTGCGGGAAACGATCCGTGAGCAGGAACTGCGTGTGTCCGCCGGCGGCGAGCGGGAATTGCCCCGTACCAATGGCGGCGCCGTCCGCCGCGTTGCGCAATGTCACATTGATGACCTGATCGATCGTCCCGGTGTTTGCGATCGCGACGCCATAGAAGTAGCCGTCGGCGTTGTCGTAGGGCAGTACGAACGTGGAGGAACTGCGATTCTCCGCCGGTACCACAGCCTCCTGATATCCGCTGCCGACGGGCAGGCGGAAGATGCCGAAGCCGCTGGCGAAGCCACCGGTCGACAGGCGCGCCCAGCCGGTCTGC
>Ga0268359_10705_pt1 | contig 12948 bp, 10 predicted proteins | sample BioMet11_FD_194416 | JGI IMG/M metagenome (GOLD analysis project Ga0268359, IMG submission 194416) | Sewage microbial communities from Oakland, California, United States - Biofuel 11 (PacBio Assembly) | ecosystem: Engineered > Wastewater > Sewage > Unclassified | place: USA: California | collected...
CGGCGTTCTACGATCTGGCCTTCCAGGGCATTCCTCCAGCCGAGCGACTGGGGAAAAACGGCGTCTGGCGGCCGCGTTTCATCCCCTGGCCGGGCGAGAGGCTCAGGGTGGACGTCTCCCGGCCGCCCGCGGCCCCGGGTGCCCTGTGCACCCTGGAACGGGCACGGCTGACCTGCCGTCAGGGCGGGCAGACGCGCGACGTCACCCTGGTCATGGGCTTTCGGGCGGCCAAGGGCGGCCGGCAAGCGGTCGGCCTGCCCAAAGACGCCGCGGTCAAGAGCCTGACCGTGGCCGGACGGGAAACCTTGCCCACGGGCGGACCGGACGAGGTCGGCTTCACCCTGCCGCCGGGCGCGACCGAGGTGGTGGTGCGTTTCCGGGAAAAGACGCCGCTTGGGCTTTTCACCCGCACGCCGGCCGTGCGTTTGAGCCTGCCGGTCGTCAATGTGGAATCCCGGCTGGAGTTGCCGGCCGATCGCTGGATTTTGGCCACGCACGGGGAGACGCCGCTTGGCCCGGCAGTCCTTTTTTGGGGCTGGCTGGCGGCCGTGGTCGTGGTCGCCCTGGCCCTTTCCCGCACGCGGTTGACGCCGCTTTCCCGGCGGCAATGGCTGCTCTACGGCCTGGGGCTGGTCCAGGCCACGCCCGGCCGGGCCCTTTTGGCCGTGGCCTGGCTTTTGGGGCTCGGCTGGCGGCGCCGTTTGTCCGGCGGCCAGGGCCGGCTCCTTTTCAACTGCGGGCAGATCCTGCTCGTCCTTTTGACCCTGGCCGGTCTGGCCGCCCTGTACGTCACCTTGCAGTCCGGCTTGCTCGGCTTGCCGCGCACGCAGGTGGGCGGCGGCGGTTCCACGGCCACGGCCCTGGTCTGGACTTTTGACCGGGTGGCCGGGGCCGTGCCGGTCTCCTGGGTCATGTCCACGCCGCTGTTCGTCTTTCGCCTCCTGATGCTGGCCTGGGCCGTGTGGCTGGCGTGCGCCCTGATCGCCTGGTTGCGCTGGGGCTTTGACAGTCTGACCGAGGGCGGCGCCTGGCGCTCCTTCCGGATTCGGCTGCCCTGCCCGGCCGCACGGGGACACGTCCCGATGCCGGGGCTTCGGCGAACAAAAAGCCCTGATCCCCGGCGCCCGGCCGCTGGTCCCGTGGCCGGACGTCACGGGACCAGCGGTTTTGCTATCCCCGCTTTCTTTTGGTATCAGCGGGCTTGTTCTTTCTCGAACATACGACGAGGGGAGACGTGCCCATGCAGCTTACCACACGCAGCCGCTACGGTTTGCGTATGCTTCTCGATATCGCCCTGCACAGTGCGGACGGTCCGGTCCGCATCCAGGATATCGCCGGACGGCGCAATATTTCCGTCAAATATCTGGAACAGATCATCCGGTCCCTGAAAAAGGCGGGATTCATCCGCAGCAAGCGCGGCCCCAAGGGCGGACACCTCTTGGCTGCTCCTCCGGAGGATATCCGGGTCGGCGATGTCGTGCGGGCCCTGGAAGCCCGGCCGGGATTGACCGAATGCGTGGCCAATCCCGAGATCTGTCCCATCGCCGACGACTGCGTCACCCGTCAGATATGGGTCCGGGCCACGGCCAGCCTTTTTCGCGAACTTGACGCCACCTGCCTCGGCGATCTGCTCGAACAGTCGCGGAGGACCGAACTCCTGGGGCTGCCTTGCTGCTAGGCCTTGGCGCCTCCGGCCAGGGGCGCCGCCCCTGGACCCTGCCGGGGGGAATCATTCCCCCCGGGCCCCCTGATGGGGGGGCCGTATTTATAAATTTGCCTTGGTGCGAGGGGTCCGGGGGCATCATGCCCCCGGCGGTGAGATCCAGGAGAGGCAGCGCCTCGCCTGGCCGCCGGAGGCATCTTTTTTTTCTCACAAAACGAACGACAACCCGGGCACGGACAGGATCAGGCCGAGTTCGCGGCAGTATTCGGCAAAAAGGAGCAGGCTGGCCATGGCTTCCGGGTCCAGGTCGTAGCTGACCACCCGCAAGTAGGCGAGCAGGTCGGCCGGAGCGATCCAGTCCGGCCGCGACGGGGCCTTGACCATCTGGGGCAGGCGTTCGGGCAGGTCGGCCTTGATGTCCACCAGCAGGCGGCGCACCCGGTCAAGGGTGTCGAGGCGTTTCCCGGCCAGGTCCTGGCGCACGATCCACAGGGCGAACACGAACGGCGCGCCGGCGAACTCGCTCCAGGCTTGTCCCAGGTCCGTCACGTACCAGCCCGGCGGCGGGGTAAGGAAGCGGCCGAGGGCCAGATCGCCGATCTCGACGAAGGGAAAACCCGTGTCCAGGCCCGTGCCCGGTTCCACGGTGGTGAACTGCGCCTCCGGGAAGTCCCAGGCGAAGCGCCACAGCACGCGCAGCAGGGCGTTGGAGCTGGCCGAGGCCCCGGACAGGGCCACGGGCTGGCCGGTGCGGGCGAGGTGTGCCGGCAGGTCCGGAAGCGGCACGGGGGAGAGAAAGAGGACACTTTGGATGGGGCCGGCAGCCGCCCGGATGCACAGGTCCGGCAGCAGACCGAAGGCGTCCGGATGCGACAGGTAGGCGAAGGCCGAGGCCGGGGCGGCGTCGATGGCCCCGGAGACCAGGGCGGCGTTCAATTCGGACGGATGGCCCGACACGTAGGCGATCTCCGGGCCTTCGGGGAAGACCGGCAGCAGGGTCTCGTAGAGCGGCCAGACATTGAGGTAGGCGATGCGGCCGAGCCGCAGGGTGGAATCCCTGTCCATGGGTGCTCCTTTCGGGAAAAGAGGCGGCCCCGAGGCAGCCCGGGGCCGTCGGACAAGGCTTGGCGGGTGTTCAGGCGAGTTTGGAAAGCAGCTCGTCCTTGATGGAGTCGATCGAACCCTCGCCATTCAGTTCGATATAGGTGGTCAGGCCCTTGGCGGCCAGATTCTTGTAAAAATAGGCGGCGGCCAGCGTGCCGGTCTTGGTGTCATAGTAGATGCCGTGGCGTTTGGCGATGGCGGCCTCGTCCTGATCGTCGGAGCGTGTCTTGAGGGCGGCGCCGCAGACGCGGCATTTGTCGCCGTTGGGCTTTATGGCGTCGATAAAGATGTTGTTGGGGTGGTTGGGATCGGTAACGCACAGCCGCCGGCCCATGATGCGGTTTTTGGCCACTTCCCGGGGCAGCTGGATCTCGATGACGTAATCGAGTTTGAGACCTGCCGCGCGCAGGGCCTCCCAGAGTTTTTCGGCCTGGACCATGTTGCGGGGGAAGCCGTCCAGGAGCCAGCCGCCGGCGCCCTTGGTTTTCAGGGTTTCGAGGACCATGGGGATGGTGATGTCGTCGGGCACGAGTTCGCCGCGGTCGATGTAGGCTTTGGCTTTTTTGCCGAGTTCGGTGCCGCCGCCGATATGTTCGCGAAAGATGGCGCCGGACTCGATATGGGCGATGTGATACTTTTGTTTGACCAGGGAGCCCTGGGTCCCCTTGCCGCTGCCGTTGGGGCCGAAAATGAGGATATTCACCGGGAGCACCTCCGTGTTTAATTTTTCACAATCTGTGTGCCTAGCCTTCGTTACCAGCGCTGTCAACGGCAGACGTCGCTGCGGGCAGCGGTTGGCGTCCCGCTCGAAGACAATGCCCAGGCGGGTGATCCGGCCTGTCTTGCCGCCCGGGAACTGAAACCGTCGGCCTGTGGCCCGGCGGGAAAATGCCGCGTCCAGGGCGCGTAGCGTGTCGGCGAGCGCCTGTCCAGGCCCCAGGGCGGTCAGCGCCCGTCGGTACAGACGCGGTCGCAGGGCCGGATGCAGGCCGGCCAGAAGCTCGGTTGGGAGAAACGTCGGATCGGCCGGGCCGGGCAGGGCCGCCTCGAAAAAATTCGCGTCCAGCCGGGCCTGGCGCCACAAGCGGGCCGCCGCTTCCAGATGGCGGGGATTTTCGGCCGCCAGCCCGGACAGGAGCCCCTGGGCCACCCGGTTTCGCGTGAAGGCCGGATCGTCGTTGCTCGGATCGTGGACCGTCGGCAGCCCCAACGTCTCGACCAGGGTCACAAGATCCCGGCGCGGCGTGAGGAGCAGGGGCCGCACCAGACGACGCACCGGGTCCAGGGCGGTCATGCCGCCCAGGGCCGGCCAGCCCGCTCCCCGGGAAAGCCGCATGAGCTGGTCCGTGGCCAGATCGTCGAGCTGGTGGCCCAGGGCCACCCAGAGCGCGGGCCGGCCCTGGCGCAGGCTGTCGAAAAAGGCGTGCCGGGCCTGCCGGCCCGCGTCCTCGATGCCGAGGCCCCGTTCCCGGGCCAGGGCGGCCACGTCCACCCGGGCGGTCGTGCAGGGAATGCCCAATTCGCGGCACAAGGCCGCGGCCCTCGCCGCTTCCGCGCCGGATTCGGGCCGCAGGCCGTGGTCCAGGTGGGCGGCGACCAGATCGGCCCCCAGCCGCGGGGCCAAGAGATGCAGGATGACGAGCAGGGCCGTGGAGTCCGGGCCGCCGGAAAAGCCGGCCAGCCAAGTCACTCCCCGGGCCTGATGGGCGCATTCCCGGACGAGAAAGGCCTCCACGGCCAGGCAGAGTTTGGCCAGACGCGGCGGCAGATCGCGTAAGCGCAGGGGCAGAGCCACGGCGACAGGGGCGGCCTAGACCGGAATGTCGAGTTCCCGGATGAAGTTGTCCAGAAAGTCGATCATCTGTTGCCGCTGTTCCGTGGTGCAGTAGCGGATGCAGGTGCAGCGCAGCTTGCCCCGGCCGCGCACGAGCAGTTCGAGCTTGAGCCAGTTGCGGCCGGTTTCCAGAATGAGCGTGTACGGGCCGCAGGTCTCGAAATGTTGCTGCTGCTCGTCGCTTAACATCTCGCGGGGAAAGGGGATGTAGAAAATATGGTCGAGAGGCCCCTTGAACCCCTTTTCGGTGAGCTGCGTTTCGATGGTGGCCATGTTGTCGGCCGAGATCTCGTCGATCAGGTAGGAGCGCATAGGTTACTCGCTTGTATCCGTTGCGTCGAAGTCCGACTGGCAATGGTCGTCCTTGGACGGTTTCCGGTCCGCATGGGCGTCCGGCGGGACGGCCTCGCGGTCCAGGTTGAACATGCGGCGGGTCAGGTCGATGAATCGGTCGCCCTTTTCTTCTCGGGACCGGCGCTTGAGAAAGCCGATGGGTTCGTAAAGTTGCTTGTGGCTGATGGAAAGCGCCAGGGTTTCGACGGCTTGCCGGGTCGCCTCGGGAACATCCGGCCCCAGGCGGCGCAGGGTCTTGGCCAGCTCCTGCCGGGCGAGCGCCTCCCCGGCCGCGAGCAGGTCCACGATGGTCGGCTGCAGGTCGAGGGAAGCGAGCCATTCGCCGAACCGTTCGACCTGGAGGTGGATGATCTCCCGGGCCCGGGCCGCCTCTTCGCGGCGTTGGGCCATGTTTTCCTCGACCACCTGGCGCAGGTCGTCGATGTCGTAGAGGTAGACGTTGTCGAGGCCGTTGACATCGGGATCGATGTCGCGGGGAACGGCGATATCGATGAAAAACATCGGCTTGTGCCGCCGGGCCCGGATGACGTTGCGGATGTCTCCGGCCCGAAGGATCACGTCCGGCGCTCCCGTGGAGCTGATGACGATATCCGCTTCGGGCAGGCGGTCCCGGAAGGCCTCGAAGGCCACCGCCCGGCCCTTGAACCGGCCGGCCAGCTCCTCGGCCCGGGCGAAGGTGCGGTTGGCCACCAGGATGTGCGAAACGCCGGCCGAAACCAGGTGCCGGGCCGCCAGTTCGGCCATTTCCCCGGCGCCGAGCAGCATGGCCGTCTTGCCGGTCATTTCCCCGAAAATGCGTTTGGCCAGCTCCACGGCCGCGTAGCTCACGGAGACGGCGCTGGCGCCGATGCCCGTGGACGAGCGGACGCGCTTGGCCACGAAAAAGGCCTTGTGGCACAGGCGGTTTAAAATGACGCCCGAGGTTCCGGCCGCAACGGCCGCCCGGTAGGCGGCCTTGAGCTGGCCCAGGATCTGCGGTTCGCCGAGGACCATGGAGTCGAGGCCCGAGGCCACGGTGAAGAGGTGGTCCACGGCGTCCAGGCCCCGGTGGGCGTAGAGATGGGGGGCGAGTTTCCGTTTCGGGCCGGCCGCACACCTCGGCCCAGGCCGCGCGCACCGCCGGACCGGGATCGTTTCCCGGCGTGTCGGCCACCAGGACTTCCACCCGGTTGCAGGTGGAAAGGACAAGCGCTTCGTGCAGTCGCGCTGGACCATGGACCAATAATTCGCCGAGTCCGGGGTGGTCGGTTAAGGAAAAGGCCTCCCGGATCGCCACATCGGCGGTCTTATGGTTGAGTCCGAACAGGGAGATCTGTTGTTCCATCGATATATCGCGCAAAGCTATGATGCGTTGGCATAAAAAAGTTGATGCCCAGCATGGACACGAGACTCAGGCTGAAGACCCAGATGGCCAGCCGGGCCGTCTTGCGACCGCGCCAGCCCAGAAACATGCGTTGGTGAAACAGGAAGGCGAACAGCAGCCAGATGGCGATGGCCGTGATTTCCTTGGGGTCGAAGGAAAAGATGCGGTGCCAGGTGAAATCGGCCCAGATGAATCCCGACAGGAGCCCCACCGTGTAGAGGGGAAATCCGGCCGCCACGGCCCAGCGGTTGACGGCGTCGCAGGTGGACAGAGACGGCAACGTCTTGGCGAAGCCGGCCACCTTGATTTTGGTTTTGATCTTGCGTTCGAGAAAGAGATAGCCCGCGCCGGCGCCGCAGGCCATGGCCAAAAGTGCGATGGCCAGGAACAGGGCCCCGATGTGGAGCCCGAAGAACAGGCCGCCCAGAAGTTTGGGCAGGGGCATCCGGCTTGCGGTCACGGCCTGGGAGGACAGAAACAGGAACAGGGCCAGCGGCGCGGCCAAAAGGCCCAGCATTTCCAGGCGCAGCCGCCACCAGAGAAAGAGGAAGATGACCAGCAGGCTCCAGGCGAGCAGGCTGACGTAGAACTCCCCGGAGAGCAGCGCCGTCCCGCCCTTCAGGCCGAGCAGCACCAGCAGATCGGCCGTGTGCAGGACGAATCCGGCCACCGTGGACAGGCTGCCCAGGCGGCGCAGACCGGGTTTGGCCGCCACGATGCCGAGCAGATACAGGGTGGCGCCCAGGAAATAGCCGGCGAGGACCAGGAAAAAAAGGATGTTAGTCGCCTGCATGGTCAAGGGCTCCTGAAACGAGGGCGGACGCCTGGTCGGCCAGCGCGGCAGGCAGGATGTCCCGAAGGATGGCTTCGGCCGCTTGGGCGTCGCCGCGTCCCAGGGCGTCCGATGAGTTTCGAATCGACCAGACGGCGGAAAATGGCGGCATTGGCCGGGCTGCCCAGGCCGAGATCGAGGACCAGCGGCCGCAGGCGGCCCATGAGCACGAGCAGCGTCCCGTATTCGCCGCCCAGGAATTCGCCCAGTCCTTGCCGGATCTTGCGGGCCAGGGCCGGCGAGCCGCCGCCGGTGGAGATGGCCACGGTGAGTTCGCCCTGGGTGAAAAGGGCCGGCACGATAAAGGAGCATTTTTCCGGCTGGTCCACGATGTTGCAGAGAATGCCCCGCCTTGCGCATTCCGGCTGATGGTCCAGTTTTGCTCCTCGTCGTCGGTGGCGGCGATGACCAGGAAACGGTCGTCCAGGTCATCCGGGGCAAAGGGCCGTGCGGCCAGGGTCACGGCCGGAAGGCCGGACAATTGTTCGGCCAGCTCCGGCGGCAGTCCCGGATCAACCACCAGGATGGCGGCCGCGCCGCTCTCGGCCAGACCGGTGATCTTGCGTCGGCCGACCTGGCCGGCGCCTACCACCAGGCAGCGTTTGCCCTGGAGATTGACGAAGATGGGATAATACCGCATGGAAGTTGCTTATAGCAGAAGAAACAAGGAGCCGGAAAGGGCTTTTTTCACATGACCGCATACGCAAGGTCCGGGGGCGGTTTGCCATGAAACGGATGCTCGTTTTGCAATTGGCCCGCTTCGGGGATCTGGTCCAGACGCGGCGGCTGCTGGCCACGCTGACTCGGGACGTCCGTCCGCTCGGCGGCGAGGTGCATCTGGTGGTGGATACGTCCCTGCTCGGATTGGCCCGGCGGCTCTATCCGAGGTCGCGGTCCACGGGCTGGCCGTCCACCGCAAACCGGACGACGCCGCCGCGGCCGCGGCCCGGACGGTATTTGCCGAGCTGGCCGGCCTGTGTTTCCGAAGCGATCTACTGCCTCAATTTTTCGCCTCTGGCCATGGCCGTGGCCGCCATGTTTCCGCCCGAGATCCAGCGCGGCTACCGCCTGCACGCCGGCCAGCCGGACAAGGATGCCCTGTTGCGGCTGGTCTTTCGCCTGGCCCGGGACCGGCGCGGGGCCGGCATCAATCTGGCCGACATCTGGGCCCATCTGGCCGATCGGCCGGTGGCGGCCCGGACGGTCAATCCGCCGGCCGTGGCCGGAGATGGCGGCGTAGGGGCTGGCCCTGGCCGGCCGGGAGGCCCGCCGGTCGCTGCCCCCGGAGATCCTGGCCCCGGTGGTGCGCACGCTTTTTCGGGCCACGGGCGGCCGGCGGGTGCTGCTTTTCGGCACGGCCGCGCAGGCTCCGGCCGCCAGGGCCCTGCTGCGCCGGCTCGATCCGGCCGTGCCGGAGCCTGCCGGAACTTGACCGGCCAAACGGACCTGCCCGGCCTGATCGATGCCTTGACCGGTCTGTCCGTGCTGGTGACGCCGGATACCGGGGTCATGCACTTGGCGGCGGCCCTGGGCGTGCCGGTGATGGCCTTTTTTTTGTCCTCGGCCTGGTGTCACGAAACCGGTCCGTACGGGGCGGGCCACCGGGTATGGCAGGCGGTGACCGAGTGCGCCCCCTGCCTCGAAGCGGCGCCGTGCCCCAATGCGCTGGCCTGTCTGGCCCCGTTGGCCGATCCGGGGCTGTGCCGGCTGGTGGCCGGTTCGACCAAGGCGGCGGTGCCGTCCGGATTGGTCGGCTACGTCACGGATTGCGACGCCTTGGGGACGTTGTGCCGGCCGGTTGCCGGCGAGGATCCGACCGTGGGGAGCCGCACGGCCGTGCGGGCGCTGGTGGCCCGGCGGCTCGGGATCGACCTGCCGTTGGCCGCGGATCTCTCGCCTGCGCTGGTCCAGGCCTTGACCGTGGAATCGGACTGGATGCTGCCGCCGCCCGGTCGGCCGGCGGCCGGGGAGTGGTGAGCATGGACGCGCCGCGCGGACTGCGGATGCTGGTTGTCTTGCCCATGTACGGGGGGTCGCTGCCCGTGGGCCGTTCGTGCGCGGCTGCCTTGGCCGGGCTCGGCCATACGGTGGAGGTGTTCGAGGCCCCGGCCTTCCATAGCGCCTTCACGGCGTTAAAGGCCCTGCGGGTGACGTCCGACCGGCTGGAATATCTGGAAAACAGTTTTCTCCAAACGGTGTCTCAGGCCGTGGCCGCCAAGGTGGAGACCTTTTGCCCGGATCTGGTGCTGGCCCTGGCCCAGGCCCCGCTTTCCCGTCAGGTGCTCAAGCGTCTGCGGCGCGACGGCGTGGCCACGGCCATGTGGTTTGTGGAGGACCACCGGCTTTTTACCTATTGGCAGGCCTTCGCCCCGTTCTACGATCTGTTCGCCGTGATCCAGAAGGAGCCGTTTTTTGAAAAACTGGCCGCCATCGGTCAGAAAAACGTGCTCTACCTGCCGCTGGCCGCCGATCCGGCCGTGCACCGTCCCCTCGCGCTGACGCCGGTGGAGCGGCGGCGATACGGGGCCGAAGTCTCGTTCATGGGGGCGGGCTATCCCAACCGCCGGCTGGCTTTTCGGGAACTCGCGGGCGTGGATCTGGGGATTTTCGGCAGCGAATGGGAGGGGGACACCGACTTGGCGGCCAGGGTGCGCCTCGGCGGCCGGCGGGTGGACACCGAGGAAACGGTCAAAATCTTCAACGCCGCCACGGTCAATCTCAACCTGCACTCCAGCCTGTCCACGGACGATCCGGTGCCGGGCGGCGATTTCGTCAATCCCCGCACCTTCGAGCTGGCCCTGTGCGGGGCCTTCCAGCTGGTGGACCGGCGGACGCTTTTGCCGGAGCTTTTTGACGACGACGAGCTGGCCCAGTTCGGAAGCCTGCCGGAGCTCAAGGAACGGCTGGCGTATTTCCTGGCCCATCCCGAGGCGCGGGCCGCCTTTGCCGCCCGGGCCCGGCAGCGGGCCCTGACGGACCACACCTACGCCGCCCGCATGGAAACCCTGCTCGCCTTTTGCCGCCGCCCGGCTGCCCGACTGGCCCAGGCGGTCCCGGGACGCATCGGGGGCGCTGGCCGCGCTGCCCGAGGCGATGCGCGGGGAGGTGGCGGCCCTGTTGTCCCGGTTGTCCCTGCCGGCCGACGTGTGTTTCGACGATTTGATCTGGGCCGTCCGCTCCCGGCAGGGCGAACTGACGCCGCTGGAGACGTCGCTTCTCTTTCTCGACGAGTGGCGCAAGCAGTACGGCGCCGCCTAGGGGGACGGGAGAGGGACGGAGGGGGAAAACGCCTCCGGCGGCCGGGGGCAGCATGCCCCCGGACCCCTGGCACGGGGGCCTTACTTCACGATCTGCATGGCCTTTTGCATCATCTCGTCCGCCGTGGTCACCACCTTGGAGTTCGATTCGAAGGCCCGTTGGAAGATGATGAGGTTGGTCATTTCCTTGGCCATATCCACGTTGGACGATTCGAGGGTGTTGCCGACCACGCCGTCGAATTTGCCGCTGTTGGCCCGTCCGGTGGTCATGACACCGGCGTCCGAAGTGGCGGAATAGAGGTTGTTGCCCTCGCTGGTAAGCCCGGATTTGTTGGTGAAATCGACCAGGGACAGCACCCAGAGGGCCTTGGACTGCCCGTTGCTGAACATGCCGGAAATGACGCCGTCGTCGTTCACATAGGCGCTCTTGAAGGTGCCCGAGGTGTAGCCGTCGGCCTTGGAGCGCAGCGTGTACGAGGTGGTGGCGTAGTTGGTGGTGGAGGTGGCGTCGTTCGTGGTCTTGTTGACGTCGTAGCCGGCGTTGGCGGCGGCGCTGGTGCCGATGCCGGCGGCGGTGGTCGGGTTGTTGGGGCTCCACGAGCCGCCGGCGACCGTGAGGCCGTCCTTGAATTCGATGGTCTGGGAGGCCAGAACGGAGCCGCTGGAGGCGGAAAGGAAGGTGGCGGAAAATTCCGGCACACCGTCGGCCGTGGCGATCGTCGCCTGCGTCCACGAGGAGAGACTGGTCGCATCCGTGGCGTTGTTGGCCAGCGTATAGGCGGGTCTGATTTTCCAGGGTGCCGTCCGAGGCGAAGGTCAGGGTGCCGATCATGAGCACGCCGGCCTTGCTCGTTCCGGAAGTGGTGGAATTCCCGTCGTCGCTCGGGTCCATGGTCACCATGTATTCCCAGTATTGCTTGCCGTTCTCGGTGGCGGCCTTCTTGTAGGAGACGGTCAGATCGTGACTGGCCCCCTCGGAATCGTAGGCCGTGATGCTGGTGGAATAGTCGGCGTTGGAGGCCAGGGTGCCACTGGTGGCATCGTAACTTTTGAACATGGAGAAGTAGGGATCGGTGGCGTCGGTGTCTCTGATGTCGGTTTCGCTGTCGAGATTGGTGACGAGACTGATCGAGCCGGTGGCCTTGGCGGGCAGGGTGAAATCCTTGATCTGGATGTCGGTCTGGGTTCCCGTGGCCGGTACCTCGGGAAGGGTGGTGCCGGCTTTGTCGGCGGCGGTTATGGCCGCCTGATCGACTTCCCAGCCCTGGACGCGCAGTCCCTGGGAGTTGACGAGATAGCCGTTGGTGTCGAAATTGAACGATCCGGCCCGCGTATAATAAGCCTTGCCGCTTATGGTGTTGCGGACCTGAAAATAGCCGTCCTCGCCGTCGATGGCCATGTCCAGGGTCGAATTGGTGGGCGTGTAGCCGCCCGTCGAGGTGGTGAGGGAGACGCTGCCTACGCCGACGCCGCTCCCGACTGACTGCCATCGGACGTGCCGCCGGCCAACTCGCTCACCAAATCGGAAAAGAGCACCCGCGAGGACTTGAACGCCGTGGTATTGGTATTGGCCAGGTTGTTGACACGACGGCAATGGCGTCGCTATAGGTACTAAGCCCGTAAGGCCGTCCAAATCGATCCCATATGCACCATCCTTGTCGCCGGGAGCGGCAGGAATTGCCCACCGTGCGCACGCCAGGGGGCCACGTCCGGTGGGACGCTGTCCGATGTCGTGCCTGCGGCCGCTCGCAGCCCCCCATCGTCCTGAAGGTGGGGCCGGTGCGGCAAAGCTTGCCGCCCTGCCGGGATATCTTGCAGGGTCCAGCCAAAAGGCGGGCTGGCGGTCCGGGAAGCCGGTTCGTGGCGCAGGCTGGTCACGCCCGGGGCCGTTTTGGGGGGACGGGCAAAGGCGGGGCGACCGGATCTGCTGTTTTTTTATAATGAATCCGGGGAGCTTTGCGCTTGGAGAAGAAAATTTGGCCAGGGCTGTTGACAGGCGAGGCCGGTCTGGGTATTTGTCCACTTCCGCTGCACGGGAACGTGACTTTCGCGCGCGGCGGAAGTTGAAAAAAAGTGTTGACGGTGGTTGCGGGGACGGGTAGATAGCCCGACTCCGCGTCCGGGAAGCGGAACACGGACGGGCCGCAACGGCGGTTCGGGCAGGTTGAAAAAATGTTGACGGACCGGCGGGGACGGATAGAAAGTCCGACTCCGCGTACGGAAAGCCGCACACGGTCGGGCCGCAACGGCGGCACGAAGCAAGTTAAAAAGAGGTTGACGGGATGGGCCGACGGGAATAACTTCCCTGGGCTCACGAGGGCTGCTCGACGCGGCCCGAGTCAACGGGATCTTTGACAATTAAATAGCGAGTCGGGTGATTTATGTAAGCCATGCTCAAGGTGCGGCAACGTACCTTGGGTTTCAGCGAAAGGATTTAAACTGGAGAGTTTGATCCTGGCTCAGATTGAACGCTGGCGGCGTGCTTAACACATGCAAGTCGTGCGAGAAAGGGGACTTCGGTCCCTGAGTAGAGCGGCGCAC
>Ga0268359_12771_pt1 | contig 12848 bp, 13 predicted proteins | sample BioMet11_FD_194416 | JGI IMG/M metagenome (GOLD analysis project Ga0268359, IMG submission 194416) | Sewage microbial communities from Oakland, California, United States - Biofuel 11 (PacBio Assembly) | ecosystem: Engineered > Wastewater > Sewage > Unclassified | place: USA: California | collected...
GTTGCAACCTCCTCAGTCCGTTTGGGCCTTCCGGGGCATCCGGAGGCTTGGCTCCTGCATGGGTTCTTGGCTGCCGCAAAGTCGGCAGCGTGGTTGTATGGGCATAAGCCCTGCCAATATTTTTGTATATATCTAATTATAAATATAAGGCCGCCCGTTCGCTCTCCGAACAAGAGGACTTGGAAGTATGGGGGGGTATGGGAAAAAAAACGGTGGCTCCCCGGGCGCTCGGGTCGCTGCGGGGGAAGGGCGTCGGGGGTGGTGCCGGGCGGACGCCCCGCGCGGTTGCGAAGTCCGGCGATCTCTTTGCCGACCGCGACGGCGAGCCGCCTGTTTCGAGGTCACGGCACACTGGTCCGCCCCAGCATCCCTCGTGGGGAATAGGGATCTAACAAGCTGGCACTGCTAGGGATTTAAAATGGCGTAATCCGTTGGCCGCCGGAGGTGTTCCTCCGGCCACGGGTGCCATGGGTGGGCGCTTCGTGGCTGCGGCGGTCCGCAACCATGCCCGGCGCCCGGCGGTGGTCCTACAGGTTGATCCGGACCAGGGAAGCCGCGCGAATGGCCTTGCGCTTGGCGTCGTCCACGTCCCGTCCCAGGGCCAGGGCCACGCCCAGGCGGCGCTCGCCGTGCACTTCGGGCTTGCCGAAGAGGCGGATCGTCGTATCGGGCTCGGCCAGGGCTTCCGGGGGGATGGCGAAGCTCGGGGCCGTGGAATCGCCCTGGCCCAGGATGACGCGGGAGGCGGCCGGCCCGTATTGGCGGATGGCCGGGATGGGCAGGCCGAGAATGGCCCGGACGTGCAGGGCGAATTCGGACAGATCCTGGGAAATGAGGGTGACCATGCCGGTGTCGTGGGGCCGGGGCGACACTTCCGAGAAAAGCACCTGATCGCCTTTGACGAACAGCTCCACGCCGAAAATGCCGCGCCCGCCCAGGGCGGAGGTAACGGCTGCGGCGATGCGCTGGGCTTCGGCCAGGGTTGCCTCGGCCATGGGGTGGGGCTGCCAGGATTCGCGGTAGTCGCCGTTTTCCTGACGATGGCCGACGGGCTGGCAAAAGCTCGTGCCCCCGATGTGCCGGACGGTCAGGAGCGTGATCTCGTAGTCGAAGGGCACGAAGCCCTCCACGATGACCCGGCCGGCCCGGCCCCGGGCGGCGGTCTGGGCGTATTCCCAGGCGGCTTCGGCCTCGGTTTGGCTGCGGACGACGCTTTGCCCCTTGCCCGAGGAGGACATGACCGGCTTGACCACGCAGGGGAAGCCGATGGCCTGGCAGGCGGCCAGAAATTCGTCCTTGGAGCCGGCGAAGCGGTAGGGCGAGGTGGTGATCCCCAGTTCCTCGGCGGCCAGCCGGCGGATGCCCTCGCGGTCCATGGTCAGCCGGGTGGCCCGGGCCGTGGGGATGATGGTGACGCCCTCGGCTTCCAGGGCGAGCAGGACTTCGGTGGCGATGGCCTCGATTTCCGGGACCACGAAGTCGGGTTTTTCCTGTTCGATGATCCGCCGCAGGGCGGCGGCGTCGAGCATGCTGACGACATGCGAGCGGTGGGCGATCTGCATGGCCGGGGCATTGGGATAGCGGTCCACGGCGATGACTTCGACGCCCAGGCGCTGGGCTTCGATGGCCACTTCCTTGCCGAGTTCGCCGGAGCCGAGCAACAGCAGTTTGGTCGCGGATGCCGTAAGGGGCGTACCGATGCTCGCCATGAAGACCTCCTTGGCCGGTGCGGGTAAGCGGACGAAAACTACAAGGAACGAGCTGTAAGGACAAGCTTTTTTTGGAGAATCTGTCCGGGGAGAGCAGGCGGCCGAGGCGTTTTCCCCGGATTCCGTCGGCGGCAAGCGCACTGCGGGGGATGCCGCAGGGCATGGCCTGCGGGCCGCCGGAGGCGCTCCTCCGGACAACTCCCCGGGAGTTGTCGGTCAGGCTTCCCCCGTCTCCAGGGTTTGCTGCATTTTTTCCGAAAAAAGGAACAGGGCGTCCACGGCGAAGGCGAATTCCGGGCATTCCTCGCGCCACAGGGCCATGAGTTCCTTGATTTTTTCCCGGGAACGCGTCAGTTCCGCCACGGTCTCGGCGTTATTGATCGCCGCCAACGTTTCCAGGTATTCGTCGCTCATGAAGGCCGTAACCAGCCCTTTGGCCACCCGTTGCTTGTCGATGCCGTCCCATACGCCCACAGCCATGGTGCGCCTCCCGTAACATTGCGCTCTGCCGGAAATTCGGCCCGGATGCCGCCGGAGCGCGCGATGCCTCCGGTAGGTGGCGGCGCGGAGGGGTTCCGCGCCGGGAGCCTACATCCTGTCGATGGGGATGTCGGCGTAGATTTCCTCGAACGTCTCGTCGAGCTGGTCCAGAAACCGGATCGGATCGAAGCTGGCCCCGCAGGCGTCGCAGGCGAGCAGGGCATGCTGGCAGGACCGGGTGAAGGTCAGGGTATGACCGCAGGTGGGGCAGGCCAGCCCCTTGGCTTCGGTCGGCTGGAAACGGGTTCGGGAAAAGGTCATAGGGGAGCTCCTTATACCAGTTTGGCACCGCTTAAGAGCATAACCAGCCGCTTGTACATGTCCAGGTCGAAGTGCCCGGCCATGTCCTCGCGCATGAGACGCAGGGCCGGGAAAGGCGCCATGGCCGGGGCGTAGACCCGGGTGGTGGTCAGGGCGTCGTAGACGTCGGCCACGGCCAGGATACGGGCATGGGCGGGGATGAGTTCGGCGGTCAGGCCGCCGGGATAGCCGCTTCCGTCCAGGCGTTCGTGGTGCAGGAGAATGCACTGGGCGGCGATCCGGGGCAGCGGCACGTCCTGGCAAAGGGCCAGGCCCAGGACCGGATGCGTGTTGATGACGGTCCGTTCCTCGGGGGAAAGCGGGCCTGGCTTGTCCAGGATTTCCTTGGGGATGCGCGTCTTGCCGATGTCGTGGAGCAAGGCGCCGGTGCCGGTTTGGATCTGGGTTTCCTCGTCGACCTTCATCTCGTGCAGCATGGCCATGGTGTAGACGAACACATGCACGTTGTGGGTGTAGACGCCGTAGTCGTGCGAGGTCAGGGCGGCGAGGTGACGCAGGGAAGCGTCTTCGGACAGAAAGGCCAGGCTTTTTTCCACCAGCTTGGTGACCCGGACATAGTCCCGGGAACACAGTCCCCGGGGGAGCTTGGTCTCGAACACGTCCCGCACCACGGCCTCGGAGGCGCAGTAGAGGACCTGGGCGCGTTCCGCCGTGGGGATGGTTGCGTCCTTAAGGATCTGCGGCAGGTGCTTTTCGACGTACTTGTCATAGTCCGGCCGTTGTTCGGCCCGGATGTAGACCGCGGTCACGCCGGCGTCATGGAGCTTTTTCCGGTGGGCCGGGGTGAACTGCTCACCGGCGGCGGCATAGAGCACGTAGTTGCCGGCCTGTTTGATGTAGACCCGAAACTGCCCCAGCGTCTTGGGAAAGATCATCAGGGGGGATATGGTGAAATAGGTCATCTGTTGCGTTTCCGCCGTGGCCTTGCGCATCATGCCCGTCGCCTCCACGCGTCAGGAGAAACCGCGTCCGGCAAGGGGCCGCCGTGTGGCGGCAGCCTCCTCGCCGGACGGATCTGGTGGTCGCAGAAAAAATTCCACTGCGCCATCACGCACGCAACGTGTCGGTTAAACCGGAGCTCCGGCCGAGCCGTCCTGCCTGCAGGGCGCAAGCGCGAGTTGTCCGTCGTCCAGCCGTTTTGCTTCCAGGGAGAAGTCGAACGCGTCCAGGGCCAGGCACAGTCCGAAGTCCTCCTCGGGCACGATGGCGGTCGGTCCGAAGAAGATTTGCGCGGTCGGGTGGTCGTGCAGGAAGCGGGGAATGGTCTCGTAGATGTTGGGTACGCCTTCGAGGATGTTGGCCAGGAACATGGCGCACAGCTTGTCTTCGGCCGCGTGGGACTTTCCGGCCTTGCCCATGGCCACGATGGAGACGGTTTCCGGCGCGGCGGCGGCGATGGCGGCGGCCGTGGCCGAAACGTTCGGGAACGAGCAGAACAGCACGCGATCGGCCACGCCCATGGCGGAGGCCAAGCCGCGGGTGCCGGCGCTGGTGGCGTGGACCAGCGTCCGTCCGGAGACACCCAGGTTGCGGATTTCGCTGGGGGAATTACCGCAGTCGAAGCCCTCGGGGCGCAGACATTCGCGTTCGCCCACCAGCAGGTAGTCGGGGTGTTCGGCCTTGAGGCGAAGCGCCTCTGCCACCGAATCCACGGGCAAGATACGCTTGGCTCCGGCGGCGAAGGCGTAGCAGGCCACCGAAGCGGCCCGGAAGACGTCGATGATGACGGCCACACCTGTGGCGCGGCCCGCCCCGGACAGCAATTCGTAGGAATTGATACGCACGATCTTTCCTCCTGCGCCTCTCCTAGCAGCGCTCCTTCGTTTTGGAAAGTGGCGGTTGCGGCCGGCGCCGGTCGGTGACCCCCGGTTGACCGCGACCGGCAGCCGGACTAGGGTGCATCTCGTGCGGCACTGGGCTCTCGGGCCCGAGTCTGGGCCGCCGGAGCCGTCATGTCCGCACCGTTTGTGCTTTCCCCCTCGCTGCTTTCGGCCGACTTCGGCCGACTGGCCGACGAATTGGCCGCCCTGGAGGCGGCCGGGCTCACCTGGGTCCATCTCGACGTCATGGACGGACTGTTCGTGCCCAACATCACCTTCGGGCCGCCGGTCATCGCCGCCTTGCGCCGGCGGACGTCGCTTTTTTTCGATACCCATCTCATGATCGAGCGTCCCGAACGGTTTTTGGCCGCCTTTCGCGAGGCCGGGGCGGACCTCATCTGCGTTCACGCCGAGGCCACGGTCCATCTGGAGCGCGTCGTGTCCGAGATCGCCCGGCTGGGGGCCGAGCCGGCGGTGGCCCTCAATCCGGCCACGCCCCTGGCCGCCGTCGAATACCTGCTGCCGCAGTTGTCCCTGGTGCTCGTCATGAGCGTCAACCCGGGCTTCGGCGGCCAGTCCTTCATTCCCTTCTGTCTGGACAAGGTCCGGGAGCTCGCGACCATGCGGGCCAGACGAGGATTGGATTTTCGCATCCAGGTGGATGGCGGGGTTTCCCCGGACAATACGGCGGCACTGGTGGCCGCCGGAGCCGATGTCCTGGTTTCCGGTTCGGCCTTTTTCAGGCATCCGCCCTATAAGGAGCGTTTCCATGCCTTTCAGGCGGCGGCCGGGCAGACTGCGTCCTGACGCCCGGAATCAGTTCGTTCCCCAGAGCGGTCGGATCGTGTCGCCGCTTTCCGGGCTGTCGGTCGACAGCCTGACCAGCCGGTACGCCCGGCTGGCTTCCATCGTGGTCGCCCTGGACCAGGGCATTGCCTTTGTCAATCCGGACGGCATCGTGCTGGAGGTCAACGACCGCTACCTCGCCCTGTGCCGGCGGGACCGGGGCGATATCCTCGGCCGGGGGCTGGCCTCGCTGGGTCTGGAAACCGAGGATTACCAGGCCAGCGCCTTTCTGGCCCTGTTTCGTCGGGGGGTGGCCCACGCGCCGGTGACCTTCAACCAGCGTTTGGGAGATCGCGACGTCACGGTCAAGCTCCAGCCCGTCAGGGAAGGGGACCGCTTTACGGGATTGATCGTGTCGCTCATCGACGTGACGGCCCTGGTCGAGGCGAGGCTGTCCGTCGAACGGGAAAAGAGCTACCTGGAGCAGGTCATCACCATCGCCGGCGCGGCCGTCTGCATCGTCAATCGCGACGACGTGGTGGTGACGATCAACGATGAATTTACGGCCATCACCGGCTACGGCCGGGATCAGGCCCTGGGCCGGCCCCGTCAGGGGTTGTTGCGGGAATCGCCGCCGTCCCCGTGTCCGGCCTCCTCGCAGCCCGGTTCGGCCGTGCAGAAGCGCCAGTCCCAGATCATCACCCATGACCACCGGCGGCTGACCATCCTCAAAAACGCCGCGCCTATCCTCGACGCCCGGGGCGAGCCCACGGGCGGCATCGAATCCTTCGTCGACGTCACGGACCTCATCAAGTCCCGGCAGGAGGCCGAGCAGGCCAGCCAGCTCAAGTCGGCCTTTTTGGCCAACATGAGCCATGAGATCAGAACGCCCTTAAACGCCATCATGGGGCTCTCGCAGTTGCTCGTGCGCACGGGTCTGACCGGCGAACAGCGCGAGTGCGTGGAAACCATGCAGGCGGCCGGCGAGGATCTGCTCGTCATCTTAAACGACGTGCTGGACTTTTCCCGCATCGAGTCCGGCCGGATGGAACTGCGGCCGGTGCCGGCCGATCTGGACCATCTGCTGGAGACGTTGCGTCGGATCATGATGCCCTCCGTGCTGGACAAGGGACTGACCCTGGAAATCGACCGCGATCCGGTCTTGCCGCGCTACCTGGTGGTCGATTCCGTGCGCTTGAAGCAGATTTTGCTCAATCTGCTGCAAAACGCCATCAAGTTCACGGACAAGGGACAGGTGAGCCTCTGCGTCCGGTGCCTGCGGACGCCGGACCTGTCGCATGCCCCGCTTCCGGTCCGATTTTTGGTGCGGGACACGGGCGCCGGCATTCCGGACTCCATGCTGGATCATATCTTCGAACCGTTCGTCCAAGTCGGGGATGCGCTGGCCCGTCCCCAGGGCGGCACGGGACTCGGCCTTTCCATCGCCAACCGGCTGGTCCGGCTGCTGGGGGCTCCGGGCCTGGAGGTGGCGAGCCAGGAAGGCCACGGCAGCGTTTTTTCCTTTACGCTCCATCTTGGGGAGCCCGAGGCGCCGCTGCGGCTGCCGGCTGACGCCGAGGCCCGGCCGCTCGGCGTCGGTTTCGGGCAACTGCGGGCGCTGGTGGCCGAGGATAATCCGTTCAATCAGTTCCTCTTGCGCAAGATACTGGAAAAGATCGGCTTGCCGTTACCGGACTTCGCCGCCGACGGAATCCTGGCCCTGGATATGATCCTGGCCCGGCAGGCCTCGGCCGAGCCCTACCATGTCGTGTTCATGGACGTGCGCATGCCGGGGCTGGACGGGTTGGAGGTCTGCCGCCGCGTGCGCGACGCCGGCATCGGCATGCCCATCGTGGCCCTGACCGCCCAGGCCTCGCCCGACGATGCCGCCCGCTGCCGGGAGGCCGGCATGACGGCCTATTTCTCCAAACCCTACCGGATAAGCGATCTGGAAAACGTCTTGCGGGGCATCCTGCCGCCGTTTCCCCCGGAGGATGCGCCATGAGGGATGATCCGCGCGGAACGGCCCTGGCTTTTCTGGTGGACGAACATCTGCTGGCCAGGGACGCGGCCGAACAGGCCTTGCGTCTGGCCGATACGGTCCTGCGGACCGGGCTGACCCGGCTGGCCGCAGCGGCCGGGACCGGCGACCTGCCTGCCTGCGTGGAGGCGGCCCATGCCCTGAAGGGGAACCTGCTCAATCTCGGCCTGCCCTGGCTGGCCGACATCGCGCAGGCCGTGGTCGCGGCGGCCCGGCAGGGCGAGGCGGACGATTGCCGGCGTCTGGCCGGGGAACTGGCGGTGGCGGTGGTTCCCTTTTGGGGGGAGTAAGGCGAAGATGCCTCCGGCGGCCAGGGGCATGATGCCCCGGACCTCTCGCACGGGGGGAAAACCCTGCCTAAAGGGCCTTCGGATCAGGGGTCCGGGGGAATGATTCCCCCGGCGAGGTCCAGGGGCAGCGCCCCTGGTTCTTTGTCGTTTCTTTTTTGGATGGAAGGAGATCGCATGACGTCGTGTGAGTGGCGTGAGCGGCGCGAGCTGGCCCTGTCCCAGGCTCGGCGGGTGGTTGTCAAGGTCGGCAGCGCCGTGCTGGCCGGCGAGCGCGGCGTGGACGCGGCGGTGGTGGCCTCGTTGGCCACCCAGATCGCCGGCCTGGTCGGCCAGGGAAAGGATGTGCTGCTGGTTTCGAGCGGCGCGGTGGCGGCCGGCCGGGAAGTGCTGGGCGAGCGGTACGATCCGGCCTCGTTGCCGCATCGGCAAGCCGCTTCGGCCATCGGCCAGAGCCGGCTCATGCATGCCTATGACCTGGAATTTTCCCGCCATGGCCGCACCGTCGCCCAGGTGCTCCTCACCCGGGAGGATCTGGACAACCGCGAGCGCTACCTCAATTTGCGCAATACCCTGGTCACCCTGTTCGACCTCGGGGTGGTGCCGGTGGTCAACGAGAACGACCCGGTGGCCGTGGCCGAGCTGGTCTACGGGGACAACGACTGCCTGGGCGGGCTGCTGGTCGGGGCGGTCGGGGCGGATCTGTTCGTCAACCTGACCTCGGCCCGGGGGGTGTTCGCCGCCAATCCCGACGAATGCCCGGACGCCGCCCCCATCGCCGTCATCGACGACATCGGTGAGATCGACCTGGACGCCATCTGCGGCGGCAAGACCCGGCTCGGCACCGGAGGGATGCACTCGAAGCTGCTGTCGGCGAGGCGGGTGGCCCAGCTCGGCGTGCCGACGCTGATCCTGGCCGGCCGCGAGCCGGATGCGCTGACCCGCGCCTTTGCCGGCGAGGAGGTGGGCACGTTTATTCCGCCGGAAGGAAAGCCCATTCCCCGGCGCAAGTTCTGGCTGGCCTACCACCACGAGCCCCAGGGCACGCTGGTGGTGGACGACGGGGCCGCCTGCGCCCTGCACGAGCATGGCAAAAGCCTGCTGCCGGCCGGCATCGTGGACGTGGCCGGCGACTTTTCGCCGGGGGCCATGGTGCGGGTGGTCACGGGGGCGGGCATCACCATCGGGGTGGGGCTCACCAATTACGGCGCGTCCGATCTGCGCAAGATCATGGGGCTCAAAAGTTCGCGCATCGCCCAGGTCCTTGGCGAGGCCACCTATCCCGAGGCCGTGCACCGGGACAATCTGCTGATCGATCCGGCCATCTAACCGGGGCGACGCCTCCGGACGGGAGTCTTGTATGGAATCGGAAGCCAAGTGCCAGGAATGGGACGTGTTCGAGACCGACGGCCTGTGTTCCGTGTGCGGGACGTCGGCTGCGTTTAGGCCCATCAAGCCCGGCCACAGCCTGCGCGAGACGCGGTGCTCGGTCTGCGGCGCGGCCAGGCGGACGCGGGACGTGGCCCGGGTGTTGGCCCGTCTGGCTGACGGTCCGGAGACGCGGCTTTTGCCCCGGGCCCTGCCGGCGCTGGCCGGGGCGCGCATCTACGAGGCCCAGGCCAAGGGACCGCTCCACGAACGGCTGGCCCCGCTGCCGGCCTACGTCTGTTCGGAATACATCCCGGAGACGGTGGCTCCGGGCGGCGTGTCGCCGGACGGCGTGCGGTGCGAGGACCTGGAGCGGCTGCATTTTGCCGACGCTGCCTTCGACTACGTGATTACCCAGGACGTGCTGGAGCACGTGGCCGACCCCTGGCGGGCCTTCGACGAGATTTGGCGCGTGCTGGCCCCCGGCGGTCGGCACATCTTCACCGTGCCGGTGCATGAGGGCCATCCGACCACGCCTCGGGTGCATTTCGACGCTACCGGCCGGCACGACGTGCTCCCGCCGGTGCATCACGGCGATCCGGTCCGCCAGGGCGGTTCCCTGGTCATGACGGATTACGGGGACGACCTGGCCGAACTGCTCTCCACGCGCGGCCAGCCCACCCATGTGGCCGTGCATGTGGCGTTCTACAAGCCGTCCGAAATGCCGGGCATCATCAGCGGCGAAATCTACGACCTCTACATGGCCGCCTATCAGGCCGGCGAGAAGGCGAGCTTTCTGCGCTACAATTCCGTGGTGTTCGTGACCGAGAAACCGGCCTAGGTTCGTGTGCAAGGGGGAGGGGGGAGATGCCTCCGGCGGCCAAAGGGCGTTGCCCTTTGGAATCCCGCGACCGGCGGTCGGTTCGCATCTGTCGATGGCGGCGCGCCAAGCCGTCCCCGTTGCGGATGGTCCGGGAGGGGATGATCCCTCCCGGCAGGGTTCCGGTGCGGCGGGGTTCTGCCCGGTCGTTTGCCCCCCCTACTAGGCGGGCGACCGGCAGTTGGCCACGACGGCCTGGTGCAGGCTTCGTGGCACCTTGTCGACTTCCTTGTCCTTCAAGTTCTTTCCCGGGTGGACGGTAGGTGATGCGGGAAGGTGAGCCGGCGGTCGGCGGCGTCTTCTGGGGCTTGTAGGCGTCGAGCAGGAGCACGTCCTCGAAGATGGCGGGGCTGGCGCCGCGGATGGTGTCGAGCAGGCGCCCACCGAAACGGTCGGCGGTACGGCCAGGGTGATGTCCCGGCGCACCGGCGGAAGCTCGGCAGGGGGTAAAGGACGGCTGGCGGGCCGCGACCAGCTGGCGCAACGCGTCGCATCGAGTTCGGCCAGCCACAGTTCCGAGCGGGCATGGAAGGCGTCGGCCACTTCGGGCACGACTTGGCCCAAAAAGCCCAGTCGGACGCCGCCCACCCGGACGACCACCTGGGGGGCCAGCCAGGGCAGGCTGTCGTCCCGGGTGAAGGTGGCGGCGGGCAGGTGCAACTGCGCAGGAGGTGTTCGACCAGTCCCTTGCAATCGGCGTAGCCGACTTCCCGTCCTTGGGCCAGGGCCAGCCTTCGGGATGGCGCGAGCCGTGGAGGACCAGGCCGAAACGGGAGGCTTCCCGGGCCGTGGTCGGCGATGCGGGATCGGCGGCGTAGACCCTGGCCGCCTCGAACAGGCGCAGGTTGGCGTTGCCCTGGGCCAGGTTGTGGCGGACGGTTAAAAGGAGTCCCGGGGCCAGCATGGGCCGCATGACGTTTTGGTCTTCGGAGAGCGGGTTGGCCACGCACACCCGGCAGGCCGGATCGATGCCGAGCAGGTCCAGGTCGGCTTGGCCGACGAAGCTGTAGATGACCGCCTCGTGGAGACCGGCCCCGGCGGCGAAGGCCTTGATCTGGGCCAGGAAGCCGAATTCGGTCAGTTCGTGGGATTCGGTCAGGGATTTCGACACCTTGGGCAGTTTGGGCGGGATGCGGTCCAGACCGTAGACCCGGCCGACTTCTTCAATGAGGTCGGCCTCGCGCTCCAGATCCAGGCGGTAGGAGGGCGGAATGACGGCGATGACGCCATGGGGGTCGGTCGCGGTCAGGGTGCAGCCGAGGTCCGTGAGGGTCTGGCGGCAGAAGTCGGCCGGCACATCCACGCCGAGGAGCAGGGAGGCCCGGGCCGGCCGGAAGCCGATGCCGCGCGGGGTAACGGCCGGGGTTCGGCCATGGCACGCCGGGCAGGGCCTGGCCGCGGCCGTCTGGAGCATGAGGGAGACGGCCCGGTTCATGGCGGTAGACCGAACCGACCTGATCCACGCCGCGCTCGAAGCGGTAGGAGGCTTCGCTCGGGAGCGACAACCGGCGGGCGGTCTTGCGGATGGTGGCCGGCTTGAAAATCGCGCATTCGAGGAGCACGTCGGTTGTCGTGTCATCCATTTCGCTTATGGCGCCGCCCATGACCCCGGCCAGGCCACCGGCTTTGCGGCATCGCAGATGAGCAGGTCGCGGTCGGTCAGCGTGCGTTCCTGGCCGTCCAGGGTGGTGATGGTCTCGCCGTTTTTCGCGGTCCGCACGCGCACGACGTTGCCGGCGAGCTTGTTCCGGTCGAAGGCGTGGAGCGGCTGGCCGAGTTCGAACAGCACGTAGTTGGTGGCATCGACGATATTGGAGATGGGGCGCTGACCGATGGCCAGGAGCCGCCAGCGGATGCGGTCGGCGCAGGGCCCGCCTTGACGCCGGTGAGGATCTTGGCCCGGTAGACCGGGCACTGGTCGGGGTCGTCGATCTCGATGCCCACTGGGTTGCGGCTTTCGGGCCGGATTCGACTAGTCCGCCTTGGGCAGGTGAGCGGCAGGCCGAAGGCCATGGCCGTTTCCCGGGCCAGGCCGAGGACGCTTAAGCAGTCGGCCCGGTTGGGGGTGATGGACACGTCCAGGACGCAGGTGTCGAGGTCCAGGGCCTCGGCCACGGAGCTGCCCACGCGGCTGGATTCGGGCAGAACAAGGATACCGCCGCTGCGTCTCGGCCAAGCCGAGTTCGGATTCGGAGCAGATCATGCCGCAGGATTCCTGGCCGCGGATGCGCCCCTCTTGAGCGTCAGGCCGCCGGGCAGGGTCTGGCCTTCCAGGGCCACCGGCACGAGCTGGCCGGCGGCGACATTGGGCGCGCCGCAGACGATGGAGAGCGGCGCTTCGCCACCGACGTCCACGGTGCAGCAGGAAAGATGATCGGAATCGGGGTGGGGGCGCAGGTGAGGACCCGGCCGACCACCACGCCCATGATGCCGGCAAAGGGATTGGCGATGTCCTCGATTTCGAGGCCGAGCATGGTGAGCCGGTCGGCCAATTCCTGCGGCGGCCGGCATAGGGGGTGAACTCGCGAAGCCAGGCAAGGATAAGAGCATGATGCTGTGCCTCCGGCGGCCGGGAGGGAACCCCCTTTTGCAAAAAGGGTTCCCTCCCCGGACCCCACCCTCCCCAAAAACGTTTCCAGGGGTGACGGCGATAGGGGAGGGGAAAGCGGGGCGGCGCCCGGTTAAACTGGGCTGAGAAACCGGATGTCGTTTTCGAAAAACATGCGCAGGTCGCCGATGCCGTACTTGAGCATGGCCACCCGTTCGACCGCCCATGCCGAAAGCGAATCCGGTGTAGCGCTCGGCGTCGTAGTCGACGGCGGCGAACACGTTGGGATCGACCATGCCGCAGCCGAGGATTTCGACATAGCCCGTCCCCTTGCAGACCCGGCAGGTGTCGGTGCCGATGGTCCCTTGCCGCCGCAGATGACGCAGGAGATGTCCACCTCGGCGCTCGGTTCGGTGAAGGGGAAAAAGCTCGGTCGGAAGCGCACACCGGTGGACGGGCCGAAATCCGCGCACGAATGCGTCAGGTGCCGCGCAGGCGGCCATGGACACGCCCTCATCCACGAGCAGCCCTTCGATCTGGTGAACATG
>Ga0268359_10717_pt1 | contig 12774 bp, 9 predicted proteins | sample BioMet11_FD_194416 | JGI IMG/M metagenome (GOLD analysis project Ga0268359, IMG submission 194416) | Sewage microbial communities from Oakland, California, United States - Biofuel 11 (PacBio Assembly) | ecosystem: Engineered > Wastewater > Sewage > Unclassified | place: USA: California | collected...
TGAGACGTCAAACGCCTCAGTTACATGCTCTTGAACTTGATCACGCACCGACGGTTCAGGCGCGACCCTGAGCGGTCTTGTTGGTGGCAACCGGATCGGACTTGCCGAAGCTGATGGTCTCAATGCGGTTCGGGTCAATGCCCCTTCTTCACGAAGAAGGCCTTGACGGAATCGGCACGGCGCTGACCGAGCTTCATGTTGTACTGGACGGAGCCGATACCATCAGTGTGGCCCTCAAGGATACCTTGGTTGTTGGGCTTGGACTTGATGATGGTGGTGCCTTCCTCAAGGACGGGCACGAACTCACGCTTGATGTTGGACTGTTGAAGTCGAAGTAAATGCTGCGGAAGACGACGATTTCGTCCTCGATCCACTCGTAGAGCGAGCATTCGAGGAACTTTTCGCGAGCGGCTTCGTTGCGCAGCAGTTCTTCGCCGAGCTCGATGCAATTGCACTTGCCCAGGGCGGCGATGGCCTTCAGCACCTGCTGCCATGCTTATTGTCGGACAGATCGACGATGTAGAAGCACAGATTGTCGCCGTACTTGGCCTTCAAGGACTGGGCCACGGCCACAGGATCCACGCCGCAGTTGGAATCGCCATCAGAGAAGATGAAGACGCCGGTCTTGCCGGTCATGGAGGACAGGGGCAGGCGGTCCAAATCTTCGAGGCCCTTGCCCATGGGGGTCATCCGACCGTAGACGGTGTAGTCCGTCTTGATCTTTTCAATGGCGGCAGCCATGGTGCCCTGGTTGTAGGGAGCCATGGGGGCGTATTCCTTAAACGGGGCAAAGGTGTACAGACCGGCCTTGTAGCCGAGCTCGGGGATCATCTTGTTGAGTTCCCGGGCCAGGGACTTGGCCATCATGATCTTGGACACGCCGCCAAACTGCACATACCGCTGGCCCTTGTAGGAAAAGGCCATGGAGCTCGAATGGTCGATGAAAAACACGAAGTTGTCGACCTTCGGCACCTGCTTCTTCGCCATGGCCGGTCCGCTGACACCGAGCAGCAGGATGACCAGGGCAACCACCAACACGTTAATTTTTCTGTACATAACTCCCTCCTCGGAGCAGTGAATTGAGATTCACCCTTGCCTGAAAAAACCACCCTCGTTCATTTCAAACGGGAAATCGTCACCCGCGGGGGCGACCGATTCCCACTTCCCAAGGGCCACGTAACGCCTTGAAAAACAGACCCTTGGCAAGATTCCCTCTGTTCTCCGGTTTCTACATATAGTTCTTTTCACCAAGCTGTGCAAGAGGATGCGTCGTATTTCCCCCGCCCGCCCGTCCCGAAACCGCTGCCCGACGTACCGCCACGCTGGAAAATGCCGGCCACTCGTGGCACCATCACTCCGGTAGTCTTCCCCTTGCCCTCAACGCCAACGCATGGAGCTATGATGTCCCGCATTCACGGTTTCGACGTCCTTCGGGACGAACCTCTCGACGAATACGCCGCCAGGGCGGTCCTGTACCGCCACGCCCGCACCGGAGCCCAACTGCTCTCCCTGATCCAGGACGATACCAACAAGGTCTTCGGCGTCAGTTTCCGCACCCCGCCCAAAAAATCCACCGGCGTGCCCCATATCCTTGAGCATTCGGTCTTGTGCGGCTCGCGCAAGTACCCCGTCCGGGAGCCGTTCGTGGAGCTCTTGAAGGGCTCCCTGCACACCTTCCTCAATGCCTTCACCTATCCCGACAAGACCTGCTATCCGGTGGCGTCCACCAACCTCCGGGATTTCTACAACCTGATCGACGTCTATCTCGACGCCGTGTTCTTTCCCCGCATTTCCCGGGAGGTCTTCCTTCAGGAGGGCTGGCACTACGAGCGGGACGCAAACGGCGAACTCAGCCGGAGCGGGGTGGTCTACAACGAAATGAAGGGCGTCTACTCCTCGCCGGACAGCGTGCTGGCCGAATTCTCCCAGCGGCTGCTGTTCCCCGATACCACCTACGGCGTGGATTCCGGCGGCGATCCCGAGATCATCCCGACGCTCACCTACGAGGACTTCGTCGCCTTTCACCGGGATTATTACCATCCCGGCAACGCCCGGTTCTTTTTTCCGGCGACGACGACCCCACCGAACGCCTGCGCCTGCTCGACGCCTATTGCAGCGAGTTCGACGCCCGGACCGTGGATTCGGCCGTCCCCCTCCAGCCGGCCTTCGATTCGCCGCGCCATACCACCATGGCCTTCGCCGCCGCCCAGGGCCAGGCCGAACGAGGCTTCGTCACCGTCAATTGGCTGCTGCCCGAAGGAGCGGATGCGGATCTGGTCCTGGTCCTCGACGTCCTGGAGCATGTCCTGATCGGCCTGCCCACCTCGCCCCTGCGCAAGGCCCTGCTCGACAGCCGCCTGGGCGAGGATCTGGCCGGCGGCGGCCTGGAGGACGAACTGCGCCAGATGACCTTTTCCACGGGCTTGAAGGGCATCCGGCCCGGGGACGCCCAGACCGTGGAGGAACTGATCTTCGCCACCCTGGCCGAGCTGGTCCGCACGGGACTCCCGGCCGATGCCGTGGAGGCCGGGGTCAACGCCCTGGAATTCGCCCTGCGCGAAAACAACACCGGCTCCTTCCCGCGCGGGCTGGCCCTCATGTTGCGGGCGATGACCACCTGGCTGCACGACGGCGATCCGCTGTCCCCCCTGCGGTTTTCCGGCCCGCTTGCCCGCCTCAAGGCGAAGCTCGCCGCCGGCGAGCCGGTACTGGAGACGGCCATCCGCACCTATCTCCTGGAGAATCCGCACCGCGTCACCCTGACCCTGGCCCCGGACACCCGACTGGAAGAAAACCGCAACGCCGCCGAAAAGGCCGAACTGGCCAAGGCGGCGGCCCGCATGGACGCAGACGAGCGGCAGCGGTTGGTCGACGATGCGGCGGCCTTGCATCTGTTCCAGGAAACCCCGGATTCCCCCGAGGCCCTGGCCACCATCCCGAGCCTGACCCTGGCCGACCTGCCCGCCACCGAAACACCCATCCCCCAGCGGGATGCGCCGCACGGCCAGGCCATGCTGCTGTGTCACGACATCGAGACCAACGGCGTCCTCTATGTGGATCTGGCCTTTCCCCTGGACGGCGTGCCCGACGATTTGCTGCCGCTGGTGCCCCTGTTCGGTCGGGCGGTTTTGGAACTCGGCTCCGACCGGCACGATCCGGTGACCCTCACCCGGCGCATCGCCGCCAAGACCGGCGGCATCTCCCGGGAGGCCCTGGTTGCCTCGCTGGCCGGCGGCGGCCCCGGCGACGTGGCCGCCCGGCTGCTCTTCCGGGGCAAGGCCACCCTGGACAAGACGGCCGATCTGCTCGACATCCTGGAAGAAGTGCTGACCGGCGCCGATTTCAGCAACGGCGAACGGTTCGCCCAGATGGCCCTGGAAGCCAAATCCCGGGTGGAACGGCAGCTCGCCCCAGCCGGCCACGCCACGGCCTCCTCGCGGCTGCGGGCCCGCTACAACCTGGCCGGCTACGCCGCCGAGCGCATGCGCGGTCTGTCGCAACTCGACTTCCTGCGCGCCTTGGTCGACCGCACCACATCCGACTATCCGAGCGTGCGCCGCGATCTGGAAACCCTGCGGGAGCACGTCCTCACCCGGCGGGGACTGGTCGCCGGCCTGACCGCCTCGCAGGCCGCCCTGGACACGGCGGAACCGGCCGTGACGGCCTTCCTGGACCGGCTGCCGGACGCGGCCCCGGGCAAAAGCGCCTGGAATCCGATCACCCTGCCCGCCTACGAAGGCATCGCCGTCCCCTCCCAGGTCCACTATGTCGGCGTGGGGCTGGACCTGACCAAGGCCGGCTGGACCTTCGACGGCGCGGATCTGGTGGCCGTGCGCTACCTGCGCATGGCCTACCTGTGGGACCGGGTGCGGGTGCGCGGCGGAGCCTACGGCGCCTTTCTCCAACTGGACCGCTTCACGGGCGTGGCCGTCTTCTGCTCCTACCGCGACCCCAACGCCGGCGCCACGGTGGACGTTTTCCGGGAGACCGGCCGGTTCCTCAAGGAAGCGCAACTCTCCGACGAAGCCATGACCCGGGCCATCATCGGGGCCATCGGGGACATCGACAGCCATCTGCTCCCCGACGCCAAGGGCTCCGTCGCCATGACCCGGCGCCTGATCGGCGATACGGCCGAGGCGCGGCAGACCATGCGCCGGCAGGTTCTGGCCGCCGGCATCGGGCGGTTCCGGGAATTCGGTGAACTTCTGGAAAAGGCGGCCCAGGACGCCAGCGTCGTGGTCGTCGGCCCCGGCGCCTCCATGGACGCCCTGGCCGCGAAACTGCCGGGTCTGGCCCGGGTGGACGCCCTTTAAAAAAGAGAGAAGACGCCTCCGGCGGCCGGGGGCATGATGCCCCCGGACCCCTCGCACCGAGGCTTTGGCATTATGGACCCTGCGCGGCGGAGAAGCGGATATTCCCCGGGACAGGGGGCCCGGGGGGAATGATTCCCCCCCGGCGGGTCCAGGGCGGCGCCCTGGAAAAGAAGGTGAAGACGCCTCCGGCGGCCGGGGCATGATGCCCCCGGACCCCTCGCACCGAGGCTTTGACATTATGGACCCCGCGCGGCGGAGGGGCGGATGTTCCCCGGGACAGGGGGCCCGGGGGGAATGATTCCCCCCGGCAGGTCCAGGGCAGCGCCCTGGAAAGAGGAGGAGAGACATGACCCTTCCGAAAAAACTCGTCATCGGCGGAGGCATAGTCGTCTTCCTGCTGGTCCTCGGCGCCGTGGTGGTGCGCCTGGCGGTGCATCCCGAGGTATTCAAACCCCAGATCGAACAGGCCGTGCTCCGAAGCACGGGGCTGACACTTCACATGGAAGGCCCCATCCGGCTGAGCTATTTCCCATGGATCGGCATCGAAATGGGGACGGGCCAGCCTGGGTGGGATCAAGGGGTTCGAGCAGGACCCGTTTCTCCGGGTGGAGGGAGCCTCCATCAAGGTCCGGCTGACCGCCCTGCTGCGCGGCAATCTCGAGGCCGGGGCCCTCCGGCTCGAACGGCCCGAGCTCACCTTGATAACGGCCCCGGACGGTCGGACCAACTGGCAGGCCCTGCCCATCCGCGAGGTGCGGCTGGAAAAGGACCAGGTGATCGTGCGCTCCGATACCGGGCAGACCGCCTTCAACTACCTGCTGGAAAGCTTCTCCCTGACCGGCGGCAGCCTGACCTTCGAGGACCGGGCGGCCGACCGCACCGTGCGCCTGACCGATCTGACCGTCAAAACGGGCCGCATCACCAGCGGCAAGACCAGCGACGTCTCCCTGGCCTTCAAGCTGGCGACGGACAAGCCCCACGTGGCCGTCACCACCGCCCTGACCGGCAAGCTGACCGTCGATCCCGGCGATCTGGTCTTCACCTTCGACAAGGCGGATCTGGACCTGACGGCCACTGCCGCCGACCTGCCCTTCCGCCGGCTGACGGGCTCGGGCCAGGCCGACGTGACCGTCCGCGGCCAGGACGCCCGGGTGGCGGTGCGCGGCCTCAAACCTGGCAGCCACGGCTTCCGGCGGCATGTTCCCGGAAAAGGGCGAGACGGTGCACTTGGCCGGCAACTTCACTGCCGACGCCACCGCCGGCAAGCTGACCTTCTCGGACATGCGGCTTTCAGGCCTGGGTCTTACGGCCACCGGCCGTCTCGACGGCGACCTGGGCAAGCCCGGAACCGAGCCCCGCTTCGTCTGGCAATTTTCCACCAATGCCTTCAGCCCCAAGGCGCTTCTGGCCTCGCTCGGCATCACGCTGTCCGGCCTGCCCGAAGGCGCCCTGTCCTCGCTGGAAACCACGGGCGAGGCGGTCTTCTCTCCATCGGCCCTGGGCCTCACCGTCAAGTCGTTGCGCCTAGACGGCCAAAATCTGGCCTTTTCGGCCAAGGTGACGGACTTTAGACAGCCGGCCATGACCTTCGAGCTGACGGCCGATGCCGTGAACGTCGACAAATACCTGCCGGCCGCCCAGGCCCGGCCCAAGGAAGCCGTTCCCGGGGACGCAAAGATCGTTGCCTCCAAAAGCGTCCTGGCCACCTCGACGGCCCGCGTGCAGGGACACATCAAGGTGGACCGGCTGACCGCGCGCGGGCTGGCCCTGACCGACCTCGACATCGCGGTGGCCGCCGCCGACGGCCTGGTCACGGTGAGTCCCGTTTCCTTCGGCCTGTCGGGCGGCAGCGTCCACGGCGGGATGACGGTGGCCCTGGCCCGACCGGTCCCAGCCTGGACGCTCAATGCCGCCGTCTCGGGCGTGGAGGTCAAACCCGTGCTGACGGCCCTGACGGGCAAGGCCGCCCTGTCGGGCGCCTTCTCGGCCAAGGCCGCCGTGGCCACCACCGGAACCACGGGCAAGGAACTTTTAAGCGGCCTGGCCGGCCCGGTCTCCCTGCGGCTTGACCACGGCCAGGTGGAAGGTTTTCCGTCTCGCCGCAGCTTCTGGCCAGCATCAAGGGGCTCGTCGGCCTGATCAAGCTCGACCCCCAGGGCCTCGTCCAGGCCGTCAGCGGTTTCGGCCAGGCCGTGGCCGCCTCGCATCAGGGCAGCACACCCATCGCCGTGGCCTCGGCCAGTTTCCAGCATAAAAACGGCGTCGGCACGACCAGGGACATCCTGGTTCGCGTCCCCCAAGGCCAAGTCACCGGCGGCGGCAGCGTGGACCTCGGCCGGGAGCGGCTCAATCTGGCCCTGACGGCCGACGTCACCGGCGTGGGGACGGTGCCGCTCGTGGTCGAAGGGCCCTTCGCCTCGCCCCAGGTGACGGTGGACAAGGAGGCCCTGGCCAAACAGGCCATAAGAGCCGTGCCCAAGATGCTGGAAAAATCGGGGAAAAGCGTGCTGGATTCGGTGAAGGGATTTTTTCAATAACGGCCCGGAAAAGGAAAAAGGGAGCCAGATTTGCATCTGGCTCCCTGAATTTCCTGGCGGGGCCGGCGGGACTTGAACCCGCGCCCTCCGACGTGACAGGCCGGCGTTATAACCAACTTAACTACGACCCCGCATGTCTCTGGTAGGCGGAACAGGACTCGAACCTGTGACCCTCGGCTTGTAAGGCCGACGCTCTTCCAGCTGAGCTACCCGCCCGCCCGGCGAGGCACGATACCTACGCATCCCGGGGCTCCGCGTCAAGATTTTTTTTCGGCGGCGGCACCATCGGCGGGCCGCCCCCCGGTTCCCCGCAACTCCCAAAAGGATTCCAAAGGGCGCGAGCCCTTTGGCCGCCGGAGGCGCCTCCTTCGACGCATCGGGCAGTGGTCCCAATACCTAACGCCGGGACGGTTGCCCGCCCCGGCGCATGCTCTCGGACAACGGTCCGCAGTTCTTCTATTCCGCGACGACCTGGAGCACCTTGTCCCCGTAGGGATCGGTAACCATGGTCTTGATCCCGAGCAGCTCCGTCCAACGCCGCACCGTGCCCACGATGACGATGGCCATCAACGCGAGGATAACGATGGCCAGCGCCGTCAGCAGGTACTTGCCGTTGGGGAGGTAGGTGTTGACGATCTGCAGATACCCGGCCCAGAAGGTGATCCCCACCATGAGCAGCCCGGGCACGGCCGTCAGCCAGGCGTAGCGGGCCCGGCCCATGCGGATGATCATGGTCGTGCCGATCAACAGTCCCACGGCGGCCAACAGTTGGTTGGACATGCCGAACAGCGGCCAGATGGTCGAGATATCGCCGGTGTAGACCAGATAGCCCCAGGCGAAGGTGAAGATGAACGAGGTGCTGATAATGCCCGGCCACCAATGCTTTTCCTGGAACTTGGGAATGGCCAGGCCGATCATCTCCTGCAGGAAGAACCGGCCCACCCGGGTGCCGGTGTCCACGGCCGTCAGGATGAACACGGCCTCGAACATGATGGCGAAGTGATACCAGTAATCCATCAGATGGCCCATGACCGGAATCGAGGCGAAGATGTGGGCCATGCCCACGGCCAGCGACACGGCGCCGCCGGGCCGTCCCTGGATGTTCTCGCCCACGGCCGCGGCCAGCCGGCCCAGATCCACCGGGGTCATGCCGAGCTTGGCGAACACGGCCGGAGCGGTATTGATGGCGAAATAGTCGGCCGGCACCAGCACGCAGGCGGCCACCAGGGCCATGATGGCCACGAAGCCTTCCATCAGCATGGCGCCGAAACCGACGAACAGCAGGTTGTGCTCGCTGTCGAGCATCTTGGGCGTCGTGCCCGTGCCGATGATGGCGTGAAAGCCCGAAAGCGCCCCGCAGGCGATGGTGATGAACAGGAACGGAAACACCCCGCCGTGGATGATCGGACCGCCGCCGCTGTCGAATTGGGTCAGCGCCGGCATCTGGAGTTGGGGATGCACCCAGAAGATGCCGATGGTCAGGGCCGCGATGGTGCCGACCTTGAGGTAGGTGGACAGGTAATCACGCGGGCACAACAGCAGCCACACCGGCAGCACCGAGGCCACGAAACCGTAGAGCGGAATGGTCAGGGCGATGACCGGCCGGGGCATGTCGAAGATCGGTCCGAAGATGGGACTCTTGGCCACGGCCGGGCCGACCAGGATGGTGACGGCCATCAGGGCCACGCCGATGACCGAGGCGCCGAGCACGTCGCCGTCGCGCCACCGATGCAGGTACAGCCCCATGATCAGCGCGATGGGGATGGTGGCGAACACCGTGAACGTCCCCCAGGGACTGTCATGCATGGCGTTGACCACGGCCAGGGACAACCCGGCCAGGGTCAAAAGCAGGATGAACAGCACGGCCACCGAAGCCACGCCGCCCGTCAGCCGATCGACCTCCTTGGAGGCGATGTAGGCGAGCGAGCGGCCCTTGTGGCGCACCGAGGCGAACAGCACCACGGTGTCATGCACGCAGCCGCCCAGCACGCAGCCGACTAAAATCCACAACGCGCCGGGCAGATAGCCGAACTGGGCCGCCAGCACCGGGCCGATCAGCGGACCGGCCGCGGCGATGGCCGCGAAATGGTGCCCGAACAGCACGTACTTGTTGGTTTTGACGTAATCCTGTCCATCCGCCATCTTGACGGCCGGCGTCAGGCGGGCGTCGTTTACCCCAAGCACCTTCTTGGCAAAAAACAGCCCGTAGAAACGGTAGCCAATGGCGAAGATGCACAGGGCGGCAAAGACCAGAGTCAGGGCGTTCATGCGTCAGCCTCCCGTTTGGGCCGTACGGTGACGGTCCGTTTGCCGATGTTGCGCCCTTTTTTGGCACTGTCGGGCGGCGGCGGGGAGCCCCTTTTGGCCGAAAGGATAATTTGGGGGATGAAACGCCGGTTTCAGGGGATGGACGGCAACGCCGCCGGACCAGCCGCGCCGGCCGGATCGGCCGGCGGCACCCGGAAGCTGATCCGGCAGCCCCGGCCGGGGCGCTGACGATAGCCATGGCGTAGTCCTGGCCGAAAAGCTGGACCAGCCGCTGGTTGGAGTTGCGGGCGCCGACCCCTTCGCGCATGGACTCCATGGCCGAAGGCGACAGGATGCGCCGGATAGCCGCGGCATCCATGCCCAGGCCGTCGTCGGTGACCTCGACCCGCAGGTGTCCGTCCTCGCGGCGGGCCGTCACGCGCACGGTGCCGCCCGCCTCCTTGGCCTGCAGGCCGTGGCGCACGCTGTTTTCCACCAAGGGCTGGATCAAAAGCGGCGGCACCAGCCAGTCCTCGGCCCCGGGGGCGAGCAGGATCTCGCTTTTGATCCGCTCCCCGAACCGGGCCTGTTCGATGGCCAGGTAGGACCGCACCTGTTCCATCTCCTCGGAGAGGTGGATCAGCCCCCGGCTGCTGTCCAGGTTGCGCCGCATGTAGCTGGCCAGATCGAGGAGCAGTTCCCGGGCCTGGCCCGGGGCGGTGCGGCAAAACGAGGCGATGGTGTTGAGGGAATTGAACAGGAAATGCGGGTTGATCTGGGCCTGCAGCCGCCGGATCTCGGCGTGGGCCAGCAGATGGTTTTTGATGCCGATGTCCTCCAGTTCGAGCTGGGTGGAAAACAGGTCGGCCAATCCCTTGGCCAGCTCGAACAGCGGCCGGTCCAGCGGCCGGCCCTTGGTGCCGTAAAGCTTGAGGCAGCCGAGGATGGCCGGCCCCTTGCGCAGCGGCACGATGATGGCCTGCCGCAGCGGACAATCCGGAGCGCTGCAGCCGATATCCTCCTTCTCGGTCACGAACATGGCCGCGCCGCTCTCGAAGGCCCGGCGGGTGGCCTTGGTGCGCCAGGGTTCCCCGACCAGGTGGTGGTCGCTGCCGGCCCCGACGTGGGCCAGGATGGTATGGCCGCCGGTCAGGGCCACGGCGGCCACGCCCGTCTCGGCCAGGATGATCGCGGCCGTGGCCTGGGCCGAGGAGGGGGTGAGGCCGCCGCGAAGGTAGCTCACGGTCTGGTTGGCGATGGACAGGATGCGCTTGGCCTGGGACGAATCGCGGTATTCGCGCAACTGGTACTGCAGGTGCAGCGCCTTGACGAAAATGGCCGCTCCCATGGCGTTGATGACGATCATGGGCGGGCCGATGATCTTGACCAGATCCACGGCTTCGGCAAAGGGCCGCGACAGCGCCAGCACCAGCCCCATATGCACGGTCTCGCCGGCCAGACCCAAGGCCATGGCCAGCCCCCAATCCAGGTAGAGCCCGGGAAAACGCCGGGCCGCCAATCCCGCCACGGTCCCCTCCAGCAGGGTGGCCAGGGCGCAGGGCAGGGCGCTGAATCCTCCGATGTCGATCAGATAGCGATGCCCGCCGGCGATGAGCCCCGCCCCGATGCCGACGGCCGGCCCGCCGAACAGGCCGGCCGTAATGACGCCGATGGCCCGGAGGTTGGCGTAGGAATGGAAGACGTAGTTCCCGGTGTAGGTGCCGAGGATGCCGAACAGGCCGAACAGCACGGCGACGCAGACGGTGACCCAGACCGGCCGTTTGCGGCCGAATTCCAGGCGGTCCAGCGGGGCCAGGCCGATGATGGCAAACCCGCCGGCCAATAACAGCCCGATGCTCTGGGACATGTCGAGAAAAAGCCCCGGCACCTCGGGCACGAACAGGCCCAGATTCACAGTCCCACCGTCATAGTCCCAGCCGTTCCTTGAACTGCCGCACCCGGTTGCGGCTGACCGTCACTTCGGTCCGGTCCTTGTCGTCCATGACCAGCAGATAGCGGCCGCCGATCCAGGGCGAAAGTTCGGCGATGCGCTCCAGATTGACCATGGCGGCCCGGCTGACCCGGAAAAACGACTGCCCGGCCAACCGCTCCTCGGCCCGGGTCAGGGTCGGCAGGCCGTAGCAGGGCAGGCGGCCCTGGTCGGTCAGGGCCAGGACGCCCCCCTCCTCGGCCTCGATGCACACCACCTCCCGGGCCGGCAACAGCCGGATGCGGCCGTGCTGTTCCACGGCCACCCGGGCCAGGGCGGACTTCCGGCCAAGCCCGGCCAAGAGCGGCTCCAGGGTGATCGGGCAAGTCCGCTGCGACCCGCGGCCAGCCGGCGGCGCGCCCGGTCGAGGCTTCACGGCCAGGCGCCCGGCCGAGACGGGCTTCAGCAGATAATCCACGGCGTTTTGTTCGAAGGCCTCGATGGCGTGCTGGTCAAAGGCGGTGACGAACACGAACAGCGGCGCCCGGGGCAGGGACTGGGCCTGGCGCAGCACGGCGAAACCGTCCTGGCCGGGCATATGAATGTCGAGGAAGACCAGATCCGGCGGGGCGGTCTCGATGGCGGCCAGGGCCTGGGCGGCGGACGCGGCCTCCGCCGTCTCGACGTCGGGATGGGCGCCGAGCAGATAGAGCAACTCGTCCCGGGCCGGCTTTTCGTCGTCCACAATCAGGGCGCGCAACACCATATCCGGCCCATACCGCCGGGTGCGGCCTCTTGTCCACCGGGAGAGGGCGGAACCCGCCGGTCAGGAGCCTTGCGAGGGATTGCCCGTGGTTTCCGGCAACCAGATGGGGGCGACGGTGGCGGGGGCCCGCCTCCCCCAACAGCCTTCCACGTCGCAGGCGGAACAATGTCCCTCGTGGCACGGGTCGGCATGGATCATGATGTCGGCCTCCGGCCCGAGGCTCGTCTGCAACAGCGCCTCCATGGCCACGACCTGGTCATGGGCCGCGTCCAGCCGCATGTCGTAGGGCAGGATGAGGTGCAAGTCCACGTGGATGGCCCGGCCGGACTTGATGACCCGCAGCCGGTGGATGTCGATCCAGGAGGGATGGCGGTTTTTCCCGAGCAGTGTCGCAGAGATCCCGCAACAGGACCGGATCGGACTCGTTCATGAATCCCGCCACCGACCGGCGCACCAGCCTGGCCCCGGTCCAGGCGATGTTGACGCCGACCAGGCAGGCCACCGCGCCGTCCAGCCACAACCAGCCCGTCCCCCAGACCAGCCCCAACCCCACGGCGACTCCGGCCGACGTGTACACGTCGGTCAGGACATGCTGGCCGTCGGCCGTCAGGGTGAGCGAGCCGGAACGCCGGCCCTGGCGCACCAGCCGCAGCCCCAGCCAGAGATTGACCAATCCGGCGCCGACCAGAAGGGTGAGACCGATGCCGAGATGCGGCATGGGCTCGGGCTGGAAGATCTTGTCCCAGGACTCCCAAAAAATGCACACGGCGGCCAAAAAAATGAGCAGCCCCTCGATCAGGGCGGCGTAATATTCGATATTGCCGTGACCGTAAGGATGGCTGGCGTCGGGCGGAGCTTCGGCCACGGAAACGCTCAGCACGGCAAAGCCGGCCGCCACCACGTTGATAATGGTTTCCAAAGCGTCGGATAAAATGGCCGCCGAACCGGTCACCCACCATGGCAGCCATCTTGACGCCCAAC
>Ga0268359_10219_pt1 | contig 12764 bp, 11 predicted proteins | sample BioMet11_FD_194416 | JGI IMG/M metagenome (GOLD analysis project Ga0268359, IMG submission 194416) | Sewage microbial communities from Oakland, California, United States - Biofuel 11 (PacBio Assembly) | ecosystem: Engineered > Wastewater > Sewage > Unclassified | place: USA: California | collected...
TCAACCTGCCCGGCGCGCAGTTGAGTACGCCGTCGATGACGCGCAAGGACATGGCCGATCTGCAGGCCGGTCTCGACAAAGGCATCGACATGGTGGCGCTGAGCTTCGTACGCCGGCCGAGCGACGTCCTGCGCCTGCGGCTGTTCCTGGAAGAGAAGGGCGCCGACGTCCCGATCATCGCCAAGATCGAGAAGCCGGAAGCCGTCGACACGATCGGCGAGATCCTGCAGGAGAGCGACGGCGTGATGGTGGCGCGCGGCGACCTGGGCGTCGAGATGCCCATGGAGAAGGTGCCGTTCATTCAGAAGTCGATCATTGAGAAGGCCCGCCGCGCGGGCAAGTTCGTCATCACGGCCACGCAGATGATGGAGTCGATGATCACCAACCCGTTTCCGACGCGCGCCGAGGTGAGCGACGTCGCCAACGCGATCTACGATGGCACGGACGCCGTGATGCTGTCGGCCGAAACATCGGTCGGCAAGTACCCGGTTGAGACAGTGCGGATGATGGCGCGCACGGCGGCGCAGGCCGACGAGTCGGTGCGGCGTCACGGCTTCCGCGAATTGATGAACCGCGACTACGTCACGCATGCCGAGATCGTCGCGGACAGCGCCTACCGCGCGGCGCGCATGTCGCAGGCGATGGCGATCGTCGTCTTCAGCGCCAGCGGTTCGAGCGCACGGCTGGTGTCGAAGTTTCGCCCGCCGGTGGCGACTTTCGTTTTCACGGCGAGCGAGAAGGTGGCGCGCATGCTCAGCGTGGTCTATGGCGTCTACCCGATCGTCGCCCGCGAGACGAACTCGACCGATGAGATGATGGCGCAGATGGAGCGCATCCTGCTGGAGCGCGGTTATGTCAAGCCACGGGACAGCGTGGTGTTCGTCGCGGGCCAGCCGATCGGCCGGCCGGGTACGACGAATCTGATGAAGTTGCACCGCATCGGCGAGGGCCGTTAGACGGCCGCTGGAGTGGCCCGGCTTGCCAAAACATGCGATAACGCTACGAGGGGAATCCCATGACGCGAAAGATGACGCGAAGTTTGACCGCGGGTTTGATCTTGTTTGCGGCGCTGCTGCTGCCGGCCGCCGCCCAACGGCGCGATGCGCTGCCGTCCACTCCTGGGCAGTTCGATTACTACCTGCTGAGCCTCTCGTGGTCGCCGCAGTATTGCCTGGAAATGGGGGACGACCCGAACGATCTGCAGTGCGCGCCAGGACGGCGTTTCGGTTTCATCGTTCACGGCCTGTGGCCGGAAAATCAGACGGGCATGAACCCGCGTGCGTGCAAGCCGGCGCCGGCGCTCGATCCGCAAACGGAGAAGTCGATGCTGGATATCATGCCCAGCCAGCAGTTGGTCACGCATGAATGGGGCGCGCACGGCACGTGCAGCGGGCTCCCGCCAGCCAACTATTTCAAACTGACGCGCGCGGCCTGGCAGAAGGTCAGGATCCCGGCGAAATATCAGGCTCCGCCGGCGCCAATCGTCGTCCCGGTGAAGGAGTTCCGGCAGGCGCTGGTCGACGCCACCCCGGGGCTCAAAAGCGAAAACTTCGCGCTGTATTGCGACGAACGGTATCTGCGGGAAGTGCGCGTGTGCCTGGACAAGAACCTGAATTTTCGGCCCTGCGGCGAACGCATCCATGATGCCTGCGGGTTGGCCAAGATGGTCCTTCGCCCGGTGAAGTAGCCGCGCGGTAGCGCCGGACACCTTCGCGCGGGGCGCGCCTCCCGCCGCCATCGCACGCGGAGCCATGGCATGGTCAATGGTAGGATAAAAGGAGTTCACCACCTGTCGGGGCGTAGCGCAGCCTGGTAGCGCACCTGCCTTGGGCGCAGGGGGTCCCGAGTTCAAATCTCGGCGCCCCGACCAATAGAATCAAGCAGATACGGTCGCTTCCGGCCGCCGTCAAAATTCCGCTGTAGATGATTTTGTAGCTGCGGGCTTCCGCCGGCTCACCGCCAAAGTCGGGGGACCCCATCCCGAATTTCCTTTCAGTTAAGCACAGAGCACCTTGACGCGGAGTCTGTAGTTGTTGAAGTTGCGAAAGCCGTAAGCCTGGCGGCTGATGGTTTCCATCTTGTTGTGGAAGCCTTCGGTGATGCCGTTGTTGCGGGTGAAGCGCCACATGGTGGCGATCTCTGCCTTCCGAATCTCCGCAAGCGAGGCAGGCCCGCGGCCCTGCAACAGCGTTTGCGTTTGTCTTGCCCGCAAGGACGTGGACGCCCCGATCCATCGAGCGCCGGCTATTTCTGCACGGCAGCCGGATCGCCGGGATGGATGCGGGCGTAGTGTCCGCTGGCAAGAAGCTGCGGTCGACGAGCGCGCCAATGTCGATACGCTGCGTGAGGATCCCCGTCTGCAGCGCCATATCGCGGATCTGCGCGAGGTCATCCGGATCGGGCGTCATATAGCGGTATGAGATGCGGTCCCGCGGATGCGTGAGGACGAAGCGCAGCAGCGACTCATCCTGGCGGAAAAAAGGTGCGACGATGTGCGCCGCCTGTTCGCGATGCGTCTCGGCCCACGCGCCGCTTTGAGCGATGCCGCGCACTAACTTGCGCACCACCGCGGGCCGTTCCCGGATCAGCTTTTCATTGGCGGCCAGCACGCAGGAGATGAAGCGCGGCCAGATGTCTTTGGCGTAATAGAGCACGCGGCCGGAGCCATCCAGTTCGGCGACGCTGGGGAAGTCGAGGAAGAGCTGGGATTTGAAGTGCGTGCCGGAGCCGTGGCGCGTGGCGTAGTCGGTCACGGGGCAGGTGAGATGGCAGGTTACCGGCAGGAAACCGACAACCAGAGTTTCGCGCGCCGGACCTGCGGTATGCCGCCACGGCTTATAGTGCGCGAATCCGAGCAGCGCGGTGAACAACAGCATTCCGCCCACCCAGCGGACGGCGGCGTGTTGAAGGAATCCGCGACGCATCATGCGGACCTCCGCACATCCTGGTCGAGATTGATCTCTTGCCGATGGCGCCTGGGGCAGGGTAATGCAACTGCACGCGTCATGCGAACGCCTCAAGCGGTTCCAACCCTCGTGGACGGGTTGCTCGGTTACCGGTGGTAGGAAGACCGGGGCCGGTCACAATTGCCTCCCGCGGTCAGAAGGAAGAAGGCGCCATCGGGAGGAGGAGTCAGACGGTTGGCTCGGGCAGAGTATCAGTTTTTCAACTGTGGCGACTCTGTAGCCGTGAATTCCCTCCGGCTTCCACCCGGATCCACCGATTCAGCGGGGCAGCCTCGCAACTTCGACAACTACAGACTGCGCGTCAAGGTGCTCTGTGCTGAACTGGAAGGAAATTCGGGATGGGGTCCCCGACTTTGGCGGTGAGCCGGAGCGCCTAACGAGGGATCGGTGGGTTTCCCAAATGGGTGTTAAGTATTTGAAAACATGGAGCGGGAGACGGGACTCGAACCCGCGACGTCCAGCTTGGGAAATCGATCGTAGATTGAAAATAAAGACCTTAGCGTCTACGGCGTCGATGGCTGACGATCCCAAGCTATTGATTCTACAAGGGCAGACTTTCCGAGTTCGTTAATGGACTCTTATTGGACTCTGGATTTGAAGTGGACTCCGGCGGCTCTGGTCTGCGTCGGCACTGATCTCGTCGGAAACCGCTTGCAACTCCCGACGTTTCGTAAAAGGCAGGAGTGCCACTTTCTATGTCCGAACTACTGAGCTGGCGCGAAGCGTCAGCGTTCTCTGTCCCCACGACCTGGACGCCCACGGCATCGCACTCCAGTATTGCGGCTGGCGGAACTGCAGGGCCTGATCGTCCGGTCCAGCGGCGGACTCCATACGGCCGCCGATGCTCCCGTCACGAAATTCCACACCGACCGGCGGCGCGGCAGCTTGGCCGGACCAGCCAATCTTGCAACGGCTTGCTGCAGGATTGCCGTCCTCGTGTATCACCGCGATTGACTTCGATTCGGACCGGAACAAGCTCCGGGGCACCGAGACGTTGGATTTCTATTCGAACGAGCTTCGATCCGCTTTCGTGCAGTTTCGATTAGCGGTTGGCACATCTCAACGCGCAAGCGGGCGTGTCGAGCGAGGTGAAGCCCCTCACCCGCGGTTCGCTGCGCGCTTCATGCCACCACACCGGGCCTGCCCGTCCGCGCTGCCAGTGGAACATTTTGTGCTTGTTTTGTTTTTGCTATACTGCTATTCTGAACAGTATCCTGTTGAACATGCCTGGACGCGAACTGACAGAGCGGCAACAAGAAATCCTGACGTTTATTGAAGAGCGGCAGCGATCCGCCGGGTTCGCTCCTACCCTGAAGGAAACAGCAGATCATTTCGGATTCCGTAGCGCGAACTCGGTGCGTCAGCATTTGCGGTTAATAGAGAACAAAGGTCGGCTCAAACGAGTGCCTCGTCGCTCGCGGGCGTTGGTTGTCCAGGGAGCCAAGAGCCGGGCACGTTCCGGTCTGGTCCGCGTGCCGCTGCTCGGCAGCATTGCTGCCGGAAACCCGATTCTGGCGACAGAAAACGTCGAATCGACCTTGGAGTTTCCCGCTCAGTTTTTCAGGGGAACCGAACTCTTTGCGCTGCGGGTGAAAGGCCAGAGTATGGACCGCGCCGGGATTCTGGGCGGGGACCTGGCGATACTTGACGCTGCTGCCGAAGTGACCTCCGGTGGAATCGGCGCCATATTGATCGAAGACGAAGCCACTCTGAAGTACGTTCATCGCAGAAAGCGGAGCCTCGTTTTGAAGGCCGCCAATCCGGCCTTCCCTGATATAGAGATCGATCCGGACGATTTAGAGCGCGTGCGGGTGATGGGGAGCCTGGTCGGCGTCGTGAGGAGCATCTGATCATGCCGACAGCGACACCAAACGAGACGACGAGACGGCTGAGTTCGAGCGCACGAGCCTTCGGATGCCCCTCTCTGCTTTTCTTTGACGGGGAGCCGATACCCGCTCACCTCGATTACCTGGACTTGCTTCCTGGAAAGCATCCGAAAGGGACGGTACTGCCTGACGCCGTCGCTGAGTTCCAGGGACGCGCTCTCCTGTACCTTATTGATGGTGCCGCCCCGTCAGTGACGCCGCAGTATATTGAGCGCCTCCAGCAACTTTTGGCAAATCGCGGCGAGCACGCCTGTCTCGGCGTTGTGAAGCCAGGCTCATTGGACGTCTATCCGATCAACCTCGACCGACAGGCGCTGAAAACGGCCAACTTTCGGACAATCGAGGCTTCGAGCAGTGCCGCGCCGATGTTCTTTCAGGGCCTCGCCACCGGCACCTATGACCTGGACGGCCGACCAGAGAAGGCGGACTACGTTTTTGAGACCATCCACGGCCTTTTGACAGCGGCTTCACAGGCCCTGGCCGGCACCTCACGGAAACAGGGCCACCTGCCGGGTCTTGATGTTCTTTCAACGACAGGGCGTGCGCTGTTTTTCCGCTTCCTTGTAGATCGGCGGATCGTCCTCGATGGTGAAGTGCAGGAGATTTGTCCGGGCGCTGCTGACCTTCGCGATACTTTTTCGACTGCGGCCAAGGCGGCGGCTACATCGTGCTGGCTGGATGAGACGTTCAACGGCGATCTATTGCCGCTGCAACCGGAATTGCCAGGCGACGCCAGCACTGCGCGGCGGCTTCGAACCTATCGTGAATATTACAAAGCGGCAGAGGAAAGACCGGCGGCCAGCTATTCCGGCATCTGGAGGCTATCCTGCGAGGGTGGAAGCATCTTGGCAAGGGAAGCTTTCAGCCTCCATTGTTTGATGTGGATTGGGATGATCTGAACTTCGCTCACATCCCGATCGGTGTGTTAAGTCAGGTTTACGAAAGCTTCAGCCATCAGTGGGACGAAGAGCAAGCGCAGGAGACCAGCGTCCACTACACACCGAGGACCCTGGCGAGGATTCTGGTCGATGAGGCATTTTCAGGAGTCGACAACAGAGCCGAGGCCGTGGTCCTAGATCCCGCCTGCGGAGCGGGTGTTTTCCTCGTACTCGCATTCCGCCGACTGGTCCACGAACATTGGAAGAAGGTCGGCAATCGGCCGGACACGCGCGCGATACAGCGCATCCTCTATCGGCAGTTGCGCGGCTTCGAAATCAGCGAATCGGCACTTCGGCTATCAGCGCTCGCACTCTATATCACCGCGATCGAAGTTAACGGAACGCAGCGGCCGCCACGCAGCCTGAAGTTTCCGCGGCCTCTGAGGGGAGAAGTCCTCTTCGATTTTGGCCACGACAACTCAGATGGGAAAAGGGGCTTCGTTCTAGGCAGCCTAGGAGACCAAGTTCCGGCAGCTTTGAATGGAACTTTCGACATCGTCGTCACGAACCCCCCATGGACTCGGCTCCGGGCCGGCCGGAACGAGGTTGACGGCCCAAAGCTCGTCACCGAGATAAACGCCGAATTCACTGCTATCTCCCGACGGGCACTGAAAGCCAGAAGGTGGCTGGGAACCGCTGATGAGTACGAGAATCCGGACCATAATCCCGATTTTCCCTTTCTTTGGCGTGCCACCGAATGGGTGCGGCCCGGTGGACTAATCGCGATGGCTTTGCCCGCGCGCATCATACTGAAACAGGCGGGCAAGGGGAAGGAAGCCAGGGACACGCTCCTGCGGGCCGTAACCGTCACTGGAATCTTGAATGGTTCGGATTTGGAGAAGACACCAGTTTGGCCCAACATGGATCTCCCGTTCATGTTGCTCTTCGCGCGGAACGCTGTGCCGAAGCCTGACCATACCTTTCACTTTGTGACCCCGATTCGGGAGAACCGTCTCAGCTCGATCGGTCAATTCAGAGTCGACTACAAGTCCGCCGAAATGGTCAGCGTGCAGGAGGTCATCGACAAACCCTGGTTATTGAAGGCGCTCGCGGTTGGGACGACTCTGGATGTCGATGTCATCGAGCGACTGCCTCACAATTCTGTCCGCGAATTCTGGAGAACCGAGCACCTCTATTCCGGCGAGGGCTACCATCTGGGGGCCGGGCTGAAGCAATACCCAGCCGATCATTTGGTTCAGCTTCGAGACCTGGAAATCCCAGAAAATGGATTCGGCGTTCCGGATGATCTGGAAGTCTGGGGAGTGAGGCATCAGAGACGAACGGCGCATATGCCGCGCAATTCAAAGCTCTACCAACCGCCCTTGGCAATCGTACCTCAGGCACAGGGCGAGAATCGCGCGACTCCGAAGGCATTCCTATCGTTAGCGAGCGCATTGGCCTTCTCCCAGAGTTTCTATGGCTTTTCGGCCGCCGGGGCGGAACAGGGCGATGTTATATCGGCGTTGATCTATTTACTCGTCCATAGTTCGCTTTTTCAACACTTTTGCCTGATGCGGAGTTCTCGGCAAGGTGCTAGTTATCGGACGATCCTGAAAGAGGACATCGAGGGTTTTCCGTTCCAGGACCCGCGCAAGCTCCCTTCGGAGGTCCGCGCTCGAATTCTCAACCTCGCGCAATCCCTGGAGAGAAACGAACAGCCTTGGGATGAGATTGACAAGCTCGTCTTTGAGATATGCGGTTTGGATGAGCATGACGAGGTCGTCGTAAGAGACACTGTCACTTACTGCGGACCTTATCGATCGGTTCGTGAACGGGCCGAAAGTCCAATTACTCCGGACATCTCGAAGTCGTTTTGCGAATATCTGGAAGCGATGATGCAGCCGCTCTTTGGATTGACCGACCAACGTGTCGTCGTTCAGCCTGTCGATCAGGACCCAGGGTGGGGAATCCCAGCCTGGCAGTTTGTCACGGTTGCCATGTCGAATCGAGGATCGACGAATTGGAGGGGCTTCCTGACGAAGATAACGGCGGAGGCAAACAAAACGGGTGCCAGTCGTGTTGTCGTTCGAATCCCTCAGGGTGGCGGACTTCTGATTGGAATCATCAATCAGCAACGCTTCTGGACTCGCAGCCGAGCATGGCTTTGCAGTCTCCACATCGAGCAAAACCACCTGAACGCGTTTCCGGTTGAGGCGAAATGACGGAATCTGGTTTCTTTACAGCCTCCCCTCACCGGCTACCGCACCCGGCTGTGCCACTCCGGGTGATTCTCGCGACGCATACGGCCTTAACACGCGCCTTCGAGCTTTTGAGGAGCAGCCCGCCTGCTGGATTTCATTTGAAAGACGCGAAGGAAGATGACATTACTAGACAACTCCATGCAATTCTCGAAGATCGTTTTCTGACCAGCCAAGAGATTGCGGGTTTTGATCGGCGTCGAATCCGCAATGTCATTCGAGCGCCCGAGGTATCCAATCATGACGGCTCCCATCCGGCCAAGAAGCCAGACCTCGTCCTGTTTCTTCTGAGGCGCGAACGCTGGTCGGTCAGAAATTCCCAGGATGGCATTTTTGCGGAATGTAAGCCCGTGGACGATAGCCATGCGGTCGGCAAACACTACTGCGACCAAGGCATCATGCGATTCGTCAGCGGCGACTATGCTTGGGCAATGCAGGAAGGATTGATGGTGGGTTTTTGTACGAGGAAATCGTACAGTGCCCGAAAACCTTGCGCCGGTGCTCGCCGCCGAAGATCGGCACGAGAAGCTCGGCTCGCCTGCGCCGCCGGTTCTCGTACTGCCGAATCACGCTGCACCGCTCCACAGTACCGAGCACGGGCGCAGCTTTGCGTGGACGATCGGCCAGCAGGCATGCAAGATCAGGCTTTTTTCATTCATGGCACGCCTGCGGCTAGCAGAGAAATCCGAGAGTAAGCCGGCTCCCACGGGAGACAAGCATCGGAAACTGTGCCGGAGGGTGTCGGCACTCCACTGCGGGATTACCACGATGGCCTGCTTGGGTGCCTTGGCGGTCTTGCGCTCCGGTGCCGGTACCAGCTCTCGTTGACGAGATCGTTTCCCGGATAGGGCGTTCGTTCGGCCGAGGTTAGAAGCAAGAACGACGCTTTCTTAAGCGTGCCCTAGGCAGCTTGCCGTTTGAGCGCGGCGTCTTTGGTGCGTATTCCGGCGAAGCCGATCAGTGATTCCGATCTGATGGCGATCGCTGTTCCGGGGTGATGTTGATCGCCGTCGGAGCGAAGCGACGCTAGGCAGTTCTAATCATCGTCAAGTGATCGTCATCCGTCAATCCAATTGCTTTTGAGCCCGGGAGTGGGGTGTGGGGCGAGGGGCGGCGTATGAGCCCCCTTGCCCCACTCAATCCCGTAGAAGCCTCGTCGTTTGCGCGGCTTCATGCGTTCTCCTTTGCGCTTTTAGAGGTGCGCTTTTTGCGCAGGCTTTCACCCTGCAATTCGAGGCGATGCGCGTTGTGGACCAGGCGGTCGAGGATGGAATCGGCGATGGTCGGATCGCCGATCTGCGCGTGCCAGCTCGCAACCGGCAATTGGCTGGTCAGCAGCGTGGAGCGCGCCTGATAGCGCTGGTCGCAAATCTCGAGAAAGTCGCGACGCTCGTTTTCCGTCAACGGCGCCATCGCCCAATCGTCGACGATGAGCAGATCGACGCGGCCGAGCCGGTACAGCAGCTTGGTGTGGCTGCCGTCGACGCGTGCTGTGGCGAGATCGCGGAATAGATCGACCGCTTTCAGAAACAGCGCCGTGTAATTGTCGCGGCAAGCTTTCTGCGCGAAAGCCCGTGCCAGCCAGGTTTTGCCGATCCCTGTTGGACCGATCAAAAACAGGTTCTGGTGCGCGCCGACCCAAGCCGATTCAGCGGCGAGCGAGCGCACCACCTGACGGTCCAAACCACGCGCTGTGCGGAAGTCGATATCCTCCACACAGGCTGGACCTTGCAGTCGAGCGTTGCGCACGCGGCGCTCCAGGGCGCGGTTCTGCCGCCAGTTCCACTGGCGGTCGATGAGCAGCCCGAGCCGCTCTTCAAAGCTCAGTTGTTGCAGGTCGGCACTCTCCTGTTGCTCACGGAAAGCCTCGGCCATTCCTTTGAGTCCGAGTGTGCAGAGTTTATCGATGGTTGGTTGTGTCAGCATGAGTCCTCGTTTGGTTCACTGCAGAGCGGGCGAGCCGCCCGTGTCGAAGTAATTGGGGCCGCGCAGATTGGGGTGATCGATTGGCGGTTTGGGAGCCGGTGCGGACTCGGGTTCCGAGCCGTCCAGATTGTGCTGGAGAATCGATTTTAGGCTTTGATAGGAGCAGGCGTTCAGCGCGACGGCGCGGCGCGCCGCGGCTTCGACGCGCTGCTTCGGGTATTGGTCGCCAAGCCGCAAAATGCCGAGACACGAGCGGTAGCCCTGTTCCGGATGGCGTTTGGCCTGCATGATGCGCTCAAATAGTTGGGCCGTCGCCGGGCCAATGGTCGCGGACCACTCGACCAGCCGCGAGGGCGTCCAGGCCAGATAGCGCTGATGCGCCTTGGGCCGATGCTCTTCGACCGTGGTGGCGCAATGCGGCGCGTGGCTGCGAGCGTGCGAAGCCACTCGCAATCCTTTGTGAAAGATCTCCACTGTCGTAGCCGTGGCGCGCACCTCGATTTCTTGCTGCGTGAGTTGGTACGGCACGCTGTACCAGTGGTGGTCGCACTCCACGTGGTAATCAATGTTGACGCGCGCGCTCTTCCACTCGCCGTACTGGTAGCGCTCGCTGGGAAGAGGCTGCAGCGCGGGCTTGTCGAGTTGCTCGTAAAGACTCTGCCGCGAGCCTTCGCGTTTGCGGAAGCCGTGCTGGTTGAGCCGCGCGAGTAATTCGCCGATCGCTTGATTGGCTTCGCCGAGCGAGAAGAATCTGCGTTTGCGTAGCGCCGCCAGAATCCAGCGCTCGACGATCAGCACGCCGCCCTCGACTTTGGCTTTGTCCTTGGGCTTGAGCGGCCGCGCCGGTACGACAGCGACGCCGTAGTGCGCGGCCATCTCTTCGTAAGTCCGGTTGACGCCGGGCTCGTAGCGGCAGGCCTTGGTCACGCCCGACTTCAGGTTGTCGGGCACCACGATGGCGGGTGCGCCCTGGAAGAATTCAAAGGCGCGCAGGTGGGAGCCGATCCAGTCGCCCAGTCCCTGCGTCCAGGTCGCTTCGGCGAAAGTGTAGTTGCTGGCGCCGAGCACGGCGACGAAGAGCTGCGCTTCCCGCGCCTCGCCAGTGGCCGGATCGTGGACGGAGAGGGTCGGACCGGCGTAGTCGACAAACAGCTTCTCGCCGGCCTTGTGCTCGTGGCGCAGCGCCACCTCCTGGTGTCGCAACCAGCGCCCATACAGCTCGCAGAAACGGCTGTAGCGATAACCGTCCGGGTGCTGCTCGCGATACTCCTCCCAGAGCAATTGCAGGGTGACGTGCTTGTGGGTTTGCAACTGCTGGCGGATGGCCACGTAATCGGGCTCCGGCCACTGCGTCCGGCGCGGAGCCACTGCCCCGGCCGGGGCCAGCGCTTCGACCAATCGCTCCTCGCCCCACCCGGCAATGTCCGGCCACTTCAGCCTCGCTTGCTCGGCCGCTTTCAAGTAGTTGGAGACCGTGGCCTGGCCAACACAACAACTCAGGGCAATCTGGCGCTGGCTCAGCCCCAACGAATCGAGTCTGAGCACCTCACGTATCTTGCGCATGGGCAACCTTTCTTGCGGCAACCTGGACCTCCACCTGTCAGTGAAGACCCAGGCCCCGCTGGTCTACCCAGCACGCTTCATGAAAACGGCTCTAGAAAATCATTCCGGGGATGTCGATCGCCATTCCGGGAAGCGCCAAAAACTGATCGGCTTCCCGCCGGAATGTTGATCACCATCAGCCCGGAATCGTGATCGGCATCATCCCGGAATCGCGATCATCATCAGCTCGGAACGCTGATCAGCATGCCCCGGAATACGCATTTGGCGAGTGTCTCCAGGCGCGCGTTGGGGGGAGGATCTCCGGATGACGTTCCTCAATTCGAAAGTCGGTGGGCACCCCACCATAGCCGAAGAACGCATCGCGTTGGTCCAGGAGCAGTTTGTTAGGCGGCCTCGGCTACCGTGCCGTACTGCACCTACTCAGGCGTTGGTAGGTAGGTAAGAGACGAAGCCGTTCATCTGGACCGCAAAGGCCAATGACATCCTGGAAAAAGTAAAGCGCGCAGCGGTCGCTGAACAATGCTCAATCTGATTGAAGCACTACACTAGCGAGACCGCCAAAACGAGGCCATTACCTGCCCCAAAGCTCACCTTAGTACCGACGGAGACACTACATCGGCATTCTTCGCATGTCGGGATATGGCGTAGGCGATTTGTCCCCACACGCCGGTCGGCATGTCGTGTCCCATGCCATCGATAACCATCAGATCTGCCGCCGGTATCACGCGCGCTGCCTCTTTCCCTGCGGCGAGCGGGATCAAGGGATCGGCAGAGCCGTGGATCACCAGCGTCGGAGCGCTGATCGTCGCGAGCGCGGCTCTTCGGTCGCCACGGGCGAGAATGCCATGTTCTGGCGTGCCATGCCCTCTGGACAGAAGGAGCGATCATAGCTCTCCGTCAGAACGCTCGCGCTCTTTCTTCCTCGAAGGGGAATCCTGGGCTCCATATCTTCCTCCACACTGTCATATTGTGCTCGATATTGGCCTCGCGCTCCTCAGGAGCCGGCGCAACAACAGAAGCAATCGCCTCCGGCTTGCCTTGTGCCGTTTCCGGATTCCCGGTGTTTGACATGATCGACGTGAGGCTCAGAACCCGGCCGGGGTGCCGGTAGGCCACCACCTGAGCGATCATGCCCCCCATCGAAGCACCGCAGATGTGTGCTCTATCGACGCCAAGAGCATCGAGCAAGCCAACAGCGTCGTCCGCCATGTCTCAAGCGTATAGGCCGACCTCATGGGCTTGCCTGCCATGGCAGCTTGGATCTCGGCCATGATGTCTGGAGTTCCT
>Ga0268359_10918_pt1 | contig 12756 bp, 10 predicted proteins | sample BioMet11_FD_194416 | JGI IMG/M metagenome (GOLD analysis project Ga0268359, IMG submission 194416) | Sewage microbial communities from Oakland, California, United States - Biofuel 11 (PacBio Assembly) | ecosystem: Engineered > Wastewater > Sewage > Unclassified | place: USA: California | collected...
TTAGCTGTGGAATTCACGCCTCCAAGAGTTGGGTGATGGGCGCTCCGATCAGGTAGATCATGGTGATGAAGGTTGTTACGTTCCGATACCCTCTGGCCCGCGAGCGAGCAGCCTGAAAGAGGCCATTGAGCCCTTCCAAGCGAGCATTGGAAAGCAAGGAGTCCCATCTTCTCAATATTCGAGGCAAATGATCCTCGAACGTGTTCAGCGCCTTGCGTACCGGTGCGAGCAGAACCGAATCCCCGGCAAGTTCCCGAGCGAATTCGAAAAACCGCGTTGCTCGCCATCGCGCACCCTGCCTGGTGTCAGCTTTGCGCACCCACCGCAGCAGTTCCTTCACCCGAAACGCGGTGGCTGTCGCCAATCCACGTTCCTCCAACTCCTTGAGCGCCGCGACCTGCTCCTCGCTACGCCAAGTTTCCAGGCCCTTGAGAACCGCCCACCGGGCAGCCTTGGGAAGTATGACCTCTCTGGCTTCCAGACGCCTGACCTCGTCGAGGGCTTTGGTGAAAATCTGAACCACATGGAACCAGTCCACGGTTACAGCGGCATTTCTGAAGGTCGCCTCGGCCGCCGACAGAAAAGCTGGTGACATGTCGCAGACCACCTCGACCACGTTCTCCGGATTGCCCTGACGCCCTTTGAGGTACGCGGCAAAGGTCTTGAGGCATTCCTTGCCTTTGCCTGGAGTCGCGAAGACCACCGGGCGGCTTTCCCGGTCCATGTCCACGAAGATGGTGACGTAATGATGGCCACGCTTGGTTGCCGTTTCGTCAAGGCCGATTCCGCACAGTCGGCTGAGATCAAGCTTGCCCATGGCCTTCAAGACGTAGTGCGTCACGACCCGCCATATCCGCTTGTCGGTGACGCCGACGTAACGCGCCACGGCGTTGACCGGCATCTCTCGGGCAAGAAGCATGACCGCTTGCTCGAAAAGCAGGGTGAACCCGCTGCCAGGCCGTGCCCATGGGACATTGACGCGCTTGAGGCCATGTTCCGGGCATCTCACTCGGGGGACACGGGCCTTGATCAGGCAGTGATGCTGGAAGAAGTTGAGATGCCGCCAGCTGAACTCAGCGAAATCATGGGCCTTACACAACGCACCGCACGCCGGGCAAGGGTAGCGCTCACCTCTCGCGGCCTCGACCTCAAGGCGAAGTTCGCTTGGCTGCTTTGAAAGGTCCAGAGACTGGTCCACGACTCGCCAGGGAGCTGTGAGGCCAAGGCCCAACGTCAGTAAATCGTTAGCTTCCACGGCTCCTTCCCTCCTGGGCAAAGGGAAAGGCTACGATGCGTCAGGAAGGAGAGTCAAGAAAGCTGATTTCCACGTCTCGCGTCGAGGAACCAAGTTCCCTGACGCGTTGGGCCGCCAAGGTAGATGACATTGCCCGCCAAAGGCGCGGGTTCGGCAGCCAGAGCCCCCGAGGCCGAGCACCCCAGCGCCGCGGCAGACAGTGCGCAGGCAACCGCAAGCCGCATGGCGTACGCATAAATCGAGGCAGTACTGAATGTGGTTCGCATTAATTCCCCCTTGGGGACTTTGATCTGAAAAACCATCAGCGCAGCAACCGTGCAAACCGGCAACGAGGTGCGCACCACAAAAAAACATGCCCGGCAACCAGGTGCAAGCAGCAGCCAGAACCCATACCCCGGCAGGCCGGAGCGGGCCAGCAGGCCCGAGAAGGGCAGCAGCACCAGCAGGGTCATAAGGGCCCAGTCGGCGCGGGTGGCGGCACAGCGCAGGTCGGCCAGCAGCAGATGGCGCAACGGCAGGGCCAGCGCCCCAAGGGTCAGCACCACGGCAAGGCCGTCGGCCCAGCGAAAGGCCATGCCCGGCCAGTCGAGGCCAAGGCCCCGCCCGATGAGCACCGCGTGGCCGGGGTTGAACACCACGACCACTGCGGCGATAAACACAAGCCAGAACACGGCGTCGTTGACCAGCACGCGCACAGGCCACTGGCCGTGCAGCAGGTCAAGCGGCACGAGGCGGGCACGCCAGCGCGCCGCGCAATCGCACGGCTGGCAGCCGCTGGCCCGGCACTGGCGCAGGCGCAGTGCGCACCCCGCCAGACAGCCCAGCAGCGATATGAGCAGGCCCCAGCCAGAAAGAAACGAGATCAGCGTTGTCATTGCTAGCTCCAGGCTAATCCTTGCCGTTCAGGAAGAGGTAAAAGCCCAGCAGGCCGAACAGGGCAAAGCAGATGAAATAAACATCCAGCCCGTGCCGGACATAAGGGAGGCGTAAAGCGAGTAAAATACCGTCTGCATGGCATCCTCCCTGTCAGGCTTCGGGTTTGTAGTCGGGGTGATCGCGCAGCACGGGCATTTTGGCGCAGATAAAGCGGTACACGGTCACAAGCCCCACCAGCATGAACAGCGAGAGCGTTATTTCGCCCAGCGAGGGAAAGTACTTGAGGTGCGTGGGCAGATTGTAGTTGTAGGCCACAAGGCTCACGTCCATACGGTTGAGCATGACCCCAAACACCGAGAGCCCAGCCGCCAGCCGGATAAGGCCGTAACGCCGCTCGCGCACGCCCACGGCAAACATGAAGGCAGGCACGATGACCAGCGCCATTTCGAGCAGCCACAACAGGCCGTAGCCGCTGAAAACATGCCGCCAGCCGTTGTCGAGGGTAAGACCGCCGATCTTGATGACAAAATAGCCCATCAGCAGCAGGGAGGCCCCGCGCGCAAGGCTCAGGCTTACGCCGTCAAAACTCTTTATGTGGTTCTGGTCCATATAGCCGTGCATACCGGCGTGGGCCAGCGTGCCCTCAAATATCACCATGCTGAGTCCCGCGTAGAGGCTCGACACAAAGAAGTACACCGGCAGCCACGAAGAATACCACAGGGGGTGCATCTTTGACGGAACCATCACATACAGGCCGCCCAATGAGGACTGGTGAATGGTGGAAAGAATGATGCCCAGCGCCACCAGCGGCATGACAAGCTTGAGCAGCATGGCCCGCAGCTTTTTAAGCCCCAGCCATTCGCAGGGGATCACAAACCACAGCACGGCCATGACGCACAGGTAAAAGAACTCGCACACGCCCACGGTGAACAGCAGCGAGGTGGTGCCCTGCGAGACGAACACGGGGTACGGCAAGCGCCAGGGCTGGCCTACGTCGTAGAGCAGGTCGGCAATGACAAAGGCGTAGCCAAAAAATGCCGTGGTCAGCGCGGGCCGCCACATGGAGCGCAGGTTGGTAAAACCGAAGATGTAATACCCGGCAGCCAGCGTAAAACCGCCAGCCGCAAGGGCTACCCCGCACAAAAGATCAAAGCCGATCCACAGACCCCAGGGGTAATAGTCGTCGAGATTTGTGACCGCGCCGATGCCCCAGCCAAAACGCATCACCGTGGCCACCGCTCCGCAAAACAGGATGACGGCGGTGATGATGTTGCCCGGCGTGTTGAGCAGGCCCAGCGTATTTTTAAGCAATTGCGAGGGCTTCAGCATTGTCCGCCTCCCTGACCCTTTTCAGGGTTTGCGTCAGTGGGCTTGCGGCAGCAGGCCTGAGCCGGGGTCTGCGCCCCGGCATCGGGAGCGCCCTGCTCCCCTGCCTGTTGCGCGCCCTCATGGCGGGCCTGCTCGACCATTTTTTTGTAGTGTTTGCTCATGGAGTATGCACCGCCCAAAATAACCGGCCACACGCCAGCAATCACAGCAAGGGAGCCAAGCATGCCGCGTGTGAGCTCCGGCGCTGAGACGGCGGGAACGTCAGGCTGCCCAAGCTCCGCGTGCGGCACGGGCGAAAGGTACAGCCAGTTGGTGCCGCCCATCTCGTGCTCGCCGTAAATGTGGTCCTCGTACATGCCGGGGTTGTCCATGATGCGGCGGCGGGCCAGCTTGACAAGGTCGCTACGCCTGCCAAAGACCAACGCCTCCTTGGGGCATGCCTCAACGCAGCCGGGCAGCAGCCCCTGCTTGAGGCGCGGGGCGCACATGGTGCACTTGTAGACCAGCGGGTTCCAGGCGTTGTTGTAGTCGTAAGCCGGTACGTAAAAAGGACATGCCATCATGCAGTAACGGCAGCCAACGCACAGCTTGGGGTTATAGACCACCGGGCCCTGCTCTGTTTTGACAAAGGCTTTGACAAAACAGGCGGACGCGCACGCAGGTTCCTGACAGTGGTTGCACTGCAACTTGCGAAAAACGGGCGCGTGGCCTTGCGGCTCATATTTGTTGACCACGGTATAGGCCGTAAACGTGGGCCTGCGGGTCTGTTGAAACACCGACGTATCATCGGCGGGTTTATCCAGAGGGGGCAGCACGTCGGCGTTTACCTTCTGGCAGGCCTCCTCGCACTTGCGGCAGCCGATGCAGCGCACCGAATCGTGCAGCACGCCAACGGCATCGGGGCTTCCGTCATAGGCAAAGCGGGCCGCCCCGGCAGTGCCGGGAAGCGCGGCTCCCGCCACGCCTCCAAGGCCCAATATCTTCAAAAACTGTCTGCGCCGCATGGCGATCCTCCCCTGCTTGCGCATTGCGTCATTTCATGCCCCGTTTCTGCCGTGGGGCAAGCCGCCAAGGCGGCGCCAAAACACGCACCCTGCGGCCTATGGGCTGGCAATAGCGCCCACATCCTGGTTTTCAGCCAAAAAGGCTGCGTAATCCTCATCAAGATACCGGGTGGAGTACAGATACACTGTGCCCACGGAGCTTTCCGTAAACCTGATGTCCGCGTATTCCGGGTCTGCCGCCATCTGGTTCAGGCACTGCTGCAAGGCCTCGGCCTCTAACAGAAATGGCGGATATTCAAATATTTCAAGGGCCACAGGCCGGGGATAGTCGCGCGAGCTCTCGCGCACCACACTGGCTATCTGCACCATCCTGTTGTTGCCCGTAGAAAGTATACGGGCGTACAGGCTGCTCATTTGCGGCTTGTAATGATAATATTCCTTGCCGTCCCAGGCGGTAAAAACCGCCACGTCGTCATCCTCCGCCGTCAGCTCAGCCAGCAGGGCGGCAGCGTATGCGCCCTCCACCACGCGGGGGGCGGCAGCGACCGGGGCGGATTCCGCCACGGGTGCTGGTTCAGTCGCCTGCGCGGAGGTTTCCGCCGTAGCGGCCAGAGCCTCTGCAGGATGCAGCAGCGAGCCCAGCAACTGTCTGCGACTCAGCAGACGGCGGGTTTTGCGCAGACCCGGCACTTCCGGGTCGGGGGCCGAACCGGGCTGGGCTTTTTCCATGGCCTTGATGCGGGCCATGTCAGCGGCCACGTTTTGCGAATCCGGCCCCTCAAAGCGGGGGTCGGGCAGACTGTTTAGCTCTTCGCGCACCTGAGCGACGGTAACGGGCGGCGCTGCCGCCGCACGTTCCACAAATGCCGCCAGCAGTTCGTCGACGGTCACAAGGCGCTCGTCGCTGCTGAAATCGGCCAGCGTTTCCACCAGCAGCACCTTGTCGGCCTTGCGCTGGTTTACCAGTTGCTGGTCCTCGGGCTGCGCCGCCTGCTGCGCATTGGCGGTGGCGGGCTGTTCCACCTGGGGGGCAGGGCCGCCCCCACCAAGGGGAGCGACAGCCTGCGCCTGATTTTGATCGTTCATAAGCTCTCCAAGGTTACGCGCCGGGAACCAGCTTTTCCTTGGTCATGGTGTCGGCCACATCGTTGAGGCCCAACGAACGGTAATGGGTCGCGCCGGGCAGGCCGGTTTTGACGTCCCAGCCCTGCACTTCGTAGAACAGGTCGAGGCTCTTTTCGATGTCGGCCCTGTCCATGCGGATGGTGCCCTTGGTGAAGGGAGCCTTGTTTTTTTTGTCTTCAAACAGCCAGTTTGGGGTACTGGTCGTGCTTTTTACGCATGTCCGTGGTTTGCATCTGGCGCACAGTGTAGGCGCGGTGCAGGTTGAATGCCCGCTCGGCGCAGCGGTCCAGTTCCTTGACGTCCAGATTATGGCCGGTAAGAATGCGGTAATACTTGCTTTCAAGGCTGTTATCACCCATGTAGCCATCCTGCTTGTTGGGGGTGGAGATCCACGGCCCCATCCAGTTGCAGAACGAAAGCATGTCGTGCAGTTCCTTGCGCTCGATGGACCACTTGGCGCGGATCATCTTGTACTTGTTGGTGGGCTTGTAGTCGCCGATGGCGTCCACCGCGTCGGCGGAACCCCAGAAGTGCTCGGCAAGGCGCTTTTGCACTTCAATGGGCAGACCGCTGCGCACAAAGTTGCAGTTGGAGTGGCACATGGGGTCGCGGTTGTACTGGGTGTTGATGACGCACCCGGCCTGACCGTCGTCCTCGTTGGCGTGGTGCTTGGGGTGGCCCATCTTCCAGTAAACAGTGCGGTGGTCGTCCTTCCACTTTTCTTCGGAAATGCCCAATTTTTCGAGCATGTAACCTGTGCCCATGCCCAAAAGCTGGCCAAATTCGCCTTCTTTGTAGGCAATGCGATGCACGGCGGTTTTGATGAATTCGGGGTTGCAGGCGTCCACCATATCCCACGGAATGGACTTGTATTCGTCCGCGCCCAGCTTCTGCTTCCATATGCCGTCTTCGTACATGGTGCTGAAGTCGCGGAACAGCTGGCCGTAGTTTTCCCACACGCCCAGATCATCCATGAGCTCAATGCCCACAAAACCGGCCTGACGCGCCAGATCGCTCTTTTTACGCGAAAGCTTGGGAAACCACTCACGCCCGCCAAACATGCCCACGCAGGTATTGAACTGAATGGGGCTGACGCCAAACTTGCTGGCCGTGTCCTCGTCCTTCATCACGGTGTAGCAGCGGATGGGGCATGAAAAACAGCCGTTGTTGCGCACGGTGTACTGCCACACGTTGTCGCCCAGAAAGTAGGCGGCATTGTTGGTGCGGTACGAGATACGGTTGAGCGAGCGCACATCGCCCGTAAGCGTAACCGAGGCCTCGGATGCGCCCCAGCGCTTGCCCGGCGCGCCCACCCAGCGGGAACCGGCGTCCCAGTACTCAAAAAGCGGGCTGGGGAAGTTGGGAACCACATGCTGGTTGTTGGCGCCGATGATGGTGCGGTGGTAGTTGATGAGCTTTTCCCAGTCGGCCTTGTCGCCCGCGATGTGTACGGGCTGGCTGCCCTGAAGGGCAATGGCCTTGAGCATTTTGGAGCCCATTACAGCGCCGATGCCGCAACCTGCTGTATGGGCGCGGCTGTTGACCACCACGGAATACGGAACCAGATTTTCACCAGCGGGCCCGATGGCGGCAACGGTATTGTCCGCCCCCACTTCCTCACTGATCACGCGTGTGGTGCGGCGCGTGCCCTGCCCCCAGACATGGCTCGCGTCCTTGAGCCAGGCCTGCCCGTCGCGCACGTGCAGCCATACGGGGCGCTCGGCCTTGCCTTCGATAATAAGAAAGTCGTAGCCCGCGTATTTAAGATGTTCGGCAAAATTGCCGCCCATGTGGCCCGAGCCGATCAGGTGCTGCGGCCACGAAACGGGCATGATGGTGGTGACTGCGGTACGCCCGCTGCACAACGCGCCCGTGCCGGCCAACGGCCCCACGGCAAAAACGATTTTGTTGGCCTCGTCATAGGCCCTGGTCTTGGGCGGCACCTCATCCCAAAAAACCTTGTAGCCCAGCCCCGTGCCGCCAATAAGGTCAAGATACTGGTAGGTGTCCTCAACAGTGATGCGGCCCGTGCTCAGGTTGACCCTAAGGCCCTTGCCCTGATAGCCGCCGAATTTTCTGGCCATAAATTCCTCCAGCTCGCAAAAGGAGCATACTTCCTGTAAATGCCCGCGCTGCGCCGTGCTGCCCGCAGCGCACCGGATGCGCTACTGCTCGTACTTGAGGTTGCGCGGTCCGCCGGGCGATTCCACATGGCAGGCGTTGCACGCGGCGCGGCGGTCATCGGGAATCATCATCGAGAACGATCCGCGCGTGGTGGCCTCGCGGGTACGGTCGCTCCAGGGCACATAGCGCAGGGCGGCTGCCGGGCAGGCTTCCACGCACTTGGGCGCGCCGTTGCACAAAAAGCACTTGTCGGCCTTGCCCTGCTCCTCGTCAAAGGTCATCACGCCCCAGGGGCAGGCCTTCTGGCACAGGCGGCAGCCCACGCAGCGGTCTTTAAGCACCATGCGCGTGCCGGTTCCCTTTTGGGCAACGATGGCGTTTTGCGGGCAGGCCGTGGCGCAGGGCACCGGGTGCGGGCACTGCTTGCAGGTATCCTGAATAACCAGCGAGCTTGAGCCGTAGATGCCCTTGGTGGCGTTTTCCAGCCCGCCGTCAGGCCCAAACATGGCGTTGCGGCTTATTTTGATGCGCGCGAGCTTGGGGTCGGCCTTGCCATTGTTAAATTCAGTGCAGGCAAGCTCGCACCGCTGACAGCACACGCACAGTGTGGGATCGCCCACAATCATGCCTGCCGATTTTTCCATAATTACCAGCGGCGAGGCCTTCATGGTGGCCAGGGCCTCCGAGGCCTGCAGCGTGGCCAATCCAAGTGCCGCGCACGAGGTTACCTTGATGAATCCGCGGCGCGAAAGATTTTCGAGCAGCAACTCTTCATCGGCACGTCTAAGTTTGCTCAACATATCAGCCATACAGCGCTCCTTGTCCTTATCGACAACGGCATCACGGCAGCATCAGCTGCCCGTTTTCATGATATATGTGCATGCTGCCGGACTTAACATTGCCCAGCAGAGTCAACCCGGTAGCACGCGCCAGATCCACGGCGCGCGACATGGCGCGAGAAAGGGAGGCAAAAACAGGTACGCCCGCGCGAATGGCTTTTTGCGCTATTTCGGAGGCGATACGCCCGCTGCTGACAATCATGTGTTCAGCGGGGTCAAGGCCTTCCACAAGCATGTAGCCCACCAAGGTATCAATGGCGTTGTGGCGGCCAATATCAAGGCAGTAAAAAACCATGCCCTGCCGGTTGAGCAGGGCCGCATTGTGGCAGCCGCCGGTCTGGTGAAACACTTCGGAGCGTTCTTCCAGCTCTTGCGCGCCGCGCAGAATAACCTGCGGATCCCAGGAAGGAGACTGGGCGCGGGGTATGGTGGCCAGCCGTTTGGCCGACATGGGCAGGTTCCAGCCCATGGCCGAAGTGATGGTGAGTTTTGGGGCGGCCTGCCCCGCATGCGCAGCCGCCTTGCTACAGCAGGGGGTCTGCAAAAGCACATCCACCCGCACTTCTTCCGCCCCGTCAGGCGTTGCGCCCTCGGCGGGCAGGGGCGTTACGTCCACACCGGCCAGATCGCGCAGGCTGTTGATAACCCCGCACGAATAGAGAAACCCCGGCACGAGGTACTGCAAATGCTGGCCCGAACAGGCCACCCGCACAAAAGGAACCCCGTTGACGTGCATCGTCAGCGTCTGCTCACGGCACGACAAAAATACCGCCGGTTCAACCTTGCCTTTGCTGTACGTCAAAATATCATAACTACGCACAGAGGCCGGCGGCGAAGCCAGCGGCAATAACACCCCCGCAGTCATGTTTTTGAGCTGAGCCATAAACCCTTCCTTGTCTTACATCCAAGCCTTGACCTATGCGAGCAAGGCAAACCTGCCGACGGGGCAAAACTGCCCCGAAACGGCGTGATGACCAGCACTCGCCCCGCCAGAAGAGGTGGAGGTTGCAGTTAAAGCTTGTTCTTTTTTTCACACTGTCACCGCACAAGTCAGGGGGCGTGTGTCTTAACTCTGCAGAATATCTGTTTCCTGGGGCTGGCGGAGATAAAAACCTAAACCAGATGCGCCCGTAAGCGGAGGGGGGCTGCCGCATGGAAGACGAATTCTATACGCGCAACCTATTGATTACACGTGGATATTTACAAATAGCAGTCATGCTTTTTGCTAATTGCGTGATTAAAGTCTAGGGAAATAGTTTGTTGTCGTCAACCCTTCGAGAACATTTTCACTATGCCCGTTTTTTTCACAACAATCTGTAATTATACATTATTTACAAAATCATTGTAACTTACTATAGTTATATAAATCAAAACCTGTTGCGCCGGGGCGCTCCGGCAAGGAAGTTTTGCGCATGTCGCTGTATTTTTGCCTGCGGGAAACTGCGGACATTGCCGCCTTTATCAGCGGGACCGACGCCTTGCCGCAGGAGAATATTCCTGCCAGCGAGGCTTTTGGGAGAGTGCTCGGGCAAAACGTTTACGCGCCCTTTCCCTGTCCTGCCCGCAACCGCTCCACCCGCGACGGCTACGCGGTGCGCTCCGCGGATGTGGCCGGGGCCAGACCGGAGGATCCCGTGCTGCTGCGCCTGGCGGGAGAATGCCGCATGGGTGCAATGTGCAGCAAGGCCCTGCAAGCGGGCGAAGCATGGCGCGTATACACAGGCAGCGACGTGCCTGAGGGCGCTGACGAGGTGGTCATGCAGGAGGACGCTGCACCTGCAGGCCTGCCCCTGGCATGGAGCATATCGGCAACCGCCATTGCTGTTTACCGCCCCGGCGCGGCGGGCCAGCATATGCTGACTCGGGGGGCTGACCTGCCTCAGGGCGAGTTGCTGGCCCAGGCCGGAACAAAGCTAGGCGCTCACCATCTTGCCCTGCTCGCCCAGTTTTTTCAGCACCTGCCGGTACACAGACGGCCAGTACTGGGCGTACTTGCCACAGGCGACGAATTTTGCCCCTCAAACCCTGCAGCAGCGGTTGCCGCTGGTCAGTGCAATACCAATGCCCTGCTGCTGCAAGCGCTGGCAACCACACTTGGCGCGCGCTGCCAGCACCTCGGCACAGTGCCCGACAATATTGATGTTCTGCATAAGCACCTGCGCGCGGCCCTGCCAGATGGCCCAACCCCCTGCGATTGTAGTGGCGGTGGTTGGCGGATCATCCGGCGGCAAACGTGATTTCAGCGCACAGGCCATTGCCGCGCTGCCGAGTTGCCGCCTCTACGGGCACGACCAGCGCGTGAGCAGCGGCCGCCCGCTTACCATTGCCCGCGTGGGTCAGACCAGCGTTTGGGGCTTGCCGGGGCATCCTCTGAGCCTTGCGCTGGCCGCACAGGTTTTTTCTGGCTCCCCTGTTGCAAAAGCTTGGCGGTCAGCAGGCCGCGCCAGGGTTTATAAACCCTGCGCCCTCTGTGCTGGCGCGCCTTGGGCTGGGCCCTGCCGGTGGAGGGGACAGCCCCCGCCCACTACCCCGTCATGCTGCGGCGCGGCCACGGCCGTCTGACAGCCTGGCCCGTGCCCGCAGGCACGGGCAAAACCGCCGTGCTGCGCGACATGCACGGTTGGATAACCATGCCCGGTTGCCCGGATGCTGCCGCCGGCACAGCCAAAAGCGGCCTGCGGCGCGGCGCGGCCGTACGGGTACGGCTTTTTGCCTGACGGCCCGGCTTGTCAGGGGGCCTGGGCGCGGCTACACTGACCCAACCCATACAACAACGGTAACAAGCATGCCCTCCCGCCTTCCGGCCATACGGCAGACCTTTACCGCACCGGGCAGGTTTCCCTACCTTGAAGTGCGCACAACCCTTGAAAGCACCCAGCCCTATGCCGAGCACTTTCATTCGGCCTTTTCGTTCGGGTTTATCCTTGAGGGCGGCACGTGCTTTACGCTCCTGGGGCAGCCGCACACGGCCATCAAGGGAGATATTGTGCTTATTGCCCCAGGCCTGCCGCACAGTTGCAACCCCCTGCACGATCAGCCCCGCAGTTATCATATGGCCTACCTTGACGCCGCGTGGTTTGCGCAAAATATCTGCCGGCCTCTGGGCTTCGTCGATGCGTATGCGGTAGTAAAAAACGTGGTGCGCGACCCGGCGCTTTTTCGTCTGGGGCTTGCCGCCATTGAAGCTCTTTGCAGCAATACAGAAACAGCGGATCAGTCCCTTGCCGCGTGGTTTGCGCAGCTTCAGGCCAGCCACGGCTGCCTTGCCGCTGTGGAATCCCCTGGCGCGCACGACAGCAAGCCCACCACGACAGCGCTGCTCAGCGCCCCTGGCGCTGCGGGGCGGCTGCTCGCGGCTGCGGCCAATACGCCCAACGCAGATCGTGCGCCTGTTACCTCGCTTGCCCGGCGCGCAGGCCTGCGGCGCGAGAGCTTCTCGCGGGCGTTCAGGCGCACTGCGGGGCTGCCGCCCAAGGCTTGGCTGCATTGCCTGCGGCTTGAAAAGGCGCGCGCCCTGTTGCGCCAGGGCAAAAGCATTGCCGAGGCCGCCCTGGCCGCTGGCTACGCCGATCAAAGCCACTTTCACCGCATGTTTGTAAAATTTTATTCCGTCACGCCGGGCTGCTATCAACGGGGACGGTCACATTCGTACAATACGCGCAAATAAAAAAGGGTGATCTGCCACGCAAGGAGATCACCCATGATTGCTTCTGCATCCACACTGATACCCGCTGCCTTTCCCGCGCTGGCCCTGGCGCACTTTCTCGCGCTGCTCAGCCCCGGGCCGGATTTTTTTCTTATTCTCGGTCACGCCGTGCGCCACCGTCTGCGCGGCGCGCTGTACATCTGTCTGGGCATCGCCCTGGGCAATGCCCTGTACATCTGCCTTGCGGTTTCCGGCTGGTCGATCATGCGGCAGGTTCCCTCCCTGTACCGCATCATAGAGCTGGCAGGCGCTGGCTATCTTGCATGGCTGGGCTTTTTGCTGCTGCGGGCAAGCCGCCAGACGTCCGCCGGGGCAGCCGGTCTTGCAACGGCCGAGGCAATCCCGCTCTCCCCAGGCAGGCAACTGCTCACCGGGCTGGGTTCTGCCCTGCTCAATCCTAAAAACGCCGTTTTTTACCTCACGCTCATGACGGTCATTCTGGGGCCCACCGCCACCCTGCCGCAACAGACCTTTGCCGGGCTCTGGATGACCCTGCTG
>Ga0268359_11257_pt1 | contig 12747 bp, 16 predicted proteins | sample BioMet11_FD_194416 | JGI IMG/M metagenome (GOLD analysis project Ga0268359, IMG submission 194416) | Sewage microbial communities from Oakland, California, United States - Biofuel 11 (PacBio Assembly) | ecosystem: Engineered > Wastewater > Sewage > Unclassified | place: USA: California | collected...
GAGATGCAGATGGTGACCTAATTACCAATGAGCGTAAGCTGGCCTTAAAAGGACTGCGTGGTAATCCAGTCACCAAAACATATGCCCTAAGAACCTTGGGTACTTCTACTCCTGCCTTAGTTGTGAAGATGGACATTATAGGACCACAGAAGGAATGGTTTAGCATTTCCCTGGACGGGAGCAAATGGGGCAATCATTTAGACGTGGCCTATATTAAAGGGGAGAATGTTTTATTCTTTATTAAATGCAATGTACCAGAAGACGCTGATTATGGTAATAACCTAGCTAACTTCTTGGTACTGGATTATTTTGGAGGTGTGTAATTTGGGACTGCATTTTATTATAAATGGCAAAGAGGGCGCACAAGATGGAGAGGAGCTTAGTCAAGGTGACTTTACTAACCCTCTACTTTTTGATGGTTTTTATCCTGCCGCAGGTGTAACTCTCTATAAAGGAAAAACCATATTTTTACGAGCGGATGAAGGTGAAGAGTACTATCTAGTGCAGGTGGAAATCAGAGGTGCTAATGCGCGTAAGTTTTACGTGGCTAATGGGGTAGGTTCAAACTATGGTATGGACTATTATGGCAGCTCTGTCAATGATTCTATTAACTACGGTGGAATTTATTACTATCGTGATGGATTGCTCTTAGGTAAGGTAGGAGATACCAATACGCCTATTAAAATATTAGCTTTGGTCAATGGTAATGAGGATGATAGTCCTGACCTTACCACAAAAATTTATGCAAGGAGCTGTTACAATGGCGCATCTTAAAGTTTATTTAAAAGGAACTCCTGGAGCTGCAGATGGTGAGGAGTGGACGGACGATACCACCATTAAGGGCATTATGACTAATACTCAAGCCAGTAGTAGAGGTCATGGTTGTGCTTTTTTGCCGATTTGTTTACGCTGCGAAGAAGGCTTTAAAGCTAGTAATGTAAAGCTAGTAGGCGTGAATAAGACCTACTATGTAATGTTCTATAGCGGTTATAATGATTCTGATCAATATTTTAGAACCTTAGAGCGGTTTAAAAAAGTGATGGCTAGCTGTAGTAAGAATGTTAATTCTCTCTATTCTTCTGCTACAGGAATTGATGTAGGCACGACCAATGTGCTGATCGTACTTGCCGTTATGGGAAATATTGACGATAGTACTTCTTTAACAGATTTAATCTCTATTTCGTATATTGAGGATGCGGTAGCATGAATGAAGTAATTGTTTTAAAAGCTAAAAGGCAGATAAATGTGGTTGCGGACAACGAAATAACGGGTGACGTTAAGCGTGTCTATAGCTCCGTTCCACTCATGCTAAAAGCAAAAAGAGCCATAAACATTCCAAGTGATGGTGAAATAACTGGTGATGTGGAGCGCAGCTATGAGCCTGGAGGATTTACGCTTAAAGCTAAACGTGCTATTAATACTCCTGCTGATAGGGGAATAAAAGCTGATGTGGAGCGTATCTGGACAACAGGCGGTATTCGCATTAAAGGTAAACGGCTCATCAATGTTCCTGCTGATAACGAATACAGGGCGATTTTATTCGTATCGCCTTTGTAACTTTAGACCATATGTCGGAGCGACATAATATTCTTTTAACGGTAGAGCAGCCCTATGGCATACCTTGGATGCAAAGCGAAATCGTCCATAGCGCTTGGTGCTGGAAACTTACACGCACGGATGGTGTGGTATTGGGCTTTACTTCTCATGATCAGGATATTATCTATAACGGAGTAACCTATAAAGCAGCTACTGGTTTTGCCCCATCGGCGGTTTCTACTTCCGGAGACATGGCCGTAGATAATCTTGATGCGGAAGGAATGCTTCGAGGGGACTCTATTACTGCAGAAGATTTACGCAAGGGGCTTTATACCAATGCTGCTATTGAGGTATTTCTCATCAATTACCAAAATATTAAAGACGAAGTATTCCTCATGCGTAAAGGGACTTTAGGAGAAGTGACCTATGGCAAGAACGGCTTTAAGGCGGAAATACGTGGCCTTATGGAAGCCTACCAACAACAAACTGGCAAGGTGTATCAAAAGAGCTGCCGGACGAATTTAGGCAGTCGTGAATGTGGTATGTATCTACCAAATCTTACTTTTAGTGGCTATGTGAAAGGTATCCAAGAAGATGGTAGTTTTGTGATAGATGTAAAGCAGGCTGAGGACTATTTCTCCTACGGGATTATTACTTTTACCTCTGGAAAGAACGCTGGTAGCCAAATGGAGATAAAGAAGTACCATGCCAATGGTAGGACGGAGCTATTTTTGCCTTTAGGTGAACCAGTGGGTCTAGGTGATACTTTTACTATTGTGGCCGGCTGTGATGGGAATGCTACTACTTGTAGAAATAGATTTCATAATCTGGTGAATTTCAGAGGCGAGCCTTATATCATCGGGAATTCTTATTCAGCTAGTTATCCGGTCAGCTCCTCTAACAATATAGTCAGCGAAGGTGAAGATGTGAGAGTAGGTGCATATAAATGGGAATAACACGAAATGAAATAGTGGTAGAGGCTCAAGGATGGGTTGGTACTAAATGGCAACATCAGCAAGCCAAGAAGGGTGTAGCTTGTGATTGCGCAGGTCTTGCCAGAGGTGTTTATGCTGAAGTATCTGGTACGCATGTGGAAGTCATGGATTATCCACAAAGCTGGCATTTGTTTAAGAAGGAAGAGCGACTTTACGAAACATGCCAAGAACTTATGGATGAAGTAGCTCTTACCAGCATTAAACCTGGAGATGTTTTGCTCTTTGCTTTTAGACCGAGGTTTGTTAGTCACCATCTTGGCATCTACATTGGTCGCAATTTGTTTATTCATAGCGATATGGATGCAGGAAAGGTGATAGTAAGTCGTTTGGACAGCTTTTGGAAAGGTAGATTGCGCAGTGCTTTTAAGTTTCGGGAGGTGGTGGACTAATGGCAACTATTGCAGCGAGCCTAGTCTTAGCTGCTAATCCTATGAGCTTTTTCAGCTCTTTTTTAGTCATGGCAGCTGCTAGTATGGTAGATAGCTATATTATCTCTGCTTTAACGCCTGGTTCAGAAGTAAGTCAAGGTCAGGTAAATGATCTCTCCGTTCAAACTTGCACAGTAGGTACTGGTATGGCCAAAGGCTACGGCAAGGTAAGACTTACTGGAAATATTATCTGGGGGACGAAGTTTACCGAGCATATTAAGAAAACAACTTCTTCTTCTGGAGGTAAGGGCGGTGGCGGAGCTAAAACTACCACAACTACTTATACCTATTCTGCATCCTTTGCTATTGCATTGGCCAATGGCCCTATTGTAGGCATTGGTGATGTATGGGCGGATGGCAATGATATATCTTTAAAGGACTTAGATTACAGACTTTATACGGGAACAGACACGCAAATGCCTGATGACTTTATGGAGGCTATCGAAGGTGCAGGAAATGTGCCAGCCTATAGAGGTATGGCTTACATTGTCTTTCGTAATGTTATCTTGACGGACTTTGGTAATAGAATACCTACCTTTAGCTTTGTGGTAGAGTTTCCTAAAAATGATTTAAAAGAAATAGTGGAAGATATTAGTGAAGAAGCAGGACTTATTATTCAGCAGGAAGTAGATGCTACTAGCTTAGAAGGGCTCAAGGTAGATGGCTTTCTCCGCAGTGGTACTAAAACCTTCCGTGAGCAAATGGAAGAGCTAAGAGTGGTACACATCTTTGAAGGTGTGGAGCGCTTTGGGAAGATAGTCTTTGCTCCTCGTGACTTTTCTAGGGTAATAGCAGTAAGCTCAGGAGAAATAGGAGCCTATGAGAATAAAGCCAGTGATGAGCCTATTGCTACAGCTACCAAGTATGATATGGAGTTACCGAGACGTCTTACCATTAAATATCTGTCCAAGGATAATGATTACCAGACTGGTAGTCAAACTGGCTACAGACAATTAACCGGTGCTATTACGGAGCAAAGCGTATCTACTTCTGTAGTTTTAACAGATAGCGCAGCTAAGGCCGTAGCAGAGATGAGGTTGTACGAATTATGGATGGCAAGGACTAGTCATGATTTTAAGCTACCCATGAAGTATGGCTATATTTTGCCGGGAGATATTTTGCAATTATCCATGCCCAATGCTACAGGTACACAGCTGGTGGTAGTAAACAAGGCGAACTTTGGTAGACCTGGCATAAATGTAATATCTGCTACCAATGTGAATGCTAGTAACTATAAGCTAGTAACGCGTCCGGTGGATGAAGTGCCAGATGTCATAGAAAGTATTCCTAGTGAAGTATTTGTTTTTATTCTAGATTTTTCCAAGGTGCCTATGGATACTGCTAGCGGTGATGATTACATTTATCTAGCTATTGGTGCTAAGCAATTCTATGGCGCTAATGTTTACCGCTCTTATGATGCAGGCGTAAGCTACGAGCATCAGCTAACTTTTACTGGAGCCGCTACCTTTGGCAAGGCACTTACTGTTCTAGAAGGTGCAAATCATCAGTATTGGGATAATGGGCATAGCGTAGATATTGAACTAGCTGCAGGAGCTTTGGAAAGCCATAGCAAAGAAGAACTTTTGAACTTTGCCAATGCTGCAGTTTTGGGTGATGAGGTTATTCAATTTACAAATGCCGAGCTTATAGCAGAAAATACCTATAGGCTGAGTGGTCTACTTAGAGGACGCAATGGAACTGAGCATAGGGTAAATAGTCATGTCATAGGAGAACGATTTATTCTTCTAAGTGTTAGTGGCGTAATGCAGTTGCCTATTTCTACAGAAGATTGGTATTCAGAGGTTAATCTGAAGATTGGGCCTAGGGTACATAACATCATCAACGATAGCTACAAAAACTACAACTTCACACCTCAAGGTGAAATTTATAGGCCTTGGAGCGTGTGTAGCGTAAAAGTAAAGCGTGATGGTGCGAAATACATGATTTCATGGAAACGCAGAACTCGTAAAAATGGCGCCTGGAAGGATTATGCAGATGTGCCTTTAAGTGAAAATACCGAGGCCTACGAAGTGGAGCTATTAGATAAAGCTGGTAAGGTGTTAGAAACTAGAAGTACTGGTGTACCTAGCCTAGAATACGAAGGAGCAGGTTACATGGCCAGAATTTATCAAATTAGTGAAGTCAGAGGTAGGGGCCTAGGAATGGAGGTAATTTTATGATGACAAAAGAATAGGACTGGAATACCTAGAGGTAAACCAATCCCAAAAGGAAGTAACGGTAAATGAAGCCTTTAATAGGCTAGACCTTTTCGTAGGCCTTACTGTAGATAATATTTTGAGCAGTCCTCCTAGCAGTGCTAGTGAAGGGGCTGCTTTTTTAGTAGGTACAAATCCTACTGGGGCCTTTAGTGGCAAGAAAAACTATATTGCACATTACCTCAATGGCGCATACGAATTCTATGCTCCCATTGAAGGGATGAGGATATATGTGACTTCTAGCAAAGAGGACTACAGATATTTATGTGCTACTTGGCTGAAGATAACTGAACCAAATATTCAAGTAGTGACAAGCCTTCCGACAAATCTTGTGGCTGGTGTTATTTATATGGTGACGGAATCATGATTACTATTGGGGGAAAAAAGGTGAAAAATATCATGGTAGGCAGTAAAAATGTCAGCAAAGTCTATGTTGGCAGCAAGCTAGTATGGTCAAGTGGTGAAATGCCAGTCGAGCCTACCAACATTTATGATAAGTTTGTGGCAGATATTTGGGCCTATGTGCGCTATGCAAATAAGGTATTTAATATTTCTACCAATGCTAGTAACCTCATGGCACGCTGCGTGGTAGAGCCTAAAACGACTTATATTGTAGAAATACTCATGGATACACGCTTTAGGGTATTTAGCTATACGGGCCAGCCGGTAAGTGGAACAGAGCTAAGCGCGGTCTTAATAGATGAGCTGGACGATAATGGGGAAGGTTCTCTTAATGCTAAACGCAGACTTACAATTACCACGGGCGCTGATCATAATATGCTTTATATCGGCTATTGGACAAGTACTGGTAGTTTAAGTTCAGAAGATGTGAGAAATAGCATAAAAATATATAAGGAGAGTGATTAAATGAATAAGGAAGCATTATATGGGGCTATTATGGATAGCCTCAAGAATTTACAGGACGTCTGGGCAGTAAAGCTCATGACGTCTTTTTTCTTGGCGGTAGTATACAATCTGCACGTGCAGCTCCTAGTAGCTTTCGCTGTTTTAGTGTTTTTAGACTTAGGCACTAAGTGGCTGGCATTATCCAAGATGCATTTGGAGAACCAAGGCAAGGAAACAAATCTTTGGTATGAGCTGAAGAATATACCAAAAGCAAGACGAGCTGGCTATATTCGCTCTATGGAAATGAAAAATAGATTTATTGGCAAGATGTTCATTTACTGCCTTTTGACTTTTGCCGGAGGTCTTGTAGATGTGATGCTCGTATCTCAAGCCAAGCCATCACTTGCTGTGGCACTAGTTGTAGGCTATTTATCCGTCAATGAGCTTTTATCTATTGTAGAGAATTTGGAAGATGCTGGCGTAGAAGAAGCGAAACGCCTTAAAGAAATTATCGATAAGAAAAGGGGTTAGAATTTATGAAGAAGATATCCTTAATTAAATTACGCAAACTAGCAAGACGTGCCAATGGCTATGTGGACACCATTTATGTCCATTGGAGTGCCGGGCGCTACCATCAGTTTTTTGACGATTACCATATCAATGTGGATGATGATGGCAGTATCTATATTAGCACTACTGACCTTACAGAAACCTTGCCACATACCTGGCAGAGAAATAGCAGAGCTATTGGTATCTGCTTTGCCGGCTGCTATGGGGCAGAGCCTCATAATGGCTTTGATACCGACTTTGGTGACTATCCACCTACGCAAGCTCAAATGGATGGAGTATGTCAAGCTATTGCAATTTTGTGTGAGGAGCTAGGCCTGCCTGTGGATTATGAGCATGTAAAGACTCACTGCGAGGCAGCAGAGGAAGATGACTATGGACCCAGTACGACTTGTGAGCGTTGGGACTTGTGGTATTTACCAGATTTACCTAATGAAGAGGCGGTTAAACATGGTGGAGAGGTAATTCGTGGCAAAACGGCCTGGTGGCAGAAAAAAACTGACCATAACATTTGAGTATGGTCAGTTAAAGTATTATTTAGCTAAAGGTGCAATTACTAAAGTTTTTCCTAAGGGAGCAAGAACCTTTAGCACCGTACTAAGATTGGGAGAGGTACTTCCTTTTTCCATTCTAGCAATGATGGGTTGCTTAACACCGCTAAGCTCTTCTAATTTCTTTTGACTAAGACCTTGTTCGTGTCGCGCTTTTATAAGCTCACCAATTAGAGCTACTCGCAGATTACTGGCTGCTATTTCTTCTGGGGTAAAGAATTCCTTTTCTACTTCATCCCAGCTGTGTCCAATAGGACTAAATTTTTTAGTGGTCATTTCTATTTGCTCCTTTCAGCGTATTCCTTATACATACAATACTTTAAAGTTATTGAAAATGCAAGTCATAATGCAAAAAATGCCATAAAGAATATTGGCAAAAAAACCTCTGAAAAACGACCGCGAGATTTGCCCTGTGAGCGGTTTTTAGAAGGTGGTTGGTACTGTTTGACCTATGAAAAAACGACTATAATACACACTTTGAGCATTATAGCCGTTTATTAGAATTTGAGGTGGTGAAATGGATAATGAAAAGAAAAAATATATGCTTTGCGGTGCTGTTTGCTTTGTGCTTATTTTGCTTGCCGGCTATTTCTTATGCAGGGACGTATCAGATAACGGAACAGGAACTCGCCCAATTAGAGATGAACTTACTACAGCTACAGGAAAGCAACGAGCACTCACAAAAGGAATTGAAGGAGTTGAAGCTAGAACTGAAAACATCCAAGAGCGAGTTAGTAAAAGCGAAGCAGGAATTGACGCTGCTACAGACCGAGCTGAGGACGTTGAGGGAAAACTCACTAGCTCAGGAGAGCTTATTGCAAAATGCCAACAAATCCTTAGAGATATACGCGCAAGAGGAGAAGCAAAGAACGAAAGCAATTAGGACTCAGCGCAATGTGGCATATGGCATTGGCGTAGGATTACTCTATGCTTTGATAAGGAAATAGTGGCTTTACTTACCCATCAGGGATTAAATTCCTTGGTGGGTATATTTTTTTGTGAAAAAGACCGCCAGCATATAGCTAACGGTCTAATGAAACTAAATGATTAAATCTGGATATTTTTCGCGGATGCAAGAAGCAATTTTTTTGAGTCTAGATAACATGGTTGTACGGTGAATGCCTAATTTGTTAGCAATGTCAGTGTCGGATAAACCATTAAGACGCATTGATGCCACTTTTAGTGCAAGTGGAGCAACGGTTTGTAGATGCTCGATAATATCCCCAGCTATAAATTGGTTGTCCACGGCATCTTCAAATGGTAAAATATCTGCTTCAAGAAATTCAAGCATATTGAAATCTTGACCTTCGTCAGATTGGTAAATATAATCTAACGAGAGCTGGTTGCCAGCAACTTTGTACTTGCAGGCTTCACAGTCCATGTCACAGAACCACCATTTTTTTCTTGGACAGATGCATTTACCGCATCGTTGTTGAGATTGGCGGTAGTAACTAATATGCTTTGTGCTTTCTCGATATACGTCTTCAGAAACCGGTACCCATATTTTTTGAGAACGTAGATAAATACTGAAGTTTTGCTCTTTTTTGCTTTGATTGTCATTGATTGCCATTTGATTTCTCCTCTCGAATTGTCGAGAAGCGGAGATAAACCAAATGGCTGCCAGTATTGCTTTTCATAAGATGGTCACCTCATACGGATTGCTCCGCCTCAAATTGGTGACCAGCCGTTCGTTAAGCTGGCACTGTATATTCAATTTCTTCCATCCATCAGCTACGAACACACTACCCGGCCGGGATAATAGTGAGCTGATTTCAGGAAAAGTAGTTTAATGTCATGCTTGGGACGTGCAGTTTGACGGTATGTGTCCTTTTCTCAATGTAAAAATCCATAATGAACATGAAATATCCTTTTCACAAACTAAAAGTTTGATAAATGGACACAGGCGTGATATAATATTAAAAACTAATTTTGCGTCAAATCCCCTGTGCCATTTGTTCTGCTTTTATTATAGAAAATGGCCCTTATTGATTTGGGGATGGTTTGGAGCACCGTGGTACATCGTGGTACAAATTAACGAGAAGGAGAAATATGCGTGGAATTCAAAGTATTTTTTTCAATGCTAAAAAACCGAATATCAGATGGTGCGGATGTCCCGTATTTCTTCAGAGATTTAATTGCGATGATTACGGATGTTGCGGAAGATGAATGGGGCACACCGAAAGACCCGTCAACGAAGTTATCAAAGGAAAGCACAATTCGGTCATATGCGAAGCGAAATTTGTCCCAGAAATTTGCGCAAAGCATTGTTTACAGACTGACACCAGAAGCCTTTGTAAGTACAATTGAAGATCGTCCGGATACAGTGCTGCGTCTGTTAGCCGAGGATTACAAGGGCTATGATGCATCTGCTGATGAGAGCAATATTGCAACACTGTTGGCGAATTGTTTTGTAGATATCATTCGCAGGACTGCCGGACTTGTGCAGCAGACAGAGTTAGAGAGGCAGAAGCAGATTCAGGCAGAAGTTGATATAAGAAACAGGTACGGAGATTACTTGATTAATGAAGCCGGTTATACATGTCCGTTTCCGGGTTGCGGGCATTCTCTTGTGATTAGCAATACTGGAAAGTCGACGAATTTGTTCAATGTTGCGCTTATAGATAAGAAAAAAGCGCCAGAGGTTTCAAACCTACTGGCGCTGTGTCCGAGATGCTATGGTACATATTCTGTTGATGATAATCCAAAGATTAGTAAGGAACTTAAATCTGTAAAAAAAATAATTATAAGTCACAATAAAAACATACAGCTACTGGATGACCTTCCGCTTGAAAAAGGGATTGTTGGTGTTATATCAAGGATACCGAAATTGAATGAAAAGGAACTATCAGTGGTATCTTTTGACCCAAAGGAGATTCAGCAAAAGCTGGAGCCTTCTGAGAATATGGCACTTTATATAACGGTAAAAACGTATGTGGCTACTTACTATGTTAAGCTTCGTGAAATCATGATGAATGCTGATAAACGTGGAAGCATTGATTATGACGAAGTACAAGACCAGATGCGAGCAATATATAAACGCATGAAAAAGACGAAAAAATCGAATGCGGAAATATTCAACGAGATTGCGCAGAAAATCCACAAGGTGAGCCTACAAGAGGATATTTACTGCCAAATTGTTGTATCCTACTTCATTCAGAGTTGCGAGGTGTTTGATGCAATTACCGAATAAATTATATTCATACAAAAACAGTACGCTTGCATTGATGCCGGTCGTACTAAATGAAATTAAACAAAATCCAATACCTGTGGAGTCTTTATATATCCGATTAAGATCTATACTAAAAGACCCAACAGACTTTATGTCCGTAATGGATTGTTTGTATGCACTCCGGGCAGTAGATATCAATGATGAGGGGGAGGTGTTTATATGCTTATAGAAATGTGGTCACCTGCTTTCAAAGAAAAAGGTGAACAGCGCCCACCGATTAGGTTTAAAAAAGGACTGAATGTTGTTCTCGGCAAAGAGGACGGCGCTATGTCTATTGGTAAATCATCAGCACTTCTTGCGATAGATTTTGTATTTGGTGGAAATACCTACATTAAGAGTGATGGTGTAAGCAAAGAAGGCCATCATATCATTTATTTTGCTTTTGAATTCGATGGAGATAAGAAATACTTTGCCAGAAATACAGGTGCTGCTGATACAGTACAAATTTGCGACAGCAACTACGAACTTACGGGTAATAGTTTTTCAAAGTCTGAATTTGTGGAATGGCTGAAAGTGCAGTATAAAATGGACTTCACAGGCATTCCTTTAGAACTGCGCTAAGTAGCTTCTTCCGAGTGTACGGCAAGAAAAATACCGATGAGTTGAATCCGCTTCAGGGTGTGCGTGGACAGAATATGGAGAAATCCATAACCACCATTTTGACCATTTTTGATGTTTACAAAGAAATAGCTGGCCTTAAGGCAAGCGTCGAAGAGCACAAAAAGAAGCTTGATGCTTATAAGACTGCCAGAAAATATAATTTTATCTCTGACCTTGTCGGTGGAAAAACGAAATATGAGGAAAACCTTGCGAAGATTCGTTCTCTAGAGCTTCAGCTAAGTACGTTGATGGAGGAAGCGGAAAAAGGACATACGGAAGATGAGATAGAAAAGAACAAGCAGAAGTCTACCTTAACCACAGCTAAGTTGAATATAGAAACAGCGATACACTCCAAGGAAATGAAGCTACGTCTTGTGAAAATGAGCCTGGAGTATGGACTATATCCGACAGAAGCCGATATGTCGGCTTTGCAGGAGTTCTTTCCGAATGTAAATTTACGAAAACTGTATGAAGTTGAAATGTATCATCAGAAACTGGCGAAAATTCTTGATGCACAGTTTTTGAATGAGCAGACTGCTATTGAAAACGAAATTACAATGCTACAATCACAGCTCGAAGATGTGAAAACGCAAATCAAGGAACTCGGTTTTGTTGGAAATCTTTCAAAGGAATTTCTGGACAGACATTCTGAAATAAAGGGTGAAATAGATGCCTTGAATACACAGAATCAAGCTTATCTTACGTTGACAGACCTTCAGGAAGCCAAGGCTGCGGCAGATGAAATATTGAAAAGAAGTATTGAAGACATCCTTCGTGAATAGAAACGAAGCTCAATACCAAAATGAAACAAATTAATGATTCCTTGTTTAGCACGCCGAGAAAACCGCCTCATATTCATTTCAATGAGTATAACAGCTATAGGTTTGAAACACCCGACGATACAGGCACAGGCTCAAACTTCAAGGGCATGATTGTATATGATTGGCCGTTTTCTTACAAACGGCGCTTCCGGCGATTGCTCATGATTCCCTACTTTTCAAGAACATTGAGAAGGACGTGGAGGATGGAATCATTCGTATCTATGACAGTACAGAGAAACAGGTGTTTATAGCATATGATAAACAGGGCGACTGTAGGCCCAAAACCAGAGAGTGCTTAGAAAGAAACGCAGTGCTCAGACTATCTACAGATGGTTGCGAATTATATGGCAGGTCATGGAACAAGGAGGAAGGTGCACAAATGAAGATGAGCTACAATAAGCTATGGAAACTACTAATTGATAAACAACTGAAAAAGTCCGATTTGAGAACGCTTGCAGGCATAAGTTCTTCTTCACTTGCCAAGCTCGGAAAAGATGAAAATGTGAACAACAGAAGTTCTGGTGAGAATCTGTAATGCTTTGCAATGCGATGTTTCAGATATTATGGAATTCGTGCCGCCGATCGATAAAAGCGCAGAAAACGAAGAGGAGTCCTGATTAACGGACAGCGAAAAGGAATAAGATTAGTATGGGCGTAATTATTACGGCCCGGAAGTTCTCTCCACAGAATCAAGCCGGGCTCTTAAAACCAATCGTTTATTGCTACCCGTATGAAGGCGTTACAGAACACGCCGTGTCAATAAATCTTGAATTGGCGCAGGCGCTAAAGGCCTTCAAACCAAAACGACGGACAATGCAAATAGAACGCTGTTTTGCGGAAATACTATCGAAGCTCCCGGAAGGAGTGGTGCTGAAGATTTTGATGCGCTTTTTAATCCAGCTTACAAAATAGACGTGCTGAAAATATTGGTGAACGCATGTAAGATAAAAACATTTAG
>Ga0268359_12313_pt1 | contig 12739 bp, 11 predicted proteins | sample BioMet11_FD_194416 | JGI IMG/M metagenome (GOLD analysis project Ga0268359, IMG submission 194416) | Sewage microbial communities from Oakland, California, United States - Biofuel 11 (PacBio Assembly) | ecosystem: Engineered > Wastewater > Sewage > Unclassified | place: USA: California | collected...
CGGTTGGGATAGAAAATTTCGGTGGAGGCGCGGCGATGGCCCCGGCGGGCTGGGCGAAGAGGTCGTGGAAGCGGGGGTTGGCCCAGCGCACCGTCCGCTCCGAGACCAGGGGAGATGCCAATGGGGCTGTTGTCGAGGATGAGATTGAGCGTGCGCACCGAGTCGGCCAGGGCCTGTTCGGTCCGGCGGCGCTGCTGGATTTCGTGGCGGAGCCGTTTGGCGCGGTTGGCGACGCGTTCCTTGCGGCGGGTGACGTTGCGGCCGCAGGAAAAAATGCCGATCAGGTGACCGTCCTCGTCGCGGATCGGATCTTTCGCACCTCGAGCCAGACGGACCGTTCGGCATGGACGAGTTCGTATTCGACCAGGGCGGACGTTCCCGTGCGCAGGACCTGCCGATCGGTTGCCTGCAGGCGGGCGGCGACGGCCGGGGGAAAAATGGCGTCATCGGTACGGCCCAGCACGGCTGCCGCGGTGAGGCCCATCATCTCCAGAAAGGCCGCGTTGGCCAGCCGATAGACGCCAGCCGCGTCCTTGTAGACCATCGGGTCGGAGGAAGCGTCGAGCAGGGTCCGGCAAAAAGCCGGCGGAAACGGAGTGAACGGCACGTCCACCATGCCACACCTCTAGGCCCGTTGGTCGGATTTGGCCAGGAGAGAAGACGGCGAACGGATACAAAACGGGCCGTTCCCGAAGGAACGGCCCGTTACTTCGGGCGCGGAGGCTAATTCAGGTACTTGGTGGCGACCCAGCCCACCTGGCCGCGTCCGTAGGCCCAGACCTGGGTCCAACCGCTCTGGGCGCCCAGGACCTGCACCTGCTCGCCGGCGTACAGGGAGTTGAGCATGGTGCATTTGGTGGACGGGCACGACCGTAAGGCCAAACCGTTGATGTTCACGACGGCATAGGGAGCGGCTACCGGGATGGCGAGGCAGCCATATCCGGGGGACCAGTAGAACCCTTCGGCGCAGGGCTGGGGCGGCGGCGGAGGCGTCGAAATCACGCAACCTGAGACGGCGAGTAGGGTCGCCACGCCAAGCACCAGACACATTGCCCTTAATGATTTCATGGGGTTCCTCCCGCCGTTTGTGCCGGGCAGCCCGGATGCCCGCCGAAAGTTATGCTTCAAGGACGTTGCCCCGGACCAGGCCTTTTAAAAATCAGGATTGTTGCGGCGAGGATAGCATTGGAAGAGAGATGAGGTCAACGCGATTTCCGGGAAAGAGTGGCCGCTTCGAGGCTTTACAGAACGGAATCAAACCGTGTAGAAAAAAGTTTTTCAAAATTCATGGGGAGTTGTTTCGTAAGGATACCACCATGCCGCAACATTTCTTGACCATTTTGGATTTGTCCCCCGAAGAGGCCGCCCATATCCTCGATCGGGCCGCCGCCATGAAGGCCTCCAACTATCGCAGCGACCTCCTTGCCGGAAAAACCTGCATTCTCGTCTTCGAAAAGGCCTCCACCCGGACCCGCGTTTCTTTTGAAGTAGCCGTACGCCATCTTGGCGGCTGGCCCATCTTCATGACGCAAAACGACTCCCAGCTCGGCCGCGACGAACCCATCCGCGACACCGCCCGGGTCTTGTCCCGCTACGCCGACTGCCTGATCGTCCGCACCTACGGCCACGACAAGCTTGAGGAGCTGGCCGAAAAGGGCTCCATCCCCGTGGTCAACGCCCTGTCCGACAGCTTTCACCCCTGCCAGATCCTGGCCGATCTGCTCACCATCCGCGAGCATTCCGGACGCCTGGACGGGGTGACGCTGGCCTATGTCGGCGACGGAAACAATATCGCCCAGTCCCTTATCAACGCCGCTGCCCGGTTCCCCATCGCGCTGCGCATCGCTTCGCCCAAGGGTTACCAGCCGGCGCCTGCCGTCGTGGAGCGGGCCCGGGCCTTGGGCGGGAATATCACCATTACCGACGATCCGCGCCAGGCCGCTGCCGGCGCCGACTATCTCTATACCGATGTCTGGGCTTCCATGGGCCAGGAGTCGGAACGGGCCGAGCGGGCGCAGATTTTTGCCGCCTATCAGATCAATCAGGCCCTGCTTGACGCGGCCGCGCCCGGCTGCAAGGTCCTGCACTGCCTCCCCGCCCACCGGGGCGAGGAAATCACCGAAGCGGTCATGGAAGGTCCGGCCTCCATCCTTTGGGACGAGGCCGAAAACCGCCTGCATGTGCAAAAAGCCGTTCTGGAATGGATTTTCACCAAGGCCTAACGGCCCATCACCCGAGAAGGAGCTGTCGGCATGAGCAGCATTCGCAAAGTCGTTTTGGCCTACTCCGGCGGTCTCGATACGTCGGTCATCCTCAAGTGGATCAAGAAGCACTATGCCTGCGACGTGGTCACCGTTACCTGTGACCTCGGCCAGGAGGAGGAACTGGACGGCCTGGAGGACAAGGCCCTGCGCACCGGCGCCGTCAAGGCCTACATAGACGATCTGCGCGAGGAATTCGCCAAGGATTTCATCTTCCCGATGTTGCGCTTCCGGCGCCATCTACGAGGGGCGTTATCTGCTCGGTACCTCCATCGCCCGGCCGCTGATCGCCAAGCGCCTGGTCGAGGTGGCCCGGGCCGAAGGGGCCCAGGCCGTGGCCCATGGCGCTACCGGCAAGGGCAACGACCAGGTGCGCTTCGAGCTGGCCGTCGGCGTTCTGGCCCCGGACCTGCGCACCATCGCTCCCTGGCGCGAGTGGGATTTCGCCTCCCGCACGGACCTGATTCGGTTCGCCAAGGAGAACGGCATCCCCGTGCCCTCGGACAAGAAGGGCTCGGACCACAGCATGGATCGCAATCTGCTGCACTTGAGCTTTGAGGGCGGCGAGCTGGAAGATCCGGCCAACGAACCCGGCCCCGACACCTATCTCTTGACCGTGCCGCCGGAAAAGGCACCGGATGCGCCGGAATACATCAGCATCGACTTCGAGCACGGCGACCCTGTGGCCGTTAACGGCGAACGCTTGTCCCCGGCCACCCTTATCAAACGGCTCAATATGCTCGGCGGCAAACACGCCATCGGTCGCATCGACATCGTGGAGAACCGTTTCGTGGGCATGAAGTCCCGCGGCGTTTACGAGACGCCGGGCGGCACCATCCTGCACATCGCCCATCGGGATCTGGAAGGCATCTGCCTGGATCGCGAGGTCATGCACCTGCGCGACAGCCTCATCCCGAAGTATGCGGAAATGGTCTATAACGGTTTTTGGTACGCCCCGGAGCGCCGGGCCTTGCAGGCCATGGTCGACGAGAGCCAGCAGCGCGTCACCGGCACCGTGCGCCTGAAGCTCTACAAGGGCCAGGCCTATCCCGTGGGCCGCACCTCGCCGAACAGCCTGTATAATCCCAAGCTCGCCACCTTCGAGAAGGACGAGGTCTACAACCAGGCCGACGCCAGCGGCTTCATTCGGCTGGTCGGTCTGCGCCTGCGCGGGCAGGGGCTGTAGAAAAGAAATAAGAAGATGCTTCCGGCGTCCGGGGGAGTATCCCCCCGGATCCCTTTTCCGAGGGTTGGAGCGTCGAAAGGCGGCTTGACGCCAAGCCCCTTCCGGCCCCATGTTCGGTTGCACGTTTTTTCGGGTGATTGTGACTGTTTTGGGCGTCACCGTCCCGGAAAGAGTCTTTGGGGGAGGGTGAGGGTCCGGGAGAGGGAATCCCTTTTTGACAGGAAAAAGGATTTCTTCTCCCGGCTCTCTCCGCCCTCTTGCGGAGGGACTATGTCCACGAAGATGTGGGGTGGGCGATTCGGCGAGGGCACCGGGGCCTTGATGGAGGCCTACAGCGAGTCCGTGTCCTATGATCGCCGCATGTACCGACAGGATATTGCCGGCTCCAAGGCCCATGCCCGGATGCTCGGCCGGCGCGGCGTGCTGACCGGCGAGGAGGCCGAGCGCATCGTCTCCGGGCTCGACCAGGTGCTCGACGAGATCGAGGTCGGCGCCTTCCCCTGGCGGGCGGAACTTGAGGACGTCCACATGAACGTGGAGCAGCGCCTCACCGAGTTGATCGGTCCGCTCGGCGGCAAGCTGCACACCGGCCGCAGCCGCAATGACCAGGTGGCCTTGGATTTTCGGCTGTACGTGGCCGAAAGTCTGGAGGTCTGGGGACGGTTGGCCCGGGAGCTGGCCGGCGTTTTTCCTGGACCAGGGCGGAAGAGCACAAGGGCACGCTGCTGCCCGGGTGCACGCACATGCAACCGGCCCAGCCCGTGAGTCTGGCCCAGCACCTGCTCGCCTACGTCTGGATGCTTAAGCGCGACTGCGAGCGCATGGACGATGCGTTGCGCCGGGTCAAGGTGTCGCCGCTCGGCGCGGCGGCCCTGGCCGGTACGACCTATCCCCTCGATCCGGCCTTGGTGGCGAAGAATGTCGGTTTCCCCGCCGTCTTCGGCAACAGCATGGATGCCGTGTCCGACCGGGATTTCGCCCTGGAGGCCCTGTTTTGCGCCGCCCTGGTCATGGCCCATTTGAGCCGGTTTTGCGAGGAGATCATTCTCTGGGCCAATCCGAATTTCGGGTACGTGGCCTTGCCGGACGCCTATGCCACCGGGTCGAGCATCATGCCCCAGAAAAAGAATCCCGACGCGGCAGAGCTCATGCGCGGCCGGGTCGGCCGGGTCTACGGCTCGCTGATGAGCCTCCTTACCGTGATGAAGGGTCTGCCCCTGACCTATAATCGCGACTTGCAGGAGGACAAGGAGCCCTTTTTCGACGCCGACGATACCGTGCGGGCATCGCTTCGGGTCATGGCCGGCATGTTGGGCCAGCTCGTTTTCAAGCCGGAGCGCATGCGCCGGGCCCTGGGCCTGGGGTACCTGAACGCTACCGAGCTGGCGGATTACCTGGTGGGGAAGGGGCTGCCCTTCCGGGAGGCCCACCATATTACCGGCCGAATCGTGGCCGAGGCCGAATCCCGGGGCCAACCCCTCGAACAATTGACCCTTTCGGATTTGCGTGTATTTTTTCCGGAAATGCAGGAGGACGTCTTCGACGCCCTACGCTATGAACAAGCAGTGGCCAGACGCAACGGTCCCGGCGGCACGGGGCCCGAGGCGGTGGCCGGGCAGATGGCGGAACTTCACCGATGGCTTCAAAAATCCTAAATCTTCAGCTGTCGGTCCTGTCGGCCATCAGCGGCATCATCGACAAGGCCTTGGACTTGGAGCAGGCGCTTCAGGAGATTTTGCGCATCCTGTCCGAGACCCTTGCCATGAAACGGGCCACCATTACCCTGGTCGACCGGGCCACGGGCAAGTTGACCATTCGCGTCTCCCAGGGCTTGACCGCCGAGGAGAAAAGCCGGGGGGTCTACGATCTGGGGGAGGGCGTGACCGGCCTTATTTTCCGCACGGCTGCGCCCTATGTCGTGCCCGATATCCGCAAGGAGCCGCTTTTTTTGAATAAGACCGGTTCCCGTACGATCGTGCGGGACCGCATTTCTTTTATTGGCGTGCCTATCATCCTGCACGGCCAGCCTATCGGCGTGCTGAACGTGGACCGCCTGTTCGGCGATGAGGTGTCCTCGGAGGAGGACGTCGCCTTCCTGACCGTGGTGGCCACGCTGATCGCCCAGTTCATGAGTCTCAACCAGAAGTTTGAGGACAAGGTCGAGGGACTCAAGCGCGAAAACGTTTCGCTCAAGTACAAGCTGTCCCAGGAGACGCGGGGACTCTACATCGTCGGCAAGAGTCTGGCCATGCAGGAAGTGCAGCGGCAGATCGAAAAGGTCGCCCCCACCAAGGCCACGGTGTTGCTTTTGGGCGAATCCGGTACCGGCAAGACCCTGATCGGCCGCATCATCCACGAGCTGTCCGAGCGCAAGGAATATCCCTTCATCAAGGTCAACTGCGCGTCCATTCCGGAGACGCTCCTGGAATCGGAACTGTTCGGCTACGAGAAGGGCGCTTTTACCGGCGCCGACCAATCCAAGCCCGGCCGTTTCGAGGAGGCCAGCAAGGGCACCATTTTTCTGGACGAAATCGGCGAGTTGCCGCTGGGGCTTCAGGCCAAGCTGTTGCGCGTGCTCCAGGATCGGGAGTTCGAACGTCTCGGCAGCAACAAGACCCGTCAGGCGGACGTGCGCATCCTGGCCGCCACCAACAAGGATTTGGCCTCCTTGGCCGAGGAGGGCTCGTTCCGGCCCGACCTGTATTACCGGCTGAACGTTTTCCCCTTGCAGACGCCGCCCCTGCGCGACCGCAAGGAGGACATCCCGAGCCTGCTCATCCATTTTCTGAATAAGGTTTCCAAGGAATACGCCCGTAAGCTGTCCTTTTCCACCGAAGCCCTGACCCTGCTCAGCCGCTATGACTGGCCGGGCAATGTCCGGGAGATGGAAAATCTCGTTGAGCGGTTGGTCATCCTGGCGGAAAACGAGCGCATCGACGCCGACCTTATCCGGCCGTATCTGACCCTGTCCGTCCGGGAGGACGAGGAGGCCGAGGCGGCGACGTCCCGCTAGTGAAACGGAGGCATCTCCCTCGCTGCAAAGTCTGGAGAAGTCGGTCATTATCGAGGCATTACGCCGCAACGGCGGCATTCAGCACCGGGCGGCCCGGGAACTCGGCATCACGCCGCGCCAGATGGGCTATCGGGTCCGCAAGTTCAACCTCGAATCCCTGGTGGCCGTGCAGCGGGTCAAAAACCGCGCCTAGGCCACAACCGTTCCCTTCCCTCAAGCGTCCCTGCGGGCGCCACGGCGGCCGGTAACCGCCCCGGGTGCCGAGGCATCCCGGGGCGTCGTGACGCGGCGGTCGGTTTACCGCGTATTTTCGAGGTAGAGGCGATCGAGTACGTCGAAAAGCGCCAGCCGCGTCTTTTCGAATTCCTCCATCCGCCGTTTGGCTTCCTGCATGCGGCCTTCGTTGGCCAGCTCGACGATTTCCTTGGCCAGGGCATGGACCCGTTCATGTTCCCGGCCGACGTCCCGGAAAAGCGGATAGCGGCCGAGGGTCGTCGTACCGTCCCCGTCGTACCATTTGCCGAAAATGCACTGGTGGTGGTTGGCCACGCCGGCGGCGGCGAGTTCCTCGTGCCCCAGCATGACGGATTCCAGGCGGGCCCGCCAGGCCAGGTGGGCGGTCTTGACGGCGGCAATATCGAAGGGCGGCGTGCCGCAGCGGAAGGCGTGCATCTGTTTCGCTACGCCGGTGGCCAGGGCGGTCAGTTCCCGGGTGGAGGAATTGACCTGGAGGGAACCGGCGGCCATGTCCCCGATCCCGGCGGCCACCTCGGCGGCCCGATCGGCGATGCCTTGGGTGACCGTCAGGCCCTCGTTGGCCCGCTGGCGCATGGTCGAGGCCATGGCGGCCGCTTCGGACAGATTGCGGGAGACCTCGGTCGTGGCCTGGGAGTGTTCCTCGGTGGCGCTGGAGGTGGTGCAGACCATATCGTTGAGTTCCTCGACGATGCCCGTGATGGCGCCGACTTCCCGGCTGCTGTCGAGCATGTCCCGCATGAGGGCTTCGGTGGCGGCGATTTGCTCGTCGGCCAGGCGCAGGCTGTCGCCCACGGCCGTAACAGCCTTTTCCGTGGCGGCGACAGTTGGCCTGGGCCATGGACTGGATGCCGGTAATGGCTTTGCCGACGTTCCTCGGTGGCGGCCATGGATTTTTCGGCCAGCTTGCGTACTTCGTCGGCCACGACGGCGAATCCCCGGCCGGATTCCCCGGCCCGGGCCGCTTCGATGGCGGCGTTTCAAGGCCAGCAGGTTCGTCTGATCGGCGATGTCGGCAATGACGCCCAGGATGTCGCCGATGGCTTGGCTGTCCCGCCCGAGGGCATCCATATCGCGTTTGAGTTCGTCAGCCCGCTCCCGCACGCCGGTAATGGACGTGGAGACTTGCCGCAGCCCGGAAACGCTGTCGGCCGCCCGACCGCCCAACCCCTCCAGGCGGCTGGCGTTTTGCTTGGCGGCGCTCGCCACCCGTTCGGCGGCATCGCGGGCCCGTTCCATGTTGGCGGCGATGTCGTTGCTGGCCAGTCGCATCTGTTCCACGGAAGCGGCGATGTCCGTGATGTTGGAGGCCGTCGTGTTCGCGTCGGCATCCATCTGGGACATGGTCTCGGCCAGTCCCTGGGTGTCGGCGTCGATGCCCTGGGTGGCCTTTTTGGCGGTGACCGCCTGCTGGCTGGTTTTTTCGGAATGGGCCACGCATTCCCGGGAATAGGCGGCGATGGTTTCCACCGCGTTTTTTTCAGGTGATGGCGTGGGTGCGGTAGCGTTGAAAGAGGGGGGTCTCCGCGCCCGGCGCGTCGGGGGCGAGGTCACCCTCCGTCAGTGAGGCCATGGCGCGCTGGCAAACCGCGGCCTGCCTGAGGGCCGGCCCAATGCGGCGGATGTACAGCCAGACGGTCGGGACGGCGAACACGGTCCAGACTGCCGCCGTCAGCGGCAGGAGCCAGGGGGCTTCGGCGGCCAGGGAAGGTACGAAGGCCAGAACCAGACTGAGGCACCAGGCCACGACCAGGAGTCCGGCCAGAAGGGGCAGCTGGGAGAGACGGGAAGTCGCCAAATTGGCGGGGAGACGGGTGGTCATCAACACTTTCCTCCGATGTGCGAGACGACGTGAAACCAATGGGCAGCCAAGCGAGATTGTGCGGAGCGGGGCGTACGGGAAGACCGATTGTTGTGTGGAACGGTTGACCGCATGCGGGATCCGCCGGTTGCGGGAACCCACGTGCGCGACGGCACCGCAGTATGGTTTATGCTCTGAAGGAGTTCGGTTTTTCTGTCAAGCGAGGCGGGAAAAGCTTCGGCGTCCAGGCGGGTGCCGTGCTTCGCGTTGGCACGGGCGGGAAGGGATTGCGGCCGGGTCCGTCGTGTCGGGATGATGTCCGAAACGACGGGAGGCCGGGGCGGAATCCACGGGCGGTGGCGGCGGACGAAGCGCTGGGGGGGATGCCCGCGGGCGGGCCGGGCGGCTAGGCGGCCCAGTCCCGGGAATGGGTGAAGGTTTCGTCCATTTCCTTGATTTTTCGCAAGACCCGTTTCTTGACGTCCTTGAAAATCGTCAGTTCTTTGACGCCATAGTGGGCATGGGTCTGGACAAGGCCGGCGATATCCATAATCTCATTATAAAGGTAGGGAAGATAGAGCGGGTCTTGTTTGAGAAAAACCAGGATTTGGGACAGGATGTGCCGGATTTCCTGCTGATGTTTGTCGGCTTTGCGGAACAGCTTGTCCAGGCGGTGCCCGACGTTTTTAAGCGACATCGCCCATTGGGGGGCGCGTGGGGTGAAGATGGGGCGCACCCGGGGCCGGGCGGCCCGGTGCAGGGCGTCGAGGAAGGCTTCCTTGCTTCCCTCGGAGGCGATCAGATTCTGGTCGCGCAAGGCTGCCATGTCGATGTTGGTCGCCCCACGGATGACGATGCCGCCGCCGTAGAGGTTGTAGACGGGGATTTTGGTGGCGGCGATGTCCTTCTCGATATCCCGCTTGGCGGCCAGGAAGCCAAGATGCGTAAATATTTCTTCACCATAGAGGTTCTTGAGCTTGACGTCCTCGCGTGGGCAAAAGGTGTGGGGACGGGCGGCGCTGTGGTGGCCGGCGGCATGGGTGGTCGCTCCTTGCCAGGCGAAATCCTGGCCCACCAGGATGAAGCGCTTGGCCCCGGCCCAGGAGAGAAAACGCACCAGGGTAACGCCCACGTTGCCGCCGGCGTCGAGGACCAGCTCCTGATCCTTGAGCACGAAGGTGCCGATGCCGCCCTGGGTCCATAACGGGATCATCGGGCCGGGATAGCCGTCCATGACGGCCGGGTTCATCTTGGTGGAGTAGATGAAGGGAATGTCGGCGGCAAAGGCCCGGTCGTGAAGATTGTTTATGGGGTCAACCATACCGGGGTTGAAGTCGATGGCCAGGCACAGGTCGGGCTTGAGTCCGAGTCGCTCCAAGGCCGGCAGGGTTTGCAGGGCCGTCACGAAAAAGGCGCGGTCCCGCAGGGCGAGGAGGTCGGGGGCGAATTTCGCCAAGGACGGGCCGGCACCGAGCACCACGGCGGTCAATCCCCTGGCCATGCCCTGAACGCGGACCAGACTGCCGCCGTCCATGGCCCGGGCGTAATTGTGCAGCTCGTTGCCGACCATGACCTCCTGTTTGTGACGCAGGGTGGACAGCTCCACGGACAGGCTTTCCAGCTTGGCCTTCACCATGAGGGTGGCTTGGGCGTAGAGCGGGCTCATCTGCTTGCAGGCCAGATCCGAGTGCAGGTTGATGCGCGAGAACAAAAAACTGACATCCAGTCCGGCGATGGCCTTTTCCACCACGGTCGGATCGGGCGGCAGGAAGGATAGTTGGCCCGAGGCGATGAAGGGGCGATAGTCGGTCTGGCCCAGACAGGCCAGCAGCATCTCGGGCATGGGCTCCACGACCAGGATCTTGTGGGAGGGCGGTGTCCCGGTCAGCACGTGGTTGATGCCGTAGCCCAGCCCGGCACCCACGATAACCGTGGCGCCGCCTTCGGCTTTGTCCTTGGGGCGCCATGCCTCGTACAGGAGCGGTGGCGGCAGCTTTTCGTACAGGCCGTGGCCGTCTTCCATGCGCCAGTCCAGCAGGTTCACCTTGTTGCGGAAGACCCGTTCGTACACCTGGGTCGGGTCCGTTCCCAGCTGGGCCAGCCAGGCGGCCACCGGGGCCTTGGCCGCGATGAGGGCCTTGATGTTGTCGTTCAGAAACATATTGATCTGCATGGCGTCATCCTTGAAGAAGATGTCTAGCACAAAGCAATTTCCCTGCCACTCTTGCCGGGTGGACGTTTTTTGCCTACCACTTTCCCGTTCGGGAGCTTTCGACGCGCAATCCGCGAGGCATAACACGCATGATTCACGAATCAGTCCTGTCCATGGTCGGCAAGACCCCGCTGGTGGCCATTCGGCGCATCAACCCCAATCCGGCCGTCACCCTGGCCGCCAAGGTGGAGATGCGCAATCCCGGTGGTTCCATCAAGGACCGGGTAGCCCTGGCGATGATCGAGGCGGCCGAGCGTTCCGGGGAACTCGTCCCCGGTCGGGTGGTCATCGAGGCCACTTCGGGCAACACCGGCATCGGCTTGGCCATGGTCTGTGCCGTCAAGGGCTATCATTTGAAGCTGCTCATGCCGGCTTCGGCGTCCGAGGAGCGCAAGCGCATCCTGCGGGCCTACGGGGCGGAAATCGTCCTGACGCCGGGCAACCTGGGCACGGACGGGGCCATTGAGGAGGCCTACCGACTGGCCCGGGAGGAGCCCGAGACCTATGTCCTCATGGATCAGTTCAACAATCCGGCCAGCATCGAGGCCCATTACGCGGCCACGGCCGTGGAAATTTACGAGGATACCGGCGGCCGGGTTACGCATGTCGTGGCGGCGCTCGGCACCTCGGGCACGGTGATGGGGCTGGCCAAGCGCCTGCACGAATATGCCCCGTCCATCCAGGTGGTGGCGGTGGAACCGCATCCCGGCCATAAGATCCAGGGCCTCAAAAACATGCAGGAGTCCTATCCTCCCGGAATTTTTGACAAGCACGCCCTGGACGCCATCGTGCCGGTGGAGGACGAAGAGGCCTTCGCCATGTCCCGACGGCTGGCCAGGGAAGAGGGGCTGCTCGTCGGCATGAGCGGCGGGGCGGCCATGGCGGCGGCCGCCAAGCTGGTGGCCGATCTGCCGTCCGGGGTAGTGGTGGTGATCCTGCCCGACGGCGGCGAGCGCTATCTGTCCACACCGCTTTTGCCGTGCCCGAGAAGAAGGGCGTCGGCTTGGCCAGTCTGACTGCGGCCGAACCGGTCTATCTGGACCCGGCCGGGGCCGCGCCGGGGCTTTTTACCTTCGGTCCGGCCCTGGACGCCATCGGCGACCTGGATGCCTGGCGACGCATCGTCACCCTGGATGTGCTGGCCCGCAGCCTGAGCCGCGGGCGGCGGCCGACCGGCCTTGGCCGTGGGGCTGGCCGACCTGGACGATCGCTGCCTGGCGGCGGCCCGGGCGGCCGGTCGCAAGTGCCGGGTGTTCGCCGAAGGCGCGCGGGATCGGTTGGGGATCCTGGCCCGCAGTTTGGGACTGGGACCGATTTCTTGGACGCTGGCCTCGGACGCCTTGGACGGCACCCTGGCCATGACCAAGAAGCTTATGACCAAGGGGCTGTGCTACGAAAAATTGCGCAGCGTCTATTACGACGTGGCCCGGGACAAGGCCTATGGCCGGCTGTGCGGCACGGATTTGTCCAAGCTCTCGCCGGGGAAAACCGTCGACCTGCTCGCCTATGCCAAGGACAATCCGCTGGATTTTACCCTGCTCAAGCGCGTGAGTCTTAGGGACCTCAAGGCCGGGGATGCCCTGGCCACGTTGTGGGGCAACGTGCGCCCGAGCTGGTTTTTGCAGATGGCGGCGGCTGCGGCCAAAAGCCTGCCGGCCGTGACGGTCATGCTGACCGATGAGGACAAGACCTTTCCGCATCTCGAGAATTTGCGGGCCATCTGGGCCGGTGGCGCGGGGCTGGTCCCGGCCGCCTGGCTGGTCGGCGGCCGGGTGACCGGCCGGGAGGAGGATGCAGCCGGACCGCCGGATCTGACCGATCTTTTGGAACTCGGCGTGCATCCGTTGGCCATCCGGGCCTGGCTGCTTTCCACCAGCTACCATAAGCCGCTGGTCGCCTCGGCCGAGGCGCTACGGATGTGGGAACGCAACCGCGATCGGGTGCAGGAGTTGGCCGCCAGCTTGTGCCTGGCGGGCGGCGGGGAAGGCGATCCGAGCCCGGAGTCGCGCGG
>Ga0268359_12008_pt1 | contig 12697 bp, 10 predicted proteins | sample BioMet11_FD_194416 | JGI IMG/M metagenome (GOLD analysis project Ga0268359, IMG submission 194416) | Sewage microbial communities from Oakland, California, United States - Biofuel 11 (PacBio Assembly) | ecosystem: Engineered > Wastewater > Sewage > Unclassified | place: USA: California | collected...
ATCAGAGCTCAAGCGGCAGCAGATCAGCGGCAGCCTTACAGAAAAATGCGACCGCGTGCGCACAGGTCTTGCGCCCTTTTACCGAAGCGACGACAGGGAAGAACTGCGCAGGCAAAAGGAACAGCTCTCGCGCCTGCTGGTTTCGCAAATGGCCAGAGTTGCGGAAAAACAGCTGTTTGGCGAGTTTTTGCGCAGGCTGCAGGTGCGCGACTTTGACCTGTACGAAATCTGCCTCAATGCCCGCCAGACCCCGGACGACGGTCAGACGGCAGCGCCAGCGCAGGTTGTGGGCGCGCGCGTGTCGGCAAGCGACATTCTGGGCGATATTTTTGGCGACGACGCGCCAGCGGCTCCGGCCAGCAGCGACGCGCAGGATGATCAGGCCAGGGACAGCGCCCAGGTTTTTGCCGGGCTTGTCATGGACCACTGGACAGAACGCCTGCGCGACCTCTGCAACGACGCCGAAGTCAGAAACCTGATGGGCCTGCCCGCCAAAGATCTTGACCAGTTTTGTCATGAACTTGCGCAAGCGGCGGCACGCTGCAAGCTGCGCGAAAATCTGGAAGCCGAGCTGCGCCGTACCTCGGCATTCAGCAACATGGCCCGCGAAAGGCTGATGTGGAAGCAGGTCAGCCTTGCGGCAGACGCCGTCAACGCTTTTGTCGACTGGTGGAGCTTTGACCCCCGCTTTAAGGATCAGGCGCAACGCACCGTGATGTTTGGCGGCAAAAGCGTGCCCCTGTTCAACCCGCCGCAGGAAATAAAGGGCGAGCCGCGCATTGGCGAGGAGGAATCTCCTTATGACCGTCTGTGGTACACCGACTGGCTGCGCGCCATGGCCTACAGCGTGATGGCCAATGTGGATTTTGACGGCCAGCAGAGCGTCAACCCCGAACAGAACAACCGCCTGCGCGAAATCTTGCAGGCATTTAAAGGATAGCGCATGCGTGCCAGCATTTCAGCCGATACGGGGCGCGGCCCCGGCAACGGCATCATCGAGATTTTTGACGCGGGCGATGTGACAGACCCCAGTTTTACCCTGCTGCGCGCCTCTGACGGCAAGTGTCTTGGTCCTCGCGGCTGGCAGGAGAGCGAATCGCCCCTGGCCCCCGAAGCATGGGACAACGACGGCGGCAGCCTGCGTCTGGCCGTGGGGTCTGCCGTGGTGGACGAGGTGGACAACCTCGACGCCTACCGCATCAGCCTGCGGGGCGTGGGCAGTTGCGCTCTGTCTGTCAAATCGCTCGTTTATTCGCACATTGCGGGTGGAGACGGCATGGGCGCTGCAACCGCTGCGCCCGCCCCCCAGCCTCAGCCTCAGCCAACAGCACCGCAGCCTGAGCCGGAACCTGTGCTCGAATCCCCAGAGCCGCCTTTGGCCTTTGACGTGCCGTCTCAGCCCGCCCCCCAGGAGGCTCCGCTCGAGATGGCCAGCGGGCATGAGGGCAAATCCGGCGGCAAGGCCGGGATCGTAATCTTGCTTGTTCTTCTGGCCCTGGCCGCTGGCGTGGCTGCATGGTGGTTTTTACTGCGTGAACCGGAAAAAGCCCCCCTGCCCACTCCGCCCGCGCAAAGCCAGGATGCGGACAAACCGCACACGCCGGAGCAGGCGCAGCCCAAACCTGCCGATGCCGCCGCTCAGCAGGGCGCGGACGCAGCCAAACCCCAGCTCTCGCCGTTGGCATCCGCTCGCGAGCAGCTGCGTGGTCAGGCCTTGCCCGATGTGAGCCTGGCCATGGCCAAGCCCATGCGCAAGGCCGACGCCACGCCAGAAGAGAGCGACGCGGCATTTCTGCTGCTGGAAGACGCAGCGCAAAAGGGCGACGCCGAAGCCATGTTCCTTGTGGGCCAGTTTTACGACCCTGCCGGTACGTTGCCACGCGGCAGCATCCCCGCCGACCTTACCCAGGCCAAGCGCTGGTATGATCAGGCGGCGCAAAAGGGACAAGCCGACGCCAAGACCGCTCTTGAAAAGCTGAAGGAGCACGCCCGCGCGCTGGATGCCAAGGGCGACGCGGAAGCGCATTCTCTGCTGCAAAACTGGCAGTAGGGCTCCGCGATAAACTGACCCTGGCCCAACCCGCGTTGCGAAGTGGTTCAAGGTCTGCATCAGGTCTATAACGCGTATGGCGGGCGTAGGTCGGCGCGCATGGCGGCAGACCACCTGGCAGCCGCCAGAGCAACTTTATCGGTAATTGCTCGCATCTGTGAGGAGTTTACTATGCATTGCACCCTGATACGCCGTTGCTGCCTCATGGCCCTGCTGGTGCTGGGCCTTGGCCTCTGCCTTGCTGGCAACGTATCCACGGCATCCGCCGCGCCCCTGCTGCAGCAGGGCAAAAAAACGCTGTTCCAGCGTGTGGTCAGCCACCCCGGCGCAACCCTGCTGGCCGAGCCAAAGACGGACGCGGCAGTAGTGCGCAAAAACGTGGTGCCCTTTACGGTGATGTACGTTTATGACCGTAAGGACGGCTGGATCCAGGTCGGCGCATCCACTACCCAGCCCGAAGGATGGATGGAAGCCGCCAAGTCAACGGACTGGAACCAGTCGCTCACCCTGCTGTTTACGCCGCGCACAGGGCGTGACCCGGTGCTGTTTTTCAAGACCGAGACCGGCCTCAACGAGCTGTGCTCCGCCCCGGATATGGAAAAACGCCTCGACGGGCTGGAGGCGCAGGCAGCCGCCCTGCGTCAGGGCAGCCAGCCAGTGCCGGAATCTCTGCCCATACTTGCCAGCGAGCCCGCTGACGCGCAGGGTGCTGTTTCAGAAAAACGCTTTTATCTCATGCCCATACTGGACATGAAGGACCCCTTTGACGGCGTCAAGTTTTTGCGCGTGGCCTCCATCGACCCCGGCAACGGCAACAACAAGGACGGCAAAAACGGCCCGCCCAAGACTGGCATTGCCCTGGTCATAGACACCACCATTTCCATGAAGCCCTATATCGACCAAAGCCTCAACGTGGTACGGCAGATATACGACAAGATAGAAAAAGACCACATGGCCGACAACGTGGGCTTCGCCGTGGTGGCCTTTCGCAACAGCACCAAGGCGACGCCCGGTCTGGAATATACAGCGCAGGTTGTGAGCGATTTTGCCACTGCCAAGGATCGCAAAAGCCTTGAAGAAAAGCTTTCAAAGGTGCAGGAGGCCAAGGTTTCGAGCCACGATTTTAACGAAGATTCGCTCGCTGGCGTGTACAAGGCCATTGAGGGCCTTAACTGGAGCGATTATTCCTCGCGGTTGATTCTGCTCATTACCGATGCCGGACCGCTCAAAAGCGGCGACAAATACGCTTCGGTGAGCATGGGGCCGAGCGAAGTCAACGACTTTGCCCGGCAAAAAGGCATCTGGATTACCGCCCTGCACCTCAAAAGCCCCGGCGGCCACGCCAATCACGCCTATGCCGAGCAAAGCTACCGCGCCCTGAGCAAGCTTTCGGGCAACCGTTCAAACTATCTGGTGGTTGCCGCGCCGACCCCGGCCAAAGGGGCGGAGCAGTTTGCCGCAATTACCAAAACCCTGGCCTCCGGCATGGTGGATATGGTCAAAAACACCGCCGAGGGCAAAATAATGACCAAGCCCAAGGACGAAAAGCCGCAAACCGCCTCGGCGGAGGATCAGGCCGCCAACCTGGCGGCTACCCTTGGTTACGCCATGCAACTGGAATATCTGGGCAAAAAACACGAAAATGCCGCGCCATCGGTGGTCAACTCGTGGATTGCCGACATGGACCTCAACCAGCTGGCCAAGAGCAGGCAGACTCCCTGCGTGGACGTGGCCGTGCTGCTGACCAAAAACCAGCTCAACGACCTGAGCTCGCAGCTCAAAGCCATCATTGATAATGCCGAGCGCACCAAAAAAACCGACGCGCGCGATTTCTTTCAGGGCGTGCTGTCTGCCTCCACCCGCATGGCCCGCGACCCGAACATGCCCACGCAGGGAAAAAATCTGGCAGAGCTTGGCGTGCTTTCAGAATTCCTGGACGGCCTGCCGTACAAGAGCGACGTCATGCTGCTGCGCGAGGAAGACTGGTACCGCATGAGCGTGGGCGAGCAGACGGCCTTTATCAACCGGCTTAAATCCCGCCTTGCGCGTTATGAGGAATACGACCGCGACCGCGCCAACTGGGAGAGCTTTGGCCAGTCAAACCCTGGCGACTGGGTGTACCGCGTGCCGCTGAGCATGCTGCCCTAGTCTGTTGCCGACACAACTCGCGTTTTAAACCGTTGAGGCTTTGGGGGGGGCAAGGGTTAGCCTTGCCCCTGCCTGGGAGTTTTGATGTCCGACATGGTTTTCAGCCTGCACAACATCGCCAAGACCCGGCCCGGCGACGAGGGCTTTCGCCTGCGCATCGAGCAGCTTGATGTACAGCGCGGCAGCCTGCTGGCGCTGGTTGGCCCCAGCGGCTGCGGCAAAAGCACCGCGCTGGATATGCTTGCCTGCGCCCTGAGCCCCGACCTGACGCCCGAGGGCTTCGCCCTGCCCCACCATGCAAACATCCCTCAGGGCACGTTGCCTGTGGCGGCCAATGCCGCCCCCCAGTTTACCTTTTACCCCACGCAGGCAGCGCCAGCAGACATCCTGGCCGCATGGCGCACAGGCGGTACGGACGCGCTGGCCCTGCTGCGCCTGCACCATCTGGGCTATGTGCTGCAAACGGGCGGGTTGTTGCCCTTTTTGACAGCGTACGAAAACATCGTTCTGCGCTGCAAAAGCCTGGGAACCCTTGCCCGGCGTCAACAGGCCGTGGATACGGTTGTGGAGCGCCTTGGCATCGGGCATCTGCTTGCGCACTACCCGGCAACGCTTTCGGTTGGCGAACGCCAGCGCGTGTCCATAGCCGGAGCTCTTGCGCACGGCCCGTCGGTGGTGCTGGCGGACGAGCCCACAGCCGCCCTTGATCCCGGCCACGCGGCCAACGTGCTGCGCCTTTTTGCCGAGCTGGCCCGTCAGCTGGGCATCACAGTGGTGATGGTCACGCACAATATCGACCAGGCGCGTCAGGCGGGTTTTGCGCTGGCGCAGGTACAGGTTGGGCAGGATGCCGGCGGCAGCGTTTCGGTACTGCGCTGGTCCGGGGAGGCAGCCTGACATGGCGGCAATACCTGGAAACCATGCTGCGGCTGGCCTGCAAGGATTACTGGCACGAATTTTTGCTCTCCGCCTGCGCGGTTCTTGGCCTGGCTGCTGTTCTTACGCCGTTGCTGGTGCTCTACGGGGTTCAAGTTTGGCGTGGTGCAAACCCTCACCGAGCGCCTGCGCAACGACCCCCGCAATCTGGAAATTTCACCCGTTGTCAGTGGCCGCTACACGCCGGAGTATCTGGACAAGCTGGCCGCGCACCCGGATGTGGCCTTTGTGCTGCCGCGCACGCGGTCCATGCCGCCACCATGGATCTGAGCAAGGGCGAGGGCGACTCCCGCACGTTGGTTGTTACCTCGCTTGAGCCGACAGCAGAAGGCGACCCCCTGCTGCTGCGCTTTGGCGCGGCTGCTCCGTCCATGCCGCAAAACCCGGCTACTGATGCGATTGGCATTACCCTGTCTGCCTCCGCTGCGGAGAAACTGCACGCCAAGCAGGGCGACAAACTTAATGGAAAGGTTGAAAGACGCTTTCAGGGCAAGGTGCAGACAGCGCGTGTAGCCCTGCGCGTTGCAGCCGTACTGCCTTTGGCCGCCCAGCAAAAGGATGTGGCCTATGTGCCGCTGCCGCTGATGGAAGCCACCGAGGACTACCGCGACGGCCGCGCCGTGCCGGAGCTTGGCGCGGCAAACGGCTGGCTGGGCGACCCCCGCCCGCAAGGCGAGCGCATCTACCCCGGCTTTCGGCTGTATGCGCGCAGCCTCGACGACGTCACGCAGCTGCGGCAGGCCTTTGCCGCCCAAAAGCTCGACGTGTACACCCATGCGGAAGAAATCGAGCAGGTTACAGCGCTGGCGCGCGCCTTAACCTGATATTTGCGCTTATATGCGCGGCGACGGGCATTGGCTTTCTGGCTTCCACTGTCCAGCAGCGTCATGGCGGGCATCAAGCGCAAGGAGCGCATACTCGGGCTGCTGCGTCTCAACGGCTTTACCACGGGCAAGCTTTTGCTCTTCCCTCTTGCGCAGTCGCTGCTGACAGCCCTCATGGGCACGGCGCTGGCCGCCGGGGTGTACGCGGTGGCCGCCTTTGTCATCAACCGGCTGTTCAGCGCCAGTGTCACCGGCATGGAGCAGGTATGCCTGCTGCTGCCCCAGCATTTTTTGCTGGCCTTTGCCGCTGTTTCAGGGGCTTGCCCTCCTGGCCGCCTTTGGCCCCGCGTTGCGGGCTGCCCGCATTGAACCTTCGGAGGTTATCCGTGAAATCTGATCTGCGCCCTTATTTTCATGCCCGCCCGCACTGGGCGTGCGCGGCTGCGGCCTGTCTGGCGCTAGTTGCTGGCTCCCTGCCTCGCAGGCCCGGCGCTGGCCGCTCTGACCCGCAAGGCCGAAGTAAGCGCTGCGGATGCATGCAACCCCAAGCCAGCGGATAACGACATCGTACTGCCCATGCCCTGCGGGCTGAGTATGGCCTTCAAGCTTGTCGCCGTACCCGCCAAGGGCCTGCTGTGGGATATGCCCATGCGTCCCGGCGTTGACGACACGGCACATCAGGACCGCGCTTACTATGACCGTCGCTACAATACGGCGCTCTCCGGGGCGTTTACCCTTGAAGATCTGCCTGCGGCCTGGCGTAAACAGGCTCCCCAGGGGCAAAACTATTTTTATCTGGTGGCCAAGTACGAGGTCAGCAACCTGCAGTGGCACGCGGTTATGGACAATGCCTGCCCCGACACGGCCCAGCCCGGCGCGGAAGCCGCCCGCCCCGCAACCGACGTAAGCTGGTACGACGCTGTGGACTTTACCCGCCGCTACACCACGTGGCTGCTGCAAAACGCCCCCGACGCGCTGCCCCGCTTTGCCGGTGACCAGCGCAACGTGGGCTTTGTACGGCTGCCTACCGAAACAGAGTGGGAATACGCCGCCCGCGGCGGCCAGACCGCAGGCAGCCAGCTGCTGTTGCAGGAAGACTTTTTTGCCCTGCCAGCAGGCGAAAACAAGGCTGACTACGCCGTTTACCGGCCGGAGCAGGGTCCCCGCGCCGAGAGCATGGCCAACATAGGCTCGCGCAAGCCCAACCCTCTTGGGGTCTATGACACGGCGGGCAATGCGGCGGAGATGGTTCTGGACGCCTTTCGCTTTTCCATGGCCGGGCGTTTGCACGGCTCGGCGGGCGGCTTTGTGCGCAAAGGCGGCTCGTACCTCTCAAGCGATGCGGAGATTCTGCCTGGCCGCAGGGAAGAAGTGCCCTTCTTTCTCACCGACGGCCCGGCCCATGCCCGCGACCTGGGTTTCAGACCCGTAATATCAGGTATCAATACCCCCGGCGGCCCCCGCCCGCAGGAGCTGACAGCGGAATGGAGCAAGGCGGGCGAAAAGCTTGCCCCGCTGGCGCAGGACGGCCAGACGGCCCGTAACCCTCTGGACGAGCTGGACCGACTGCTGGCAGCCGCACCCGACGATGCGTCGAGAAAAAACCTGCAGGATCTGCGCAATACCATCAAAGACAACAACATCATGCTTGAACGCCAAAAGCAGCTTGAGGCGCAATCGCTGCTGCGTACCGGCGTGTATATGATTGAAACCATACGAACTATTCAAGCAGACGTAACAGCCTAAAAACGCAAATAGAAAGCATGGGCCGTGAAAAGGCCTCCGCCAAAGGCGCTGACCTTGAAAAGCTCAAGCAGATATTAGATACTGCAAACCGGGGGCTGGTCATGCTGGATACCAGCCTGGAGAAATCCCTCACCTTCTACCGCAGCAAGGTAGAAGATGGCGCTCTGCTAGCTCCTGAAGTCTTGTCAGCCGCCTATGATTCACTGGTAAAAGATTTTAACGGCAAGGATCCTTTCAATCAGAACATGCACAAGAATCTTGAGCTGTATCGGCTTCACATTGACATGCAGCGCAAAAACAAGGCTGTACCGCGTGATGCCATGCAGAAAGAAATTCTTGAACGCCGTTTTCAATAGGTAAAAGGAGAGAATCAATGTCTGACAAACTGCGCATTGGCTGGATTGGCACTGGTGTTATGGGCCTCTCCATGGCGGGGCATCTTCAGACCGCAGGCTGGCCGCTGACCGTATATAACCGCACCAGGGCCAAAGCCGACCCCCTGATTGCCAAGGGGGCCAAGTGGGCCGATACCCCCCGCGCCGTGGCCGAAGCCTCTGACGTGGTCTTTACCATTGTGGGCTACCCCCACGACGTGGAAGAAGTAACCCTGGGCGAAAACGGCGTACTGCGCGGTCTGGCCGCTGGCGGCATTGTGTGCGACATGAGCACCTCAAGCCCCATGCTGGCCGAGCGCATCGCCGCTGCCGCCAAAAAGCAGGGCTGCGAAGCGCTCGACGCCCCGGTTACCGGCGGCGACGTGGGCGCGCGCGACGCCAAGCTCTCCATCTTTGTGGGCGGCGACGAGGCCCCGTACAAGCACATTCTGCCCTGCTTCAACAAGATGGGCGCCAACATACTGCACTGCGGCGGCGCTGGCTTTGGTCAAAAGGCCAAGCTTGCCAACCAGGCAGCCATTGCGGGCGTGATGATCAGCACGTGCGAGTCCTTCCTTTTTGCGCAGGAGGCAGGCCTTGACGTGGCAAAATGGATGGAGCTTGTGGTTGCCGGTTCTGGCGGCAGCTTTGCCATGAACACCCTTGGCCGCCGCATGCTCAAGGGCGACTTTGCCCCCGGCTTTTTCATCGACCACTTTATCAAGGACCTGGGCCTCTGCCTTGAGGAATGCCGCCGCATGAAGCTTGTGCTGCCCGGCATTACCCTGGCTGACCAGCTGTACCGCACCATGCAGGCCAGGGGCCAGGGCAGCAAGGGCACGCAAGCGCTGGTGGAATGCCTTGCCGAACTCTCGGCCAAAAAGTGGAAGACTTGCTGCAAATAGTTTGAAGTACGGCCCTGTGCGGCCATATGCCCGCCCGGCTGCAAAGCCGGGCGGGCAACACAGCATGACGAGCCTGAGCCCACCTCTTTTGGGCAACCGTAAACAGGAGATCCGCCATGCCCCCCACCTGCTCCGGCAGTCCATTAAATGACCCAGCCCTGGAGCCATACCGTCCTTTTCTGCAACGCCGCATCCGCACGTATATGGCAGAAGCAGAACGCATCCGTACCCACTACGGGTCGTTGCATGCGTATGCCGATCTGCATCTCAGCCTTGGCGCGCACCTTGTCCAGACCTCCGCAGGCCCAGTATGGCGCTGGCGCGAGTATATGCCCAATGCCGAAAGCCTGTGGCTGACCACCGACCGGCTCAATTTTCAGCGCCACGCCAAATACCGCTTTACGCGGTGCTCGACAACATTTTTGAACTGGAGCTGCCCCACGATGCCCTTGAGCACGGCACGTACGTGGAGCTGCGCCTGATTCCGTCGCAAAACGCCGCCAAGCCCAACGGCAAGGCGCTCAAGCGCGTGCCTGCCTTTGCCGCATGGGTGGAACAGAACGCCGCTGTGCCGGAGCAATGGTGCGCCCGCCTGTGGTTGCCGCAGGCCCCCTACCGCTTTAAGCATCCACGCCCCGCGCGTGCGCCCTTTCCGCGTATTTACGAGGCCCATGTGGGCATGGCCCAACCGGCGCAGCAACACCACGGCGACAGCATGGGCAGCTACGAGGCCTTCAGCCGCGACATCTTGCCCCGCATCAAGGCCAGCGGCTACACGGCGGTGCAGCTCATGGGCATACTGGAGCACCCCCTGTACCGGTCGTTTGGCTATCAGGTGAGCAGCTACTTTGCGCCGTCGTCGCGATACGGCACCCCAGATGGCTTTAGAGCGCTTGTAGATGCCGCCCATGCCTTGGGTCTGGCCGTACTGCTTGACGTGCCCCACGGGCACGCCAGCGCCATACGGAGCAGGGTCTGGCACAGTACGACGGCAGCCGGTACTTTTTTACCGGGCAGCATAACCAGTGGGGTACGCCCTCCTTTGATTTCAGTCAGGAGATGACGCGGCGTTTTTGCTCTCCAACTGCCGCTACTGGCTGGAGGAGTTTCTGGTTGACGGTTTTCGCTTTGATGCGGTCGGCAACATGCTGTACCGGGACTTTGGCGAGGACGACGATTTTTCGCACGTGGGGCGCTGCTTTTACGACCAGCACAGCCAGCCCCGCGCCAATGTGGACGGCGAGCTGTACCTTAACCTTGCCAATGCCCTGGTGCACGAAACCTGCGGCGATGCCGTAACCGTTGCGGAAGAGTTTTCGGGCATGCCGGGGCTTACCTGCACGCCTGCACAGGGCGGTCTTGGCTTTGATTACCGCTTTGCCATGGGAATTCCCGACTATTGGGCCAAGTGCATAGCCGAGCCGCGCGATATGGGCAGCCTGTGGTACGAAATGACCAACCACCGGCCCTACGACCGCACCATCAGCTATGTGGAGTGCCACGACCAGCACATCAACGGCAGCGACGCCATGATCTGGCGGCTGCTGGGCAATGAAATGTACAACCGCATGGGCCTGCGGGATGAAAGCTGGAACATCTCGCGCGGGCTGGCCTATTACCGGCTTATGCGCCTGATGACGCTGTCCACGGCTGATGCGGGGTATCTCAACTTTATGGGCTGCGAATTTGGCCACCCCGAATGGCTGGACGCCGAGGCGTACGCCCACCGCCAGTGGGCGCTGGCCGACGACCCCACGCTCAAGTACCACGCGCTGGGCGACTGGGATAAAGAGCTGATGGAGCTTGTGCAGCGGCATTTGCCGGACTTTGCCCAGCCCCCGCTCTTTCGGTTTATACATGAAGACAAACGCCTGCTGGCCTTTGAACGCGGGCAGCTGCTCTTTGCCGTCAATTTTCATGAGCTGAACGCCCAGCAGGACCTGCGCTTTGCCGTTACCCCCGGAAATATATTGAGCTTGTTTCGTCGGACGAACTGCGCTTTGCCGGGCACGGCAATCTGGTGGTCAAAAGCCCGGCAACCGCGCATTTTACGAGCCCGCTGCCAGACAGAAACGAGGGGGATATTGCCCTTTATCTTCCGCCGCTTGTGGGATTAATTTTAAAAATTGTAAAATAATTTTAAAAAATCGTTGACAGGTCGGGTGGTTCCGCGTAGTTACTCTTCTCGCGTCGGGATGTAGCGCAGCCTGGGAGCGCACTTGAATGGGGTTCAAGGGGTCGAAGGTTCAAATCCTTTCATCCCGACCAGAGATTTAAGGGAATTCATGGAAACATGAATTCCCTTTATCGTTTGTGAGACCTACCCGGCCCTGCCTTACCCATCTGGCTCTACCAAAAAAGCTGGCTCACACCAAAGACGGGGGCAAGCCCCTTCAGCGGGCAGTTTTTCCGACAGGTTTCTGAACGATTCCCCAGCCATTTCAGCAGCACAAAACGCGCACACGCAGGCGGTAGTTTTCGAAGTTGCGAAAGCCATACGCACGCCGCTGGATCAACTTCATTTTTCGGTGAAAGCCTTCTGTGATGCCGTTATTCCGGGTAAACGGAACATTCGGGCCACTTCTTCCCGCCAATTATGCAACGTCTTGCCCAAGGTGCGCAACGGCGCGAAGGGCGTTTTTCGAAGTTGATCAATTTTGTCCAATAATTCAGCTACATACTTGCGACAAGAATCAATGTTTTGCGCCCGCACACGCAATAAATCCGCTGTTTCATGCAAAAATTCGTACAGTGATTCAATGCCCCCTGTCAGCAAAGTATGTTCGTAATCGCTCTTTCTGTGAGTCTGTTAATCGATCACGGCGAGTCAGCAAGAACGCATCATACCGCCGCGCCCATGCAAGTTTTTTTCATCATTGCCTTGCACAGCTCTGAAAAGTGTGATTCACCAGCCTGATAACATGAAACTGTCCGCAACAATGCGCGCATTGGGAAACCATTCCCGCACAAGTCGCCGATACGCAGAATTCATATCAATACAGACCATTTTACTTTATGGCGGCCTTGCAGCGATTGCAAAAAGTCGCGCATATCAGCGGCGCTACGACCTTTAACCACATCAAAGACCCTGCGGCGGGCCAAGTCGCAAAACGTTGTTGCAAAGCCCTGTCTGCGCGTAAATCTATGCTCATCAATGCCCAGAATGCGCGGGCATGTGCGGTTTGCCCAGTGGCTGCTCTTGTGCTGCATCATCTGGTGGTAGTAGCGCTCCACGCTGGCCACGCCGATGCGGTGCTCATTCGGCGATCTTTACAGGAAACACCTTTGTTGTAGGCCTGAAAAATGTTGCGCTTAAGCAGCTCTGTTGTTCTGCTCCACACTTTTATGCCTGCAAGTCTGGTATTAAAATATCTGCCGCAGCTTTCGCATCGGTATTTATGGCAGCGAATTAACAGGCGTGACGCCCTTCCATGAATGGAAATATTACGGATCGTCCGCCAGAATGAGTCCTTGATACGCAGCTTTTCACATCCGCAGTGCGGGCACGTATTCTTGCCCGTCCATCTGGCCTCAAACACCGGGGGAACGTGGCTGACCACTTTTTCGATTGCAAAATCCCGCAAGCCAATTAACAATCCTTCCACAGGGCCTTCTCTTCTTTTCTTTGGTCGGAAAATAAAAGCTGCCCTGATGGGCATACCAACTTTAATTGGTATGCCCATTTTTCTTGAGGATGCTATGCCCCCGTCTTTG
>Ga0268359_10454_pt1 | contig 12676 bp, 11 predicted proteins | sample BioMet11_FD_194416 | JGI IMG/M metagenome (GOLD analysis project Ga0268359, IMG submission 194416) | Sewage microbial communities from Oakland, California, United States - Biofuel 11 (PacBio Assembly) | ecosystem: Engineered > Wastewater > Sewage > Unclassified | place: USA: California | collected...
GCGACTCCATCGATTCGCTCCAGCCAGACCGCACCCGACCTCGCATGTACCGAGCATATAGTGCGAAGAAGAGCTCGACCGATTAGTACCGCTCGGCTGAACGCCTTTCGGCGCTTACACCTGCGGCCTATCTCCTCGTAGTCTACAAGGGGTCTTACCAAAGGGAGATATCATTGGGATGGGCTTCCCGCTTAGATGCTTTCAGCGGTTATCCCGACCGGACTCAGCTACCGGGCAATGCCATTGGTTGACAACCCGTACACCGGAGGTCCGTCCACCCTGGTCCTCTCGTACTAGGGGCAGCCTCCCTCAAATCTCCTACGCCCACGGTGGATAGGGACCGAACTGTCTCACGACGTTCTGAACCCAGCTCGCGTACCGCTTTAAATGGCGAACAGCCATACCCTTGGGACCTGCTCCAGCCCCAGGATGCGATGAGCCGACATCGAGGTGCCAAACCTTCCCGTCGATGTGGACTCTTGGGGAAGATCAGCCTGTTATCCCCGGAGTACCTTTTATCCGTTGAGCGACGGCCATTCCACTCTGAGCCGCCGGATCACTAGAACCTGGTTTCCCATCTGCTCGGCTTGTAAGCCTCGCAGTCAAGCCTGCTTATGCTCTTGCACTCAAAGGGATGGTTGCCGACCATCCTGAGCAGACCTTACGTGCGCCTCCGTTACACTTTAGGAGGCGACCGCCCCAGTCAAACTACCCACCTGACACGGTCCCCACGCCGGATGACGGTCGCGGGTTAGGCTGCCAGAACGTCGAGGGTGGTATTCCAAGGGTGACTCCCCAGAGACTGGCGTCCCTGGTTCAACGTCTCCCACCTATCCTCTACACGACGAACCGGCAGCCAATGTCAAGCTGCAGTAAAGGTTCACGGGGTCTTCCCGTCCTACCGCGGGTAAGTCGCATCTTCACGACTAGTGCAATTTCACCGGGTCTATGGTTGAGACAGCGCCCAAGTCGTTACGCCTTTCGTGCAGGTCGGAACTTACCCGACAAGGAATTTCGCTACCTTAGGACCGTTATAGTTACGGCCGCCGTTTACCGGGGCTTAGATTCGCTGCTTCGCTTTCGCTGACAACTCCTCGTGACCTTCCGGCACCGGGCAGGCGTCAGACCCTATACGTCGTCTTACGACTTCAGCAGAGTCCTGTGTTTTTGATAAACAGTCGCTTGGGCCTATTTACTGTGGCCACCCCCAGCTCGCGGAGCAAGTCCGTCCACCGGAGGCGGCACCCCTTCTTCCGAAGTTACGGGGTAATTTTGCCGAGTTCCTTAACCATAGTTCTCCCGATCGCCTTGGTATGCTCTACCCACCCACCTGTGTCGGTTTGCGGTACGGGCCCCTGAGGGCTCCCTAGAGGTTTTTCTTGGAAGCATGGGCTCACTGGCTTCACTCAGTCGCTTCGTCCGGCACCTCAGCCTTCGCGGGAGACGCGTTTCACCATCTCCCAGCCTACGTGCCATCGCGGGGACGTCCAGAACCCCGTCCAGCTACCCTTCTTCGTTGCCCCATCGGTGTTAGCGCCCTTTCGGGGGTGCAGGAATGTCTACCTGCTATGCATCGGCTACGCCTTCCGGCCTCGCCTTAGCTCCCGACTGACCCTGGGAGGATTAGCCTTGCCCAGGAAACCTTGGGTGTACGGCGGGGGCGTTTTTCACGCCCCTCTCGTTACTCATGCCAGCATTCTCACTTCCATGCGGTCCACCAGGGGTCGTCCCCCGGCTTCGCCCCACATGGAAAGCTCCCCTACCACTAGTAAAACTAGTCCGCCGCTTCGGTACCATGCTTAGCCCCGTATATTGTCGGCGCATGTCCACTCGACCAGTGAGCTATTACGCACTCTTTGAATGAATGGCTGCTTCTAAGCCAACATCCTGGTTGTCTGAGCAAACGCACATCCTTTGCCACTTAGCATGGATTTGGGGACCTTAGCGGGCGGTCTGGGCTGTTTCCCTTTCGAATACACAGCTTAGCCCACATATTCTGACTCCCGGACTCTGGACCCGCGGTATTCGGAGTTTGATTGATCTTGGTAGGCGGTGAGGCCCCCGCAATCATTCAGTGCTCTACCCCGCGGGTAAACGTCCGAGGCTAGCCCTAAAGCTATTTCGGGGAGAACGAGATATCTCCAGGTTTGATAGGCCTTTCACTCCTATCCACAAGTCATCCCCTCAGTTTTCAACCTAAGTGGGTTCGGCCCTCCACGGGGTCTTACCCCCGCTTCAGCCTGCTCATGGATAGCTCACCTGGCTTCGCGTCTACGGTGTGCGACTGAACGCCCTGTTCAGACTCGCTCTCGCTGCGGCTCGCTTGCTAGCTTAACCTCGCCACACGCCGTAACTCGCTGGCTCATTCTACAAAAGGCACGCCGTCACAGGCACAAGGCCTGCTCCGACTGCTTGTAGGCACACGGTTTCAGGTACTATTTCACTCCCCTCTCGGGGTGCTTTTCACCTTTCCCTCACGGTACTGGTTCACTATCGGTCACAGGAGAGTATTTAGGTTTGGAGGGTGGTCCCCCCGGGTTCCCACCGGGTTTCACGTGTCCGGCGGTACTCAGGAACCAGTCGGCAGTCCTCGCGGATTCGCGTACGGGGCTCTAACCCTGTCTCGCCGGCCTTCCCAGGCCGTTCCGCTTCCACGAGGTTTTGTAACTGCACGATGACTGGCCCTACAACCCCGCCAGCGCCGAAGCGTCTGGCGGTTTGACCTAGATCCCCGTTCGCTCGCCACTACTAGGGGAATCTCGTTTGATTTCTGTTCCTCGGGGTACTTAGATGTTTCAGTTCCCCCGGTTGCCCTCGCCGCGCCTATGTGTTCAGCGCGGGATGGTGGGATATGGGTCCCACCGGGTTGCCCCATTAGGAGATCCGCGGGTATAACGGCCATGTGCGCCTAACCGCGGCTTATCGCAGCTTATCACGTCCTTCGTCGGCTTCCTGTGCCAAGGCATCCACCGTGTGCCCTTACCATCTTCTTCTCGATGGCTCGAACATACTTGCACTCCGGCGGTCTCCCGCCGGTGCGATCAGATGCGATCTTCATTGAAGAAAATCGATTTTGTCACGCTATGCAGCTCTCAAGGTACGACGAGGGCGAACCCTCGAGACCGGATACTGAGCGCTCTCGCGCGACAAAGGCTGGCATCAGCGGGAATAGACGGGAACCACTCGTCATTGCGTATCGTATTCTTCAAGGAAGGTTGTTCTCCCTAGAAAGGAGGTGATCCAGCCGCACGTTCTCGTACGGCTACCTTGTTACGACTTCACCCCCCTTACCAACCACACCTTCGGCGCCTCCCCCCCTTGCGGGTTGGGCCGGCGACTTCGGGTGCAATCGACTCGGGTGGTGTGACGGGCGGTGTGTACAAGGCCCGGGAACGCATTCACCGCGGCGTGCTGATCCGCGATTACTAGCAACTCCGACTTCATGGAGGCGGGTTGCAGCCTCCAATCCGAACTGGGGCCGGCTTTAGGGATTCGCTCACCCTCGCGGGCTGGCAGCCCATTGTGCCGACCATTGTAGCACGTGTGCAGCCCAGGACATAAGGGGCATGATGACTTGACGTCGTCCCCACCTTCCTCCGGCTTAACGCCGGCGGTCTCGCATGGGTGCCCGGCCGAACCGCTGGCAACATGCGACGAGGGTTGCGCTCGTTGCGGGACTTAACCCAACATCTCACGACACGAGCTGACGACAGCCATGCACCCACCTGTTCAGGCTCCTCTCGGCCACGGCGTTTCCGCCGCTTCACCTGAATGTCAAGCCCTGGTAAGGTTCTTCGCGTTGCTTCGAATTAAGCCACATGCTCCGCTGCTTGTGCGGGCCCCCGTCAATTCCTTTGAGTTTTAGCCTTGCGGCCGTACTCCCCAGGCGGGACACTTAATGCGTTAGCTGCGGCGCGGACGAAACATTCGCCCACACCTAGTGTCCATCGTTTACGGCTAGGACTACCAGGGTATCTAATCCTGTTCGCTCCCCTAGCTTTCGCTCCTCAGCGTCAGTTGTGGCCCAGAAGGCCGCCTTCGCCACCGGTGTTCTTCCCAATATCTGCGCATTCCACCGCTACACTGGGAATTCCACCTTCCCCTACCAAACTCAAGCCCGCCGGTATCAGAAGCGCGGCGGGGGTTGAGCCCCCGAATTTTACTCCTGACCTAACGGGCCGCCTACGAGCTCTTTACGCCCAATGAATCCGGATAACGCTTGCCCCCTACGTATTACCGCGGCTGCTGGCACGTAGTTAGCCGGGCTTCTTCTGCAGGTACCGTCACCTTGCGGCCTCGTCCCTGCTGAAAGCGGTTACAACCCGAAGGCCTTCATCCCGCACGCGGCGTCGCTGCATCAGGCTTTCGCCCATTGTGCAATATTCCCCACTGCTGCCTCCCGTAGGAGTCTGGGCCGTGTCTCAGTCCCAATCTGGCTGGTCGGTCTCTCAACCCAGCTACCCATAATCGCCTTGGTGGGCCGTTGCCCCACCAACTAGCTAACAGGCCGCGGGCCCATCCCCCTCCGCCGGAGCTTTCCCGGGTCCCCCATGCGGGGGCCCCGGAGTATTCGGTATTAACCACGGTTTCCCGAGGCTGTCCCGATGAGGGGGGCAGGTTGCCCACGTGTTACTCAGCCGTTCGCCACTCTATGTGCACCCGAAGGTGCTTTAACCGTTCGACTTGCATGTGTTAGGCGCGCCGCCAGCGTTCATCCTGAGCCAGGATCGAACTCTCCGTTCAAATGGGCCGGCCTTGCGGTCGGCGTCTTCGTGAGCTTCGAGGGTTCCTGTCCTAAGATTCCGCTGATCTCGGATTCGCTAAAATTGACTGGCCCCCCGCGTCTCCGCGGGGGATTCGAATTTCGCTAGTCTGTCTTTGTCGATCTTTCGATCTCAGTATCCGGTTTTCAAGGTTCGCCGCGCCCGTCCGGGCTGGTTGCCCGTGTCAGCGCGGGAATTAACTATACGCATCGCCACCCGGCCGGGGGGCGCGAATCGCCGGCTCCACACCTTCGACACAACGCGGGACGAGCTAGACGCCACCACGCACGATGGCGCAGGTCGCCTCGAGGAGTGCGTCGCGCTCCTCCTCCGTGGGTGCCTCCGCATAGACCCTTACGACGGAGTCGGTGCGAGACGGGCGCATGAGCACCCAGGAGTCATCATCGAACTGGAGCCTCAATCCGTCGGCATGGCTCACCTCGACGGGAATCCTTCCGGCCACGCTCTCCGGGTTGAGGCCGGGCAGAATCATGCGAAACGCCTGGGTGGCCGCCGAGTCCATGCGGACGTCTCGTCTCGTGTAGCACATGCGTCCTATCTTCGAACGCATCTCGCCCACGAGAACGCTTAGTGGCTTGCGCGTTCGCGCAATCAGTTCGACCACAAGCAGGCAGACGAAAAGGCCATCCCTCTCCCTGAGGTGCACCGGGATGCTCAGGCCGCCATACTCCTCGACGCCGAGAAGCACGTCGCCCTCAAGCATCTCCCGATATATCCGCGTGAAGCCGACGGGTACGGAGACGTGCTCGCACCCAAGGCGTTCCGCCTGTCGAACGATACTCGCCGAGCAGGAGAGCGTGGTCACGACGCGACCCATCTTGCCGTGCCCCTCCACGAGGCACCCGAGCATGAGGGGCGCGAGCTCGTGCGGGGAGAGGAATGCGCCCCGTCTCGTCGACAAGGGCGGCCCTGTCGCCATCACCGTCGAGCAAAACGCCGAGCTCCGCACCTGTCGAGACGACCGCTTGCTCGCAGTCGTCCGCCCAGGGGTCGGCAGGTTCGGGATGGATGCCTCCGAAGTCCTCGCTCCGTTCGCCGTGGATCTGGGTGACGACGCACCCAAGGCCTTTGAGCACCTCGGCCAGACGGTCCGTGCCAGAGCCGTGCATGGGATCGACGACAACGCGGGGACGTGCGGCCGCGATGGCGCAGCCATCCACCAGGAGGGCGAGGTCGGCGAGGTACGACCCCACGAAGTCCGTCTCGACATAGCTGCCGCGCACCTCGGTGGGCACGTTTGGGACGAGCTGCTCCACCTGGTCGAGAAGGTCATGCGACGCGGGCCCGCCATCGCCCATGCGCACGAGGAATCCCCCCGTACTCGCATGAGCGTTCGCTTGCGGTGAGGACCACGCCTCCGATGGCGGACGCATCGTGGGAACAGGCCCACCCGACGGCGGGCGTGGGACTCACTCCGATGGAGAGGCGCACGTCGAGACCGTAACCCGCAAGGACGCCAGCGGTCTCTCTGGCGAGGGCGCGCGCGTCATGACGGGTGTCGTAGCCCACGAAGACGGTCGCCCCGGGATGGGCGTCTCCCCAGAGCAGCCCGAGAGCGTCCGCCACACGAATCACGTTTCCGTGGTGAATTCCTCGTCGAAGCGCGCGTGCCAGCCGTCGTTGCCAAATCTGATGATGTGAGCGCGTCTATCCAAGCAGGCTCATACCCCTCGTGCCGAGAGCCTCGCAAAATGCGGGACCCTGAGGGCCCTCGAGGGCAACGCGCGCGTTCGTCGCCGCCCAAGCAGCAGGGGTACCCGTGTCACAGCCCTCCTCGGGATCAATGACGAGAGCGTACATCTCCTCCTCGTCGAGCAGGCGCTCCATGGCATCGGTGAGCTGGATCTCGTTGCCCGCTCCTGGCCCCTGGACTGCCAGCAGCTCCATGATGCGAGGCGAGAGCAGGTAGCGGCCAACGATGAAGAGGTGAGACGGCGCATCCTCCGGTCGAGGCTTCTCAACGAGGCCCGTGACCTTCCAGACGGCCCCCTCCTCCTCACCCGACGCGTTTGTACCGGGAAGCGCCCCCACGCACTCGCCCGCGATGATGCCGTAACGGCTCACTTGGTCGGCCGGGACAGGTGCCACGGCGATGACTGATGCACCACCGTGCTCGCGCGAGACCTCCGCCATGCGCACGCACATCTGGCGGTCGGGCACGAAGTAGTCGCCGAGAAGTACGAAGAAGGGCTTGTTATCGATGGCGTCGGCAGCGCACAGCACCGCGTGACCAAGTCCGCGTGGGTTGTCCTGGTAGACAAACTCGACGGGGAGCGAACCCGCTTCGTGAACCTTGTCGGCCTCGGCATCCTTACCGCGCGAGCGGAGCAGGCCCTCGAGTGTCTCGTCGACGGAGAAGTACTCCTCGATCTGCGGCTTCTCATGGGAGTTGACGATCACGACGCCGTCGACACCATCAGGTTCGAGTGCCTCTTCGACGACGTATTGGATGACGGGCTTGTCGAGCACCGGCAGGAGCTCCTTGGGAAGCGATTTCGTAGCGGGGAGGAAGCGGGTTCCGAGACCCGCGGCGGGAATGACTGCCTTCATGTGGTTGGTCCCTTCTTTTCACAGCAACACGCGAGCGCATGCTCGCAAAATCCGCTCAAACCATACCCTAAGACCATGGACACGTATCAGGGAGTCACGTCGAGCGGCATCAAGTTCCATTTCGTCGACAGCGGCATCATCCAATGAACACACGCCGTCCTAGGAGATGCTCACACCCTGGTGCGCAAGATACTTGGTGAGGCGCTCCATGGTATCGGCAGAGAGAACATGCTCCATGAGACAGGCCTCGCCATCCGCGACTGCATGACTGACGCCAAGCTCATGCTCGAGGAAGGCACGGAGCGTGCGATGGGCTGTCCATACCCCGGCCGCGTACATCTCGCCCTCGGGCGTAAGCGTTACCCGGCCATAGCGACTCTGCTCGACCATGCCCATCTCCTTGAGGACCGAGAGGGCCTTGTTGACGCTTGCCTTGGAAACCTCGAGACGCTCGGCGACATCGACGGAGCGAACGCTTTTGTCGCCCTCTCCCTGGTCGAGCGAGAGCCGATAGATCGACTCGAGGTAATCCTCCCCCGCCTTTGTCAGAACGTGGATGTCAGCATCTTGGGCGCTCATATGATTCTCCCCAGTGTTTACCGCAAGGGCCTAGCCGTTTTAGAGAGCTGATACCCGATTAGTCGGAACCGTATGCCCCGTCGTTGTACGAGGAGGGGTCGCCCCCGGAGTCAATGACCTTCATCATCTCGGCGAGCTTGTCCGTATCGGCCACGACATAGGACTGGCCGTTGATGTCAGCGTACTTGAGAAATGGCACATAGGCGGAGTAGAGGCCCGTATCCACGTCGATGCCCTTCATCTCGTACGCAAGCGAGACCGCATCGGTCACCGAGAGGTCGGTCGATACGTACTGTGCGCACGTGCTGACCACGTTGGTGAGCGTGGCGAGATCGGTGGACGAGAGAATCTGCTTCGCAAGCGCCGAGATGAACGTACGCTGGTGACGCATGCGAGTGAAGTCGCCGTCGGCAAACTTGCGGCAGCGCGTGTAGAAGAGCGCCTGGGCGCCGTTGAGCGTCTGTACGCCCGGGTTGAGCTCCACCACGTCGGAGAAGTTCACGTCATCGTACATATGCTCGTCAACATCCACCGTGACGCCCCCCACGGCATCGGTGATGTCGGAGAGCCCGTCGAAGTTAATCTCGGCGTAGTGGCTTATCTTCACGCCGCAGAGGTCGCTCACGGCGTTGACCATCCCCGCCGCACCATCGACGAAGTGGGCCGCGTTGATCTTCATGACCGTACCGTTGTAGGTGACCTTGGTGTCACGGGGGATCGAGAGGAGGGTGAGCCTCTTGTTCCCGGGGTCCACGCGCACGAGCATGATCGTGTCGGCGCGGTAGTCCTCTTCTCCGGGCCGCCCGTCCGTACCGAGGATAAGCACGTAATACGGGTCCGAAGATGCCGTACGCTCGGTAAGGCTCGCCCTGAGCGCATCGGTGACCACGGCGGAGTCGTTGAGCTGGCTCTGTATGTTGTAGACCCATGCCGCGAATGCGACACCACACCCGACGACGGCAAACAGCAGCACGAGGAGGGTCGTGCGCAGAACGTGGCTCCTGCGCGTCTTGCGCCGCAGGCGCATGTGGTAGCCGTCGGCATTGGACCTGCTGAACTCGTTCGGCCCGGCGTTGTCGCCCGCCCTATTCCTGCGCGTCATGGCCCCCCCGTCCGCCTTCCGACCCAATCAATCAGCCAGGTAGTCTTCCTCGTCGGAAATGACGTCACGCTCGGCCTTTGCCCCAAGCGAGCAGAGCTTCTCGACGAAGCTCTCGTATCCCCTGTCGATGTGATGGATGTCCGATATGGTGGTGACGCCGTCCGCAACGAGTGCCGCCATGGCCAGCGCCGCGCCACCCCTGAGATCCGGCGACTTGACCTGCGTGCCGGAGAAGCCCGGAACCCCGTGCACGATGGCGTGATGACCTTCTATGATGACGTCAGCGCCCATCCGCTGGAGTTCGCTCGCAAACATGAAACGATTCTCGAAGACGTTCTCGGTGATGATGCAGCTGCCCTCGGCAAGCGCCAAGAGGCACATGGTCTGTGCCTGCATGTCCGTGGGAAACCCGGGGAATGGCAGCGTCTGGATGTCGGTGGGACGGAGCGGAACGTCGCGGGAGGCAGTACAGCAATGCTCGCCACGCTCGATCGTGATGCCCATCTGCTCGTACTTCTTGAGGACGAGCCCGAGGTGCTGGCAATCGAAGCCGCGTACGGTCACGGGCTGGCCCACGAGACCGCCCATGGCGAGAAAGGTTCCCGCCTCGATGCGATCGCCCACGACGGTGTGGTCGACGGGATGGAGCTCCCCACGCCATCGATCTCGATGACCGGAGAGCCGGCGCCTCTCACATGGGCGCCCATCTCGTTGAGCATGTCTGCGAGGTCGACGATCTCCGGCTCGCGCGCCGCGTTGTCGATGACCGTCGTGCCGTTCACGTGCACGGAGGCCATACATGAGGTTCTCGGTGGCTCCGACGCTCGCGAAGGCGAGGGTCACCGTGTCGCCGTGAAGCCCATCCGGCGTCGAGGCATGTATGTCTCCGTGATCAATCTCGAACTTGACGCCGAGTGCCTCGAGCCCAAGGAGATGCATGTCTATCTTGCGCGCGCCGATGTTGCAACCACCTGGCATGGCAACGACGGCCCTGCCGAAGCGGGAGACCAAGGGGCCGAGCACGGCGGTCGAGGCACGCATCTGCGCGACCAAGCTGTACGGCGTTTCCCCACTTGTCCACGCCTGTGGTATCGATGCGCAGCTCATGAACGTCAACGACCTCTATCTTTGCCCCAAGGCACTTGAGGACCTTGCCCATGATGTGCACGTCTGCGATGTTGGGGACGTTGCGCAAGGTCGTCACCCCTGGGCGCCATGATGGTGGCAGCCATGAGCTTGAGCGCAGAGTTCTTCGCGCCCTCGACGGTAACCTCACCAGTTATGGGGTGACCGCCCTCAATCTTGATGACGTCCAAGAATCCTCCGTGACTAGGCGCTCTGGGTTTCGGCGACTTGCTTCAGGAGAAGGTTACACCACTTGATCTTGTTCTCGTAGTATGCGCGCCTGTGATCTCCTTCTGGATACTTCTCCAGCTCGTCGAAGGCCTCTTCGCGCGTGGTGCGGACGACATCGGGATCGATATCGTCGGTTCGACGCGCGTGATCGGCAAGGACGATGATTTCATTGCTGTTGATCTGGGCGTATCCGCCCGAGATGACGACCCTCACGGTGCCGCCGCCGTCCTCCTCGCGAAGGTGCAGGCGGACGACACCGTCACCGAGCGCACAGATCTCTGGTGCATGCCCGGGCCACACGCCAAGCTCGCCCGACACGGTAACGAGGATGGCACTCGCGACAGGCCCTCCGAAGAGGAGCCTGTCGGGACGCACGAACTGGCAGTTAAGGTCAGCCATGTTGTCCTACTCCTGGTCCTTGGCCTGCATCTCGGCAGCACGGCGGCGCACGTCCTCGATATCTCCGGCAAAGCGAAACGCCTGCTCAGGGATATCGTCGCACTTGCCATCGATGATGGCGGCGAACGAGCGGACCGTGTCATCGACCGGACAGAACACGCCAGGGTTACCGGTGAACTTCTCGGCCACGTGGAACGCCTGCGAGAGGAACTGCTGGATTTTGGGGCGCGGGAGACGACGAGCTGCTGTTCCTCGGAGAGCTCGTCCATGCCGAGAATCGCGATGATGTCCTGGAGGTCGGAGTACTGCTGGAGCGTCTCCTGAACCGCCATGGCGACGCGATAGTGCTCCTCGCCCACGATGGAGGGATCGAGCGCGGAGCTCGAGCTTGCCAGCGGATCGACGGCCGGATAGATGCCCAGCTCGGTAATGGAGCGCGAGAGGACCGTGGTGGCGTCGAGATGCGTGAACGTGGTGGCGGGAGCCGGGTCGGTGAGGTCGTCGGCAGGAACGTAGACGGCTTGGACCGATGTGATCGACCCCTCCTTGGTGGATGTGATGCGCTCCTGGAGCTCGCCCATCTCGGTTGCCAGCGTGGGCTGGTAGCCGACGGCGGACGGCATGCGGCCGAGAAGCGCGGAGACCTCGGAGCCGGCCTGCGAGAAGCGGAAGATGTTGTCGATGAAGAGCAGGACGTCCTGGCCCTGGTCGCGGAAGAACTCGGCGGTGGTGAGGCCAGCGAGGGCGACGCGCATGCGGGCTCCGGGCGGCTCGTTCATCTGGCCGTAGACCAGGCAGGTCTTGGTGATGACACCGGACTCGGTCATCTCGAGGAAGAGGTCGGTGCCCTCGCGGGTACGCTCGCCGACGCCGGTGAAGACCGACGTGCCGCCGTGCTCCTGGGCGAGGTTGTTGATGAGCTCCTGGATGAGTACCGTCTTGCCGACGCCGGCACCACCGAAGAGTCCCGTCTTGCCGCCACGGACGTAGGGCTCGAGAAGGTCGATGGCCTTGATGCCGGTCTCGAATATCTCGGTCTGGGTGGTGAGGTCCTCGAACGCCGGCGCGGGATGGTGGATCGGGTAGTACTGGACGTCATCGGGGATGGGCTTGCCGTCGACAGGCTGACCCATGACGTTCCAGACGCGACCGAGCGTGGATGCGCCCACAGGCATCATCATCGGTCGACCGGTGTCGCGCACGTGAAGGCCACGCTGGAGACCGTCCGTCGATGACATCGCAACGGTGCGCACGACACCGTGGGGAAGCTGCGACTCGACCTCAAGAACCGCCGAGACCTCCCCCATGGGCGTCTCGCCCTCGACGACGAGAGCGGTGTAGATGGCCGGCACCTGATCTCGGAACTGCACGTCCACGACAGGACCCACGACGCGGGTGATGCTGCCCGTGCCCACCGTCTTGTTCATCTTCTGGTATGCGGCCTCTTCGAGAGGGCTTCGCGTCTCTTCAAGCGTTTCTGACATTAGTAGTCCTCCAATGCGGAAGCACCGCCGATGATCTCGTTGAGCTCGGTGGTGATGGCACCCTGACGCTCGCGGTTGTACGTCCTTCCGAGCCTGTCCAGGACGTCCTTCGCGTTGTCCGTGGCAGACTGCATGGCGCGACGCCTGGCCGCGTGCTCGGCAGCGGCCGAGTCGAGCAGGGCGTGGTAGATGACCGTGCGGAAATACGCCGGCATCAGATAGCCGAGCACCTCACCGGCCGAGGGCTCGAAGCGGTAGTCGGAATAGAGCTCGTGCTCGACTGCGGAGAGCGCCTCACGGGTGCGCGGCTTGTTCGGCATCATGAGCCGCTCCCTCGTGATGGGGAGAAGCTGCTCGGTGACCTGCTCCTGATCGACGCGGTTCCTCGCGTGCCAGTACAGGAGCATGACGCGATCGATCTT
>Ga0268359_13153_pt1 | contig 12652 bp, 10 predicted proteins | sample BioMet11_FD_194416 | JGI IMG/M metagenome (GOLD analysis project Ga0268359, IMG submission 194416) | Sewage microbial communities from Oakland, California, United States - Biofuel 11 (PacBio Assembly) | ecosystem: Engineered > Wastewater > Sewage > Unclassified | place: USA: California | collected...
CTCGACTATCTCTCCGTGGAGCGGGGAAGCTCGCCCAACACGGTCGAGGCATACGGGCGCGACCTCGATCGCTACCTCGCCTACTTGGCATGGGACGGGGTCACGAGGCCTGATGAGGTCACGCGCGAGGAGGTCCGCGGACACATCGAGGCGCTCGAGGAAGTGGGCCTCTCGCCGGCGTCGGTCGAGCGCGCGGTCTCTGCGATCAAAGGATTCCATCGCTTCATGGTGGCCGAGCAGATCACCGACGTGCACCCCACGGCCGATCTGCCCCTCCCCGCGAAGCCCTCCCGCCTGGCCGACGTGATCTCGCGCGAGCAGGCGGCGGCCCTCCTCGACCAACCGTTTCCGCTCACGGCCTCCGGCCAGCGCGACCGCACCATGCTCGAGGTGCTCTACGGGTGCGGGCTGCGCGTCTCGGAGCTCTGTGGCCTCGACCAGCGTGACGTGGTGCTCGAGGAGGAGGTGCTGCGCGTCTTTGGCAAGGGGTCGAAGGAGCGCGTGGTTCCCGTCATGGGAACGGCTGCCGCGACGTTGGCGAGCTACCTCGACGAGTGGCGCGGCGGCCTCGTAGGGCGGACGAGCGTGCCAGCCGTCTTTCTCAACACGCGCGGCGGCAGGATCAGCCGCCAGTCCGTCCATTCGATCGTGGAGCGCTACGGTCGCATGGTCGGCATCGAGGGACTTCACCCGCATACGCTGAGACATAGCTTCGCGACCCATCTCCTGGAGGGCGGTGCCGACCTCCGCATCGTGCAGGAGCTTCTCGGCCACGCGAACATCTCCACCACGCAGCTCTACACCCACGTGGACCGCACGCACGTACGCATGGCCTACCTCTGCGCGCATCCGAGGGCGCATGCGCGGGGGTAGGGGCGCGGTGGTTCCCGCCCTCGTTACCCCGCAGAGTAGTGCTCGTCGATAAAATACCAGCTCAGGGGCATAGAATCCACGTCTGTCGCGCCTACCTGCGCATTCACATTCCGACCACATCGTCCTGCTGCGACCGCGTCGTGCAGGTCTCGTGCGCATCCCCGAGGTGGTGTGCGAACACCCGTGCCGCACAACATCTGGTGGCGGTTCGAAACGGGGCCGCCGCCAAATGACGTATTTTGCCCACAGGTGTGTCTAAGTGTTTTTTAGTGTGGCTAGATGGGGGTAATTGTCGTATAGTTTGACTCACGTTCTCAAAGGGGACGACTGGCTACATCGCGCGAGAGGAGGATGACATGCTCACTGGTCAGTACCAGCGCAGCCTGGATTCCAAGTCTCGCGTCACCCTTCCCGCCATCCTGCGCAAGCAGTTTGACGAGATGGTCCAGTTCGTTCCGCGCAAGGACGCGCTTTACGGTTATGCCCCCGAGGCGTTCGAGGCGTGGGTCAGCAGCCTGAACCTCAACCCGAGGAGCCGCGACGATGCCGAGACGCTGCTTCGCCTCAACTCGATGGCCGCAACGGTGGAGATCGACTCCGCCGGTCGCGTTGCCCTCGGGAAGATTGACGAGACGGCCCGTGGCCAGCGCGCACGACTCGGTCTCGACGGCGACCTCATGATCGTCGGCGCAGGCGACCACTTCGAGATCTGGAACGCAGAGAAGTGGAACGAGAAGTTCAACGCCGACGACGCGGTCGACAGGCTCGAGTCGCTGCTCTTCGTCGAGTAGCCATGGGGGAGAACGCCTTGACAGACGAATATCGGCACGTACCCGTGATGCTCGCCGAGGTTCTCCGCGAGCTCGACCCACAACCAGGAGAGGTCGTCTGCGACTGCACCCTCGGTGGGGCCGGGCACTCGGTGGAACTGGCGAGAAGGGTGGCCCCAGACGGCCTCTCCATCGGGATCGACCAGGATGACATGGCCCTCGCCGCAGCCACCGAGCGCTTCTCGCGCGAGGTTCCCGAGGCGACCCACCTGTTCCTCAAGGGGAACTTCGCCAACCTGGATGACCTTCTCGTGGAGGCGCAGGTTCCCGGCGTCGACTGCTTCCTGTTCGACCTCGGCGTCTCGTCACCCCAGCTTGACATCCCTGAAAGGGGCTTCTCGTACAACGAGGACGCCCCGTTGGACATGCGCATGGATTCGGGGAACCACACCCAAACCGCAGCAGAGGTCATAAACACCTACACCGAAGCCGACCTCACCCGAGTCCTACGCGTATACGGAGACGAACGCTTTGCGAGTCGCATCGCCCACGAGATCGTGACCACGCGCGAGAGGCAGCCCATCGAGACGACCTTCCAGCTCGTGAGTGTGATCAAGAGGGGGATCCCGGCGGCAGCAAGGCGACACGGCGGCCACCCCGCGCGCAAGACCTTCCAGGCCCTGCGCATCGAGGTGAACCACGAGCTCGACGCGCTCGACAGCGGCCTTCGCGCCGCCGTCCGCTGGGCCAACCCCGGCGGCAGGGTCTGCGTCATCTCGTATCACTCGCTCGAGGACCGTATCGTCAAGCACGTCTTCGCCGAGCTCTCGCAGGGATGCACCTGTCCACCGGACCTTCCGGTGTGCGTGTGTGGGAACGTGCCGATAGTCAACGTCAGGACGCGCAGGCCGCTTGTCGCCACGGACGAGGAGATCGCCCGAAACCCGCGGGCGAGAAGCGCACTCACGCGCGTGGCGGTCAAGCTCGACGCTACGGACGCGAGGAACACGGTACGACCGGTCGAGAGACCGTTCGCATAGAACCATCGCAGCAGACACGCACCATAAACGCAGCTTAAACGCACCACAAACGCACCACAAACGCAACAAGAACGCCCTACGAACGCAGCTTAAACGCACCACATACGAAGCACCAGACCAGTGTCAACGCGGCATCGACCGCGGGATGGGAAACACGCGATGAGGTATCAGGGATCAGAGGCCCTCGACATGGAGACCGCCGACAGGCGCGCCACGAGGCATGAGGAAGCGCGTGCGCCACGCCCCTCGTTCTCCGTTGTCACGGGCGGTGGTCTCGATGCGCGCGCCCGCAGGGGCGTCTCCACCGCATTCCTCACGCGCGTGAAGGTCGCCGTCGTAGTCTCGATGACGTTCATCGCCCTCGGCACATGCCGCGTGGCCCTCACGACCGCGTCGGTGTCGCTTCTCCAGGGCAACGTCACGTTGCGCTCCGAGATCAAGGAGGCCAAGGCGTACAACGATGACCTCCAGGTCGAGCACTCGGTCCTTTCCAGCGCGTCACGGATCGACCGAATCGCCACGCAGAACTATGGGATGGTCCTTTCCGGCAGCTATGACGTGCTCGATCTCACCACCGCGAACAATGGCGCATCGGCGACCGCCGACGAGGCTTCCGCACCAACCGATTCCGAGGTCAGCGGCACAACCCAGACTGATGGGGAAGCTGCGCAGACAGCCAAGGAGACGGACGCGGCAGCCAGCGAAGCGTAGACTCTTCTCCGTGACAAGCAGAGACAGACATAGCCGCCCCAGGCGGAGGGACGTTCCGGAGGCCTCGTATGACGAGGCCTCTCGTGCGCGTTATCGCCAGAGATCCTCGCGCCCTGGCGGCACAGGCGCAAAAGACTTCGACGGAGGGCTGACGATGACGCGCCGCGGCTTTGCGGCGCTCTTCGGGGTCGTAGCCATCAGGCTCTTCTGGCTCCAGATCGTCGACGGTTCCGACCTCGCCTCTGCCGCCGAGGCGAATCGCACCAACGTGGCCACCCTCCACGCCAAGCGTGGCACCATCTACGATCGCAACGGCAACGTCCTCGCGATGAGCATCGACTGCTCCACAATCTACTGCAACCCCCAGAACGTTCATGACCCGTCAGGTCTCGCCACCATACTTGCAGACATCCTCGGCGGTGACTACAACGATTATCTCACCGACGTGACCACCGACACGACCTTCGTCTACATCAAGCATCAGGTGGACGCCGACGTCGTGAAAAAGCTCAAGGACAAGCTCAGCGAGCGTGACATCGAGGGCATCTACTACCTCGATGACACCAAGCGCGTCTATCCCTACAACGGGACGGGTGGTCAGATCCTGGGGGCCGTGGGTACGGATGGCCAGGGTCTCACGGGTCTCGAGCTCCAGTACGAGGACGTCCTCACCGGCGTCGACGGCGAGATGATCATGGAGACGGGCCTTGGCGGCACGCCCATCGCGGGTGGGACCTACGAGGTGCACGAGGCCGTCGATGGTGCCGACATCATCCTCGGCATCGACGTCAACATCCAGGAGAAGGCCGAGGCCGCGCTCTCGGATGCCGTGAAGACCTACAAGGCGGCATCCGGCTCCGTCCTCGTCATGAATCCCAAGACCGGCGAGATCCACTGCGCATGCTCGACGCCGTTCGCCGACGTCTCTGACCTCTCTACGGTAGACTCCGCCGGCCTCACACTCAAGCTCGTCTCGATGTCCTACGAGCCGGGTTCGGTGTTCAAGATCCTCACCACCTCGACGGGAATCCAGGCGGGACTCTTCACCTCCGACTCGACCTATGCCATCCCGGAGACCATCCAGGTCGGTGACGACACCGTGCGCGACGATGACTCGCGTGACTACACGATGGACATGACCATCCGCGAGATGCTCAGACGGTCCTCGAACGTCGCCATGGCCTACCTCGTCCAGAACGTCATCGGTGCCAAGACCTTCTCGGAGGGCGTGGACGCCTTTGGCATCGGCCACAAGACGGGTGTCGACTACCCCGGAGAGGCGACGGGAATCGTCAAGTCGTACGAGGACTATGATGGGGCGACGGCAGGATCGATGGCGTTCGGTCAGGCCGTCGCCGTGCCGATGATCCAGATCGCGCGGGCGTTCTCCGCGGTGGCCAACGGTGGCACGCTCGTGACCCCGCACTTCCTCACCACGAAGGGCGGCGAGGAGGTCGAGTGGAGCACGGGCGGGAGCCCCATCTCCGCGGGCACGGCGGCTCAGGTCACCGACATGATGCGCACGGTCATGCAGGCGGGCACCGGACAGAACGGCCAGGTCGCCGGCTATGACATCGCGGGCAAGACGGGCACGGGAGAGCAGGCGTCGTCGGAGGGCGGCTACGCGGAGTACAACTACACCGCGTCGCTCTGCGGCTTCGCGAACGCCAGCGATCCCGACGTCCTCGTCTACGTGGGTCTCAACGGGGTTGCCCACCTTGCGAAGGACTCCGCCGCCCCGCTCTTCGCGACCATCATGTCGGAGACCGTCACCGACCTGAACATCCCGCCCGCGACGTCGACCATAACGGAGGGCGCATGATCTGCCTTACCACACAGGAGCTATCCCTGGCAACGGGCGCGGAGGTTCTCGTCCCCGCGGCGTTCGCGATCGAGGGAGAGGTCGTCATCGATTCCCGTCTGGTCGAGACGGGTTCGGTCTTCGTCGCCTTCCGTGGCGAGCGCCTTGACGGCAACGCCTATCTCACCCGTGCCATCGGGGCTGGTGCCGGTGCCGTCGTGGCGAGTGCCGACGTGCCTGCCGACGTGCTTGTCGCCGCGCGGGCGAGTGGCTGTGCCGTGCTGCGCGCCCAGGATGACGACTGCGAGGAGTTCCTGCTGCGTCTTGCGGGGGAGTGGCGCGTCCGCCATCCCGCGTGGACCGTCGTGGGCGTCACGGGCTCCGTGGGCAAGACGACCACCAAGGACATGCTGCGTGCAGGCATCGCCACCTCCGCGCGCGTGCACGCCACCTCCGGGAACCTCAACAACCTCATCGGCCTTCCGCTCACGGTGCTCTCGGCACCCGAGGACACCGAGGTGCTCGTCTGCGAGCTTGGCATGAACCATCCGCACGAGATCGACCGTCTCGCCGCAGCGTGCCGTCCTACGCTTGCGGTCATCACCAACGTGGGAACGAGCCACATAGGACTCCTCGGGTCGCGGGAGAACATCGCACGCGCCAAGGCCGAGATCGTCTCGGGCATGGAGGCCCACGAAGGGCTTGCGCCCTGTCTCGTGCTTACGAGCGCCAACGACTACGCATCCCTCATCGAGGGCGAGTTCGCGCGTCCCGCAGGCGTGCGCGTGCTCTATGCAGGCTCCCGGGAGACGGATGACGTCCGCTCCGAGGACATGGACGTCGACGAGGCGGGTCTGCCGTCCTTCGTCGTGCGCATGACGGACGGCTGGTCCCGTCGTGTCAGGCTCCATGTGCCCGGTCGCCAGGTCGTGGGCGACTTCCTCCTGGCGATGGCCGTCATCGCCCTGCTCGGTCTCGATCGCGACGCCGCGGCGGATGCCATCGCCGCCATGCCCGCCACGAGCATGCGCCTCTCGGTGGCCACCTCGCCTGCGGGCGTTCGCGTGATCGACGACTCCTACAACGCAAGCCCCAACTCGATGGCGGCTGCGCTCGACGTGCTATCCGAGATGCGCTGTGACGGTCGCAGGGTTGCGGTGCTCGGCGAGATGGGCGAACTCGGCGCCCAGGAGGATTACCTTCACGCCCTCGTGGGGGCGTACGCTGCCGCAAAGCCGCTCGACATGCTCGTCTGCGTGGGCGGCACGCTCGCCGCCACCATGGCCGAGTCAGCCCGCACCATGGGTTTCTCGGATGACAGGATAGTCACGTTCCCCACGGTCGAGGATGCGACGGCCACCATGCGTCCCGTCCTCGGCGAGGGCGATCTCGTGCTCGTGAAGGCCTCTCGTGCCGCGGGACTCGATGCGTTTGCGAAGGGAGTGCTCGCCTGATGATCGGAAACCCACAGTATCCCACCTACCAGGTGTTTCTGGCCGTCGCCATCTCGGCCATCGTGGTCCTTGTGCTCATGCCGTACTTCATCCGCTTTCTTCGCAGGGACGGGATAGGCCAGCAGATCCGCGCTGACGGGCCGCAGAGCCACCTCGTGAAGCAGGGGACGCCCACCATGGGTGGTCTCATCATCCTCGCGGGCGTGATCGTGACCTGTGCGCTGTTCGCCTCGTGGACGACCGACCTCATCCTCGCCCTGGTGGCCACCATCGCCACGGGTTCGCTCGGACTTCTCGATGACATCGAGTCGGTGGCGCACAAGCGCTCGCTTGGCCTCACGCCCACCCAGAAGATGGTCGGTCTCGTCGTCATCTCGGTGGCGTTTTGCCTCTGTGCCGTAAACCTCTGCGGCATCTCCGCCGAGGTGCGATTCCCAGGTGGCTTCGCCATCGACCTCGGCGTGCTCACCACGACGCTTGACCTTGGCGGCATCTCCGTCAGCATCCCATGGCTCTACGTCATGTTCGTGTTCCTGCTCATGGCGGGTCTCTCGAACGCCGTCAACCTCACCGACGGCCTCGACGGCCTCGCGGGCGGGTGCGTCATGGTCGTGATGCTCGTCATGGCCATGGTCGCCTTCAACTACGACGAGCTCAACCTAGCCGTGTTCGCGGGAGCCATCGCGGGTGCCTGCGTGGGCTTCCTCTGGTACAACTCCTACCCCGCCTCGATCTTCATGGGCGACACGGGCTCGCTCGCCCTCGGCGCCGCCCTCGCCGCCCTCGCCGTGCTCACCAAGACCGAGGTCACCTCGCTCATCATGGGGGGTCTCTTCATCGTCGAGGCCCTCTCCGTCATAATCCAGGTGGCGAGCTTCAAGCTCACGGGCAAGAGGGTCTTCCTCATGGCGCCCATCCACCATCATTTCGAGAAGAAGGGCTGGTCGGAGACGAAGGTCGTCTTCCGCTTCTGGATCGTCTCCGCGGCGTTCGCCGCGCTCGGCTTCGCCCTCTACTTTCAGCTCGGCTAGGAGGCACGCGTGACCAGCGCAACCAACTTCCTCGGGGACGTCTGCGTCCTCGGCGCGGGACGTACGGGAGAGGCCGTCTGCCGCTACCTCGCCACGCTCGTGCCCCGGCGCGTGAGCTCGGTCACCCTCTATGGTGGGTCGAGCTCGTCGGCTGGCGAGATGAGCCATGCCCTCGAGGCGATGGGTGTACGCTGCGTCCTCGGGACCGAGAGCGTGGACGGCACCTACGACCTCGTCGTCGCGTCACCGGGCATCTCGGAGTTCTCCCGCTTCTTCTCATCCGCGCGCGAGCACGCGGATGAGGTCATCGGCGAGCCCGAGTTCGCCTTCCGCGAGAGTCCCGCGCGCTGGGTGGGTATCACTGGCACCAACGGCAAGACCACCACGACCACGCTTACGGCCGAGCTCCTTCGTGCGGGCGGCATGCGCGCCCAGACCGTGGGCAACATCGGTACCATAGTCACCGGCGAGCTCGCCTCCCGCGAGGAGGGGTCGTGGTTCGTGGCCGAGCTCTCGAGCTTTCAGCTTGCCACGGCCGTCCGCCTGCATCCGCGCGTGGCGTGCCTCCTCAACATCACGCCCGATCATCTGGAGTGGCACCGCTCCCTCGAGGCCTATGCGGCGGCCAAGGAGAGGATCTTCGCCAACCTCGATGCTGGGGACCTCGCCGTGGTCTCGGTCGATGACGCACGGGTCCGCCTTGTCGCAGAACGTCTCGAGGCGCGGGGCCTGCGCGTGTGCCGGCTGAGCGTCCACGAGGAGCCTGACACCCCCTGTGCCGCGTTTCTCCGCGACGGCATGCTCGTCGTGCGTCTCGATGGCGCCGAGACCTCGGTCGCCACCGTCGACGAGCTTCCTATCAAGGGCGAACACAACGTCGAGAACGCCCTCGCCGCCGCGACGATGGCGCTCGAGCTGGGCGTCCGCATCGATGACGTCCGCCGCGGCCTCTTGGCCTTCCACGCGCTCGAGCATCGCATCGAGCCCTGCGGCGAGGTCGGTGGCGTTCGCTTCGTCAACGACTCCAAGGCAACCAACACCGACTCCGTGGAGAAGGCCCTTACCGCCTTTCTCCCGGGCACCATCGACCTGCTCCTCGGCGGCCACGACAAGGGCACCGAGCTCTCCTCGCTCGCCTCGGCCGTGGCGGCCTGCTGCCGTGTGGCCGTGTGCTACGGCGAGGCGGGGGAGCGCATCGCCTGTGCCCTCGAGCAGGCCGTCTCCGCGTCCGGCTCCCCGCTCGACGTCATCCGCGCCCCGCACATGACCGAGGCCTTCGCCGCGGCGTGCGAGCGCGCCCTTCCCGGTGACACCGTGCTGCTCTCGCCCGCGTGCTCGTCCTTCGACGAGTTCGGCAACATGGCCGAACGCGGTGACCTCTTCAAGCGGCTCGTGGCCGCACGTGCTGCAGAGGCGGTCTGACATGGCGAGGGCATCCAACACGAGCCAGGGGCGCCGCGAGCGAGGCGTGCGCGAGATCTTCGGCGTGCCCGAGCGATTCATGAGGCCCAGGCTGGTCCTCATCGCGGTCACGCTCGTGCTCGTGTGCTTTGGCCTGCTCATGATCTACTCGGCGTCGTCCGTCACGTCACTCACGTCGTCATCGCTGGGCAACGATCCGGCATACTATGTCAAGCGCCAGCTCAAGGGCATCGCCATCGGCGTCGTTCTCGCCGTCGCCCTCGCACGCCTGGACTATCGCGTGCTGACCAAGCATCTGCTGCGCTACGTCTGGCTGGCGACCGTCATATTGCTGCTCCTCATCTTCACGCCTTTTGCGGGCTCCGATGCCTACGGTGCCTCGCGTTGGATCTCCATCGCCGGCTTCACGCTGCAGCCATCGGAGTTTGCCAAGATCACCATCATCCTCACGGCGGCCAACCTCGCCGCGCGCTACTTCGAGGATCGCTCGATAGACTTCAACCACTTCGTCGGACTCCTCGTCCTGGGCGTGGGGCTGCCGCTCGGTCTCATCCTCCTGCAACCGGACAAGGGATCCACGATCATCGCCTGCGTCACGCTCCTCATCATGGCCTACCTTGCGGGCATCGACAGGCGCATCTTCATAGGCCTTGCCGTGCTCGGCATAGCGGCGGCGCTCTACCTCTCGTTCGGCGACAGCTACTCCCGCGCGCGAATCATGACGATGCTCGATCCCTGGGCGGACTACTACGGTGCTGGCTACCAGCTCATCCAGGGTTTCTATGCCTTTGGTTCGGGAGGGCTCTTCGGCGTGGGGCTCGGCTTCTCTCGTCAGAAGTACTCGTACCTGCCCATGGCGTACAACGACTTCATCTTCGCCGTGATCGGCGAGGAGCTCGGATACGTGGGTACGCTCGGCACGCTCGTTGGCTTCGCCATCTTCGCCTGGGCGGGCTTCCGCATCGCCAAGTACGCCCCCGACATGACCGGCCAGCTCATCGCGGCGGGCTGCACCTCGCTCATAATCTTTCAGATGCTCGTCAACATATGTGGCGTCATCGGTATCATGCCTCTCACGGGCAAGCCGATTCCGTTCGTCTCGTATGGTGGCACGACGATCATGTCATGTCTCATGCTCGTGGGACTCATCGTGTCGGTGTCACGCCGGTCGGTGCTCCCCGAGACGGTCTATGACGACAATCGCCGTTCTTGGCAGATGACCGATGACGGGGGGGCCTCTCTCGTGGGCACCCCCATGCCACGCTCGGCGAGACGGGGGCAAGGCGATGCGGCACCCCCGCGCGGGAGCTTTCGCGTGATGGACGGTGGGTCATCCCAAGGCAGAGAACGTCTCTCTCCTTCGTCTCGTCAGCCAGGACGCGTGACCACCGACTCGTCGGGTAGGAGGAGGATCGACCTCGGACCGAGTGCGGCCGAGAGGCTGCGCGGTTCGGGTGGCAGCAGGCGTTCCAGCGACAGGGGGAACAGGCATGACTAGGGCACTTGAGGTTGCCATCGCCGCAGGAGGTACCGCAGGTCACATCAATCCCGCGCTTGCCCTCGCGGAGGAGCTCCGTTCCCGCGGGCACCACGTGACGTTCTTCGGGCAGACGACCAGGCTCGAGGGGACGCTCGTTCCCCAGGAGGGCTTCGACTTCTTCCCGATCGTCGTGACGGGGTTCGATCGCTCGCGCCCTTGGACGCTCGTCTCGGCGCTCGTGCGCGAAAGGAGCGCCGCCTCGGCGATCCTGGCCCACTTCGGGGAATCCGGACGTCCCGACGTGGCCGTCGGTTTCGGTGCCTACGTCGAGCTCCCTCTTGTCAGCGCCTGTCATGCGGCGGGCGTGCCCCTCGTGCTCCACGAGCAGAACTCCGTCCCGGGGCTTGCCAACACGAGGTCGGCGAGACGGGCGGCAAGGGTGTGCGTCTCGCTTCCTCAGGCGGTCTCCGCCTTCAAGGACCACGTTCGGAGCCCCGAAGACATCGTCATCACGGGAAACCCCGTGCGTCAGAGCGTGGTCACCGCCAGTCGCGCCGCCGGTCGGGCGGCCTTCGGGATTCCCGAGGACGCCACGATGCTTCTCGTGTTCGGGGGCAGCCTCGGTGCCGTCCACCTCAACAGGGGCGTGTGCGCGCTCAAGGACGAGCTTCTCGGGCGTGAGGGCCTCAGGATCGTCCATTCGACGGGACGGGACGACTACGGCTCCGTGGTGGCGGCCCTGGACCTCACGGAGGCCGAGCAGGCCCGCTGGCAGGTCATGCCCTACATCTCCAACATGGGCGAGGCGCTTGCCGCCGCCGACGTGGTGGTCTCCCGTGCGGGTGCGTCCTCCATCGCCGAGATTGCCGCCCTCGCCGTGCCGAGCCTGCTCGTCCCGTATCCCTTCGCCACGGCCGACCACCAGACCACCAACGCCCGCTACCTCGTGGACGCCGGGGCCGCGGTGCTCGTGGCCGATGACGACATCGATGCCCCCACCTTCTCCGAGCAGCTCGTCTCGCTTGTGGACGAGCCCGCGCGCCGCGGTGCCATGCGCGCTGCGGCACAGGGACTCGGTCAGGATCGCGCCGCGACGGCTCTCGCAGACCAAGTGGAGAGTGTCGCGGCGACTCGGGATTAGGCTTGATATCGGCTAGAGTAGAGACGTCATGCGCACCCGCCCAAGGACGGGTGACCGAACCCATGTTCCGCACGTCGGGCACGTCATGAAGAGGTTACCAACCATGTCTGAATCCCTCGCCGAGACCAACATCTCCAGCGCACACTTCATCGGAATCGGCGGTGCCGGCATGAGCGGCATCGCACTCGTCCTCTACGAGCGCGGCTGCAGGGTCACCGGCTCCGACCTCAAGAACTCCCACTACGTCCGCGAACTCGAGTCCGCGGGCATCGACGTCACCATCGGTCACGAGGCCTCGACCATCGATGGGGTCATGCCCGACGTCGTGGTCACCTCGACCGCCATACCCGATTCCAACCCCGAGGTCGTGCGCGCGCCATCGAGCTGGGGATTCCCATCTGGCCCCGGGCGAAGATGCTCTCGTACCTCTCGCTCAACGCCGTCACGGTGGCCGTCGCCGGCACCCATGGCAAGACGACCACCTCGTCCATGATCGCCACCATGCTCGACAGGCTCGGCATGGACCCCTCGTTTCTCATCGTGGCGTCGTGGAGGGATACGACACCAACGGGGCGCACCGGAGGAGGGCGGCTACTTCGTGTGCGAGGCCGACGAGTCCGATGGCTCGTTCCTCTACCTCAACCCCACGATCGCGGTGGTCACCAACATCGAGGCCGACCACCTCGACCACTACGGCACCCTCGAGAACATCGAGAAGACGTTCTGCAAGTTCATGGACCTCGTTGGCGACGGCGGGACGATCGTCGTCAACGGCGATGCGTCCCACTGCGCCGAGCTTGCGCGTTCGACGGGTCGTCACGTCATCACCTACGGCTTTGACGAGGGCAATGACTACGTCTGCCTGCCCGAGGGTCCCCATCGTGGCATCGAGAGCAACTTCGGCGTGAGGGTACCCTCGGGTACGAGGG
>Ga0268359_12743_pt1 | contig 12619 bp, 19 predicted proteins | sample BioMet11_FD_194416 | JGI IMG/M metagenome (GOLD analysis project Ga0268359, IMG submission 194416) | Sewage microbial communities from Oakland, California, United States - Biofuel 11 (PacBio Assembly) | ecosystem: Engineered > Wastewater > Sewage > Unclassified | place: USA: California | collected...
ACTCTTTTTGAATTATATCCTGATTCAAAAAAATTAAAAAATAAATAGTCTTATTTTACGGTATATATGAGAATAAAATTTAATTTACGAACGAGATGACGTCATTACTTTTCTAAAAAAAAATTCATTGCTGATGCAAAGATGAGTGAACAATTTTTTACAGTAACAGGTGCCCAAAAAGAGTCAAAAGGTTTTACTTTTATTTTTGTTCATCCTAGCATCCATCAGTAGGTCAAATAATAAACACTATGACGAGGAATGCTAAAAAATAACGATGCGATTATTTGGGAGATGGGAGTTCAATCGGAGGGAATGAACACCCAAACATTCAAAATGATGTCATGAAATGGTTAAATGAAGCACATGACATTCCAACATAACTGGTATAAAAGCATAAAAGAAGAGATTGGGAGAGAGTAATGAAACTAACAAATCCCACAAGCTTGTGGCTTATGAGACATATCAAGGAAGCACTCGTCGGAGGACCAATAATCTTAATTGCATCCTCCCATTAAGGCTTAATTCTGTAGTTGATTCTTTTCGAGCCGCGGGTAATAAAAATTGAATTAGGAACCTCAAGTAATACCAATTTAATCGCTTTATTTTACGGAAATGAAACTTATAAAAACATCCCAGAATATCTAAATCAAATTAAGACACCAAACCCGATAAATTTATACAATTTTCTAATAGAGCATCAGGATCTCGTAGATATTATTGCCTTTGCAATGCAGCGACACAGTAAAACAATTCAATGACACCACTACATTTACTTTAGTTATTTGTACTGATGATAATGAAAGATATCTTGAACTTTCTGATTCGTCAAAATCCCTATCAAAAAAATATACTGGAGGTTATTGATAAAATATCAGAAAAATTTGAAAATTTACCTTGTTTCACGGACGGGTTGGTTTATGATAACCACCGATTTTAATCCTCCGGACTAGACACTCATGAGTTTTAATTGGCCACATTTTTTAAAAATTTCTAGACTCCTATCTAAGTACGCTACAAATCCAAAATTGCATCCAGATATGAGGAGGCTGCATATCGGTGTGCAGTAGTCGTGCATATTATTCGGCATTTGGATACTCTTTTGATTATGCCGAAGATATGCTCTCATATCCTGCATTACATGATGGGAGGGATCATTATTTTTAAGGGAATGGTATAAAAAGAAAAATTTCCCTGAAATAAAGAGGAAAATTACTCAATCTGTGGAAAATGAGGAAAGAATGTGATTATAATGCCTTTATTAATAATGTGGATGTAAAAGCCGAGGGCTCTATCCAACTTGCAAATGAAATCAGTCGAAAAAACTTGATTATTTAAATCAACATTAAAATGTCATTTTCCACCCTAACGATTTATAAAAATATTTCACCTGCATAAATCCATAATATGAGATATTTACACTAAATGATAAGATTTCAGCTTCTTATTGTCCCCCGGTATAACACCAAATTTCCGTACCTTACAGGAAAGCATTTAACCCGGCACGTCTTTTATAAAGTAGTCACAATGCCCCTGACGTTCTGCTTTAAGGTTACGAGGAACATTGCGAAGTACGGGTACGCAAAAATGGCTGCCCGCCGCCTCGCAAATGCCTGCATTCCTCATGGCCCTCGCCTGCGGACTCATGGGTATCGATGTGAACGAGAAAGAACCGCTTTGCCCGATCGCCGGAGCCGGGGTCGTATTCACGGGCGCCCCGGCCGGGAACGTTTCGCCCGTCTTTTCTGCATACGTCGATGACCGCCGGTCCGGGTGCCATTGATCCCTCTCCTCTGGCAGTGTGTGCCGTAACGATCATCGTTTGATCCTGTTTTTGCACACCGGGATATTCGTCTTCCCGGGCCGGCGCCGCTTTTCGTACACGGGACGGTATCGTCCGGATCCCTGTACGGCGATTTGAGTGCAAAAAATTCCAGTTTCCCGGGCCCGGGGCACGGGCCGTATCATCAGACAGAGGGATTACCCACGACAGAAACCATACCACAGGATGTGATTGCCTCAGGCACGGTCACATCCGATACCACGTACAGCCACCCATCAGCCCCTGCAACCACCCGCAGAGGTATCACAACAATCATACCCGACCCCGAAAGCAGGAGTGGGGCAACAAAAGCCCGAAGAAAGAGAGGAATGCACCGCTCGCCGCTCCTCTACGAAGCCATACGACTCCTCAACGAACACCAATATGCAACCTTCCGGCTCCTCGACAACCCGGACTTTTCCGATGCCATCACTGCAACAAAAAAAGGGGCTGTGTCATTGATGATTGCCGTCATCTACTCCCAGAAACAGGTGCCCGATGCCCATACGCTCCTGGAACTCTTCCCGGAGAAAGTAGACAAGGCCCGCGCCCTTGTACCCATAACCCCCAACCGGACCATGATATGGGTGAACTCTCCCGTTGCCGGCTGGAGATTCTACCGCGTAGACATCGGTGGTGTAGCATATGACTGGGACCTTGCAAAAGAGCTGGGAAGGTAATACTTCCCTTTTTTTTGAGATGAACCGTTCCCTACTTAAACGGCACTCATACACCGAGATATACGACATTTTTTTTGCCCTTGAAGTGCTGATCCCCGGTTACAATCTTTGACGAAGTGAGCCGGGCCGTGGCAAGGATGATTGCATCCGCAATCCCGCCATCGATCTCGGTATTGCGCAGCTGGCCGGCAAGCCTTGCGATCTCAAACGTAACCGGCACGACCTCGGCCCGGGCAGCTACATCGTCGGTTCTTACCGTAACAAGACGTTTTTCCCGCTGCCGGTAGATCTGGGCAACCTCGGCGATGGTGATACTGGAGACCATAAACGGCTCAGTGCTCTCATCGATGATCTGGATCGCTTTCTTATTGGCGCCTTTCCAGTACTCGATCCACGTCCAGGTGTCAATAAGAAAGGCGATGCGAATCTCCCCCGGTCTCGCGCTTAAACGACGGAAGGTCAGGATCGCACCCTGCCGTTGAAGCAATGCCCTTTTTGCGGCTCTTTAAGAGATACTGGAGGGCCTTTTCGTAGGTCTTTACCCCGATCTCAGACTTAATCGCATCGAGCTCCCGTTTAGAGGAAAAGGAAACAGAGATCGATGTATACTGCGCTTCCATGCCCGGAATTATGGATTTATGATATTATAAATTTATGGAGCCTGAAAATCCCGACAAAATCGTCCCGACATCTGCCGGCGCAACGCTAACGCCTCGAAAATGCTATCCTGCCACTATCCTGCCCCGGATTTCGTTTTCCTTTTCAGGACTATATCCTTACACATCCTATACTTGTATGTCAAAGGGCGCCCCGAGACAAAAGAAAAAAGGAGTTGAAAGAAAAATGGCAGACTTCGCACCAAAGAGTGCAGTAAAGTGTGCGGTCCGCAAGCTTGCGGAACCGTTCGAGGACGTGGACACGTTCAACAACCTCGTCCAGTCCGTCATCACGAACAACCCGTTCGGATGTGTATCGTATATGAACTCGGGCGCCAACCACCCGCCCGTAGAGAAGTCACGCGAGAGCTACACGGCCCGGTTCGTGTACCAGGACAATGACGCAAAAAGATCGGCAGCGGTTCGGAGAACTACTGGCACGGTCGCCGGCTACAAGGCAGGCATTGCGGCAGTCCTCGCAAATTCCGCCAATGTCACGGCCCACGGGGGCATCCCGGCCCATGACTCGGACACCGACACGTTCTCCGCGACCCTCAAGTGCCACGCGGCAAACAACGAGATCTATCTCGTCACCTTCGGCCGCGAGCAGGTATCGGTCTCCTCGTACGAGGACGACGGCATCCTCTCCGTGATCGAGACCTGGGCGGACGGGGTCGCAGCCCTTGCCTGAGGTGAGGATGATGGACACCTCAGGTCCTTATCACCCTCGCATTCCTCGGCACCGGCCTCCTCGCCTACGTGATCGTACCCGGGCTCCTCGTCATGTGGGACCGGGTCCTCGACCACATGGAGGCATCGGAGGAGAAAAAAGCATGAAACCGGGCAGGGGGATTATCCCCCCGTCCCGGATCTTTTTATGATACCCCCGACAGGGCAGCCCTGCTCCGGGTTTGCACTTAAAACCCCCTTACCTGCACGAAAAAAACGTCGCAGGCCTGCACCGTACGCAAAAAGTGTCAAAACGTGACATCCTCTGCAAAAGCCGGCATAAGGGGGATAAAATATATCTCCCATCCCAAAAGACATGAGTACGTGGCAAAAACCACAAATCAACGAAAATAACTGAGAAAGGAAGTGATAACTACGTCACACAAGGAAAAGAAGGCAGTTGCCCCCGCATCAAAGACTGCTCCCGCAGCAGCGAAGACAGATGCCAAGAAGTCAGGCAAAAAGTAAGCCTCATCCTATTTTCATTTCTCTTATTTTTTCCACCATATTCTTTCTTCCAAAAAAGACCGTTTTCACCGGGGCCGGCGGCGGTATTCAGCGGTTTGTCCGCACCTCGTTTTTCGTGTCCGGGTAAGCCTGCGACAGGGTACAAAGGATCGCCGGAACGTGCATCAGCAGGAAGGATGGGGACTACGGGGACGGGGACAAAAATAAGAGATCCCGGGAAGTACTCCCGGACAAAGCACGTTACCGGGGAGCATCCTTTGCAACCGCTGAAAGCACCGCCGCAATCACCGCGATCGCGGCCGCGGCCACAAATGCGACCGCAAAGCCCTCCACGATGATCTCCATCGGGATCTGCGCCACCGGGGTATTGGGGTTGAAGTTCTTGTTTGTCACCACCGTAAAGAGGGCGACCGTGCCCATCAGCGCAATCCCCACGGTCTCCCCGACGTTCTTCATCGTGGTCATGATGCTCGAACCAACACCCTCCTCGTCTTTCTTGCTCTGGCCGAGGATCTGGTTCATGTTGGGCGGGAAGAAGATCCCAAGGGCAATGCCTACGCAGAGCAGGGTAACGGCGATGTAGAGGATGCTCGTGTTCTCCGTGAAGTAACTGATGAAAAAAAACGTCACCGCGGCAAACGCGGCCGCCCCCGTGGCAAGCACCCGGGAACCGATCTTGTCCGAGAGGGTGCCCGATATGGGCCCGAGGATCATGAGCGCAACGGACGGGATGGCAAGCAGCAGGCCGGCAACATAGGTCTGGTAGCCCATGACCCCCTCAAAGAAGAACGGGAGGAGGTACTGCACGCCGGAAAACGCAAGCATCATGGCCGCGGCCGCAAGGCTTCCCGCAAGGAAATTCCTGTTTCCTGAACAGGTCGAAGTCGCAGAGCGGGTCGGTGCAGCGGGTCTCCCGGACACTAAAGAGTACCCAGAGGATGGCCGACACGCAGAAGCTGCCAATAATTGCAGGAGAGGTCCAGCCAAGCGAGAGTCCCTCGTCAATGGGCCAGAGGAGCGTGGCAAGCGCAAAGAAGAAAATAATCCCCCCGAGGGAATCGAACGCCCCGTTCTTTACCGGGAGCCGGTCTTTCGGGATGAAACTTCATTCCCAGGAATACGGCGCAGATCCCGATCGGGACGTTGATGAAGAAGATCCAGTGCCAGCTCACGTACTGGGTTAAGAGGCCGCCGATGATCGGCCCTGCGGCGATTCCCACCGAAATGACCGTTGCAAGGATCCCAAGAGCTTTCCCCCGGATCTCTTTGGGGAGGTAGATCGCGATCATGGCCGGGCCGATCGCTTCGAGGGCTGCGGCGCCGATCCCCTGGACGAACCTCGATCCGATCAGGGCATCGATACTCCCCGAGAGACCGCAGAGGAGCGAGCCCACGGTAAAGACGGCAAACCCGGCAATGAAGATCTTCTTGAATCCCTTCATGTCGCCGAGCTTCCCGAAAACCAAAAGAAGGCCGCTCAAAACGAGCAGGTAGCTCATGGCCACCCAGGAGACCTCGGACATGGAGACGCCAAACGATTCTGCGATCGTGGGAGCGAGATGTTCACAATCGTCGAATCAAGCGATGCCATAAAGGAGGAGAGCGCGAGGATGAAGAGCACGAGTTTTTGTTCCCGTGCACTAAGGGCATCCGGTAATTCCATAGAGGATCATCCGCCGTATACCGCTGATATAGGTTTGGGTACGTATCCCCGTGAAAAGCCCTCTGGCGCCAAAGGGAAACCCTCCGGGAAAGCGTGAAATGATCGTTTCCAGGACCGAAAACACCGTCCCGGCCCCTCCTTTTTGTAAAAATCAGGGGGTATTCAGGGATATCATTAAGATGGACAAATGGTAAATAGAACCTGTCAAGGCATATTGAGGTAACTTACATGCCAACCAGCAAGAAACAGATGACAAAGCTCAACCAGGTAAAGAAGGAAAAGGCAGCAGAACTCGCAAAGCAGGCAGCAGCCGGCAGCGACAGTGCAAAGAAGAAGCTCAAGAAACTTGAGAAAAAGATCAAGTAAGCCTTTCTATCATTTTCCCACTGTTTTTCTTATGATTGTTACCCGGTAGTGACCGGTCGTACGTCCCGTTTCCCGACAAGATCCGCACAAAAAAGGGCGGGTTTATCATGGGCGGGGGAGATGAGTGGTATAGAGGCCGTGCATTCCCTCAAACGCGGGCTCGCACATCCCGGCCATGCAGAACAAGTGGATCCTCCTTGGTATCGCCATAATCGTCATTGCAGCCGCCATTCTCATTACCGTATGTGCCCCGGGCCTGACCCCGGCAACCTTCCTGCGGGACGGCGGGACCGCGGCCGGCGATACCTTCATGCTCGTAAACCAGTCCGGGATGGCCCTCTCATTCTACGACCGTGCCCTTGCCGAAAGCCCCGACGATCCTGCCCTCCTGCAGAAGAAGGCCGAGGCACTCCTCCGTACGGGGAAGATGGACGAGGCAGAACAGATCTACCGGGGGCTTCTGGTAACGGAGCCCGATAACCCGACGGTTCTTGTCCGGATCGGGGACTTCAGCACCCATCGCGGAGACTATGTGGCGGCGATCTCCTCGTACGCCGCCGCACTCGCGGTCGAGCCGGACAATGCAAAGACCTGGCTCCGGGAAGGGGACGCGTACCTCGCCCTTGCCGTAACGGAATATGCGGCACGGCAGGCAGGCTCCTCGTCCCCGCTGCCCGCGGGATTCCTCGACTCGCTCGACTCCTACCGGAGCGCAATGGCAGACTATGCAAAGCGCAGAAGCTCGACCCCCGGCTTTCCGTTGTCGTTTCGACCCGGACACTCGCCGCCAACCAGTTCGAGGCAAGCGGAAAGTACCAGGACCTCCTCGCATCCCTCAAATCCACCCTGTAGGGAGGATATGCCGGGACGCAGGACAGCCGGTAAAAATACTAAAAAAAGGGCCCTAGTGTACCAGGGCCTGTTCCACGATCATCACGACGATCTCAAAGGCGATGAGCAGGATCACTACCCATTCGAGGAAAGTTCGAGTGCTGGATCCTGACCTCGTCCGAAAGCATCGAGTAATTTCTCCCGGATCACGTCGATCTTCCGGCTCACGCTCTCGCTCCACTGGCCGCTCCTTAAGATCTTGAGCGCCGCCGCGTAGACACGGGCGTAGTAGATGTCCTCGGTCACCTTGATCAAATTGTCGACCTTTTCTATCGTCTCCGAGATCTCGGCCGAGATCTTCATCTGGTGGCGCATGATCTCGTGGATACCGGCGGCTCTTTGAATACCAGGAGAGCCGGTCCGCGTGCTCGATATCGTCGTACATCCGGGCCATCTCCCGGGTGAAGCTCGCGGTCGTAGTACCGCAGTTCAGAGCACCTGCACGTTCGCAAACTCGATGAGGTCGATTAAGTCCGTCGGGCTTTCGGGGCTGCAGAGCAGGGCCGAGTCCCAGGAGATGATCGCAACCTCGTTTGTCGTGTACGACATCGAATTTTTCAGGATCTCGTCCCGGATCTGGGGGGAGACCGGCGACCGGTCGCCGATTAAGAGCGGCACCGGGTCGATTGTGTCGTCCCGGCGGTCGGTCACGTAGATCGTGTAAGTCCTCAAAGAAAGCCGGGTCCACGGCGAAGTTCTTGATGTGGGGGCTTGATGATCTCCCCGAGCGTATTGAGGTACTGGATGAAGAAGTCGGAGAGCCCTTCCTGCCCGGCAAACCGGAGCGCAATATCTTCGAGTTCTTTGTAGTCCGCCTCCTGGTTTTCGTGGACGAAACAGAGGCTGATAACGCCGATGTCGTACACACGGGCAACTGCCGAGAACTCAAACTGAGCGCCCGTCGCGTTCCACCGTGATCGGCAGCATCCGGATCAGGAGCGGGGACGACTCGATCATGATGGATTTGGGTTTGACCCTCACAAAACTGGTACGGGCCGTAAAATAATTCTGGGCCAGAGACTTCTCCAGCCAGTCGATGTCGATCTCACGACCGATATCGTAGATGCGGTAGAACCGCAGCGAGATCATAAACGCATTCTCCTTGCCCGGGCGATTCCCGGGCTGGTATGGGAAGTATATTTCTCTTTAAATCACCATTAAACCCATGCTCCGGGTCATAGCAGGTATTCCCGGCGTCTTTTATATCCTAAAAAAAGCAAACAACGATGGAGACACTGGTTTTATGGATACCGATATTCTGTCGATCGGGATGGTCGTTACCATCGGCCTGATGGCAGGGGCTGCGACCGGGCTTGTCATCGGGTACCCTGGCCGGCTGGCAAAAGCCGCATCTGGAGCGACATGACCGTCCGCAACAAGGCAAAAAACATCCTCCTCGTCCTTGCCTGTTCTGTAATCTTTATCGTCGGGCTTGCCTGGCGCTTCCTCCTTGAATAGGGGGAAACAGCGGCATCCCCATAACCCATTCTTTTCCGGCCCGTCCCTATAGTGCAGGTGCCATATTGATGAAGGCGCACGTACTAATAGAGATGCGAAAAGACCGCAAGGGGCGGGTAAGGGCAGGCCGGATCCCTCCGGCCGGCCACCGCCCTAACCGGTGCGGGAATACCTGCAAAACGATTATAGGGTGCACCAGACGTGGAGACCGACCTGTTAATTCATGGCATTATAATCGGCATCGCCCTTGCGGCGCCGGTCGGCCCCATTGCGTTCATGTGCATCCAGCGCTCGATAGCCCACGGGAGGCTCCACGGCATCATAGCGGGCCTCGGGATCGCCACCGCCGACGCCTTTTATGCCGCGGGTAACGGCTTTTGGCCTTGCTCTTATCTCGGACTTCCTCCTTGCCCGGCAGTGGTTCTTCCGGCTCTTCGGGGGCCTTGCCCTCATCGCGGTCGGTCTCAAATCTTCTTTGCCCCGCCGCCCGAGATGAAAGTGCAGGCAGACGGGGGGAAGCCTCCTCTCGGACTATTCAACGATGCTTGCCTTAACGCTCGCAAACCCGCTCACCATCCTCTTCTTTGCGATCATCATCCCCGGCTTTGGCGCCGTGATCAGCGGGGCCACGTGGATCAACCCGGCCCTCTTTGTTATCGGGGTCTTTGCCGGCGAGATGGCCTGGTGGGTTATTTTGTGCGGGTCGATCGGCTCCATGCGCAGTTACCTGACACAGGAGCGGCTGCACACCATCAACCGGCTCGCCGGCCTTGTGATCGCCGCGTTCGGGGTCGTGCTTATCGCGTCCCTCTTTGTGACCGGTGAACTCTCGTAGGATCTACGAAATATCCGCGTTTTGCACAGGTGTCTGACACTGATTCTTCCCCGTGCTTTTCGCGCAGATAGTTCACAAAGTGAATAGTTCACTTAATTAACTATCAATTCAGTACCTCCTGATAAGGAGACCACACAGATGTCCGAAGACATTCGGGGACGTGCGGCAGACGCGCTGATAGCCCTCGTTCCCCTCTACTACCGGAACGCGATGAAGACCCGGCATGCCGCAAACGGCGTGCTCATCGCGGAGTACCATACCCTCGGGCTTCTCATGAAGTACAAGGCGCTGCCCATGTTGGAGATCGGGAGCAGGCTGTACATCTCCCGTCCCTACATGACCCCGGCTTGCCGATATCATGATCGCCGACGGGCTCGTGGAACGGCAGGCAGACCCGGCAGACCGCAGGGTCACCAATCTCACGATCACCGCCAAAGGGAAAAAATTCCTCAAAGAGTCCGTATCGAAATACAAAAAAGACCTCATGGAGAGCTTTGAGGGCCTCACCGACGCGGAGCTCGAACACCTGGGCACGGCACTCGAGGAGGCATACCGGATCCTGATAAAAATCAGCCAGAGGTGAATGTCCTGCACCTGTTTCTCAGAGATACACCGCCACCCGGCGGGGACACCGCAGCCGTCCCGGGGATTCCTGGGGTTGCCGACGGCACGCCGATCATCCGGATCGACCACATCTCCAAGGTCTTTAAGGACAAGACCAAGACCGTTGTTGCGGTAAACGACATCTCCTTTGAGGTGATGAAAGGGGAGATCTTCGGGCTTCTGGGCTCAAACGGCGCCGGGAAGAGCACGCTCATCCGTATCCTGACCACGCTCCTCTCCCCCACCGCCGGCCAGGCCTTTGTCAACAACTACGACATCACAAAAGACCCGGAGACGATCCGGACGTTAATCGGCGTCTGCCCCCCAGAACTACACGAGCGACATCGAGCTTTCCGCTTACGACAATCTCGAATTCTACGGGAAACTGGAGAATGTCCCGGACAGTATCCTCGACGCCCGGATCTGGGAACTCTTAAAAATGGCAGGCCTAGAAGACCGGGCCCACATGCCGGTGCGGACGTTCTCCGGGGGGATGAAGCGGAAACTGGAGATCGTCCGGGCGTTCATCCACCGCCCGCTCATCCTCTTTTTAGACGAGCCGACGATAGGCCTCGACCCCGAGGCACGGCGGGAGGTCTGGCAGCAGATCCTCGCGCTCAACGCAGGCCACACCACGATCATCCTCACCACGCACTACATGGACGAGGCGGAGAAGCTCTGCGAACGGATCGCCTTTGTCGATCACGGGAGCCTCATCGCGCTCGACACCCTCGAAAACCTGCGCAGGATGATCCCGGCCGGCGACCTCATCGAGATTGGTATCGACAGCATCCTGCCCGGGATCGAGGAAGAACTTAAAACGATCGGACAGGTCAATGCGGTCACGGTGGTCGAGCACAGCGTCACGATCTCGGCGACAAACGGCAGCCGGGCGCTCCCGGCCATCCTTGCCGTCTTTGAAAAATACGACCTTCCCATCCTCTCGATCTCCATCAGGACGCCGTCCCTTGAAGATATCTTCATCTACCTGACGGGAAAGGGGATCGACAGCGGGAACCACGGGAACGGAGGACATCCGTCATGATACTGCGCAGCGCGTTTGCCATCTTCAAACGGGACTTCAAGAAGTTTTTGAGCACCCCGGCGATGATCATCATGACGCTCTTTTTGCCCATCATGTATCTCGTGATCTTCGGGAATGCTATGGGGGGAACTATCACCCATATCCCGGTGGGTGTGGTGCAGGAAACCCCTCCCTATAATGACACGCAGCTTTTCACGAGCGCCACGTACCGGCTCAACCATATCAGCCAGACCGATGCGGAGAAACTTCTCGACGTCACGGTTTATGCAGACGAGATCGCCGCAAAACAGGATCTTGCGAACGGAAAGCTCGCGGCGGTAATTGTCTTTCCTTCGGAGGTGACAAACGACAATACTATCCGCCTCTATGTAGACAGTGCCGACTCTATCACGCCTCCGCTGGTGGAGGCGGGCTTAAACCAGGTGCTCCTCTCAATTGGTGCCCACAACACCGTGCTGGTAGACAAGATCTACGGCAACATCAAGTACATCCAGTTCTTCGGGGTGAGCGTGATCATGATGGCGATATTTTCCGCAACGATGATGGGCGGGGGCATGGCGCTTATCCGGGACCGGGAGAACGGGATCCATGAAGGCTACCTGGTGACACCGGTAAAACGGTCGAGCATAATCCTTGGGATCATCACGAGCGGGACGGTGAGGGCGTTTATCGCCGGGGTTTGTGATCTTCTGGATAGATTTGCTGGTCACCGGGATCGCCGTCCAGAGCCTCCAGGCATTCATCCTCGTCCTTGTCGTGATCCTGATCTCCTGTATCGGGGTGACGAGCTTTGTCGTCTCCCTTGCCTCGCGCTTTACCACGCAGCAGGAATACATGTCGCTGATCGCTTTTTTTAACATGATCCTGTTTCTGACCTCGGGAGCCTTCTACCCGGTGATAGGGATGCCCGACTGGCTGCGCCTGGATCACGACCGTCAACCCGAATATTACGGGGTGCACGCCTTACGGAGTCATCCCCTGCGGGACCAGGGGATCGGTGATCGGCGACCTTATCGCCCCTGCTCTTCATCGGCGATGATCATCCTCGGCATTGTGACCTACCGGCGCACCCGGAGTGAGCGGGGGATTAAAAATTTTTACGGCGTAAACAGGGGGTTTTCTGGTGGCGAACGTAATATATGGGCGAAATTTCAACCTGTACCTATCGTCAATCGATTATCTGAGGTTCTGCATGGAAATGTTACACGGACTGGTTTATCCAAAAAAATCCCGGCTGCATGCAGCGGACAGGGCCGCTCGTTTTCAAATAAGGCTTCTCTGCTGGTATCGGTCGTTCTTGCCGTTCTTGCAGTATCCCCGGCGCTCGCCGGCACGAAGTATATGGCCGGGAGCCCGGAACTATCCGCGAACATAACGGGCACGAACGAGTTCTCGCCCGGGGACGA
>Ga0268359_12879_pt1 | contig 12603 bp, 13 predicted proteins | sample BioMet11_FD_194416 | JGI IMG/M metagenome (GOLD analysis project Ga0268359, IMG submission 194416) | Sewage microbial communities from Oakland, California, United States - Biofuel 11 (PacBio Assembly) | ecosystem: Engineered > Wastewater > Sewage > Unclassified | place: USA: California | collected...
GGGCGGCGTACTTGAACTTCACCGGAATGACGGTGGGCATGCGAGTGCCTCCTTGATACTGAAGAGCATGACTCGAGAGTCAGCTGAGACGAGACGTTGTGCTCGAGGTCATCGGCGGCATGGCTGCTCGCCCCGAGGGCCTTGAGAGCACCTTGTGCACTGGTTGCGGCGGCAAGACGGTCGATGACGTCCGCAGCGTCCACGTTGACGATAGGCTCGCGCAGTCCCGCACGCAGACAGCAGGACGTCGCGCTGGAGGGGTCGATGGCGGCGAGGACCTCCATCATACCCGAACGCTCGCGGGCGGACAGGCTCGCGTCTGTTGGCGGCCTCCACCCTTGAGCGCAGTGGACGTGAGGAAGTCGGAGCTCTCCTTGAGGGCGGCCTCCTGGGCATCCTTCATGCCGGCGAGCGGTACGCGGACGGCATCGAGAAGCTCGCGCGCGGATTGGAGCACGTCCCACGAGTCGTCACGAGCGAGCTCGCCCATGATGCGCACGACGATCCGGCGCACCTGTCTGCGCGAGCGGACGAGAGAAACTCCGTCGCCCGCGTGGGTGTGCCCGCCACGGAAAGGGCGAGTCCTCGCCTCCCGCTCCGTGGCACCAGAGCGCACGAGCTCGGCGAGGGCCACGTCAGGGGGCGATCACCTGAAAGCGAACCACCTGGCACCGCGACACGATGGTAGGTAGGACGGTCTCCTCGGCACGTGCCATGAGGACGAAGATGACGTCCGACGGTGGCTCTTCGATGGTCTTGAGCAGGGCATTTGCGGCAGCACCACGGAGAAGTTCCGCGCGTTCGACGATATAGACCTTCCGGCTCGCCCGTGCGGGCGAGAGGGAGGCGTCGGCGATGATGTCGCGGACCTGATCCACGAGGTTAGCCCGTCACGCTTCCTGGAGCAAGCCAACGCACGTCGGGATGCGTGCGGTGTGCCACACGAATGCACTCGTCGCAGCTGCCGTCACCACCGTCGGCACAGATCGCGCACATGGCCAGCGCCTCGGCGGCGTCCGCCATGCCGCTCCCCGGGGCACCGATGAAGAGGTATGCATGGCTCAGCCGGTCCTCACGGACGGCTGCGGCGAGAAGGTCCTTGGCCCGCGGCTGGTCGATGATGCGATCGAGGGCGGGAGCGACCGAAACGTCGCTAGGCATTCGCCCTGCACCCCTCAACGCAGGCACGACCTCGGCGATGACGTCGACCACACGCGCGTTGACCTCGTCCACGGTACCCGCAGCGTCCACGAGGCGGATGCGTGCAGGCTCTGTCGCGGCAAGTCGCAGATAGGCCTCGCGCACGCGACGCTGAATGATGAAAACGCAAGCCCCTCCCCTCGAGCCGATCGGCACCGCCCTTGGTGGCACGGGCAAGCGAATCGCGGGGGGTCAAGGTCGAGCACGACGGTGAGGTCGGGGACGAGACCACAGCTGCCAAGCGCGTTCGCACGAGCGACAAGGTCGGGCGCGAGACCACGGCCTCCGGCCTGGTAGGCATAGGTCGAGTCGTAGAAGCGATCGCACACCACGAGCATGTCGGCCGCAAGCGTGGGCTCGATGACCTGACGCACGAGCTGGGCACGGGAGGCCTCGTAGAGGAGAAGCTCGCACTCGTCGCACATCTCGGCATTGGACGGGTCGAGAAGCACCGCGCGGATGCCCTCGGAGATGGCCGTGCCACCAGGCTCTCGCAGGCGAACGAGGGGGACGCCCGCATCCTCGAGCACGCGAGCCACGAGCTCCGCCTGCGTGGACTTCCCACAGCCGTCGATGCCCTCGAAGGTGACGAGGGTGCCGCGACGCGTCGTGGCGGCTGTAGGCTCGACTGGCATGCTGATCCCTCCCCAATATGGTGCGGCGCATCGGCGCGGCAGGCTGAGCCTTAGATGCTAGCAGGTTCGCACGACCTCGCCCTCGCCGGACGGTCGTAGTCGCGACAAAAGCGCATGGGGACGGCCGTCGAAGGCTCGGATGCCCACGCAAACGAGAGGGCTCCCAAAGGAGCCCTCCTGCTACTTCGCCTTCTTGGTGCCAGGACGCTTCGCACCGGGCTTCTTCGCGGAGCTCCCACGGCCACGTGCATGCGAGCCCTTCGCGGCGGCAGCCTTCTCCTTGCCGGGACAGTCCATGTTCACGCAGATGCGCCAAGGACCTCGCTGGGTGATGACCTCGACCACAGGCGCCCCGCAATCCGGACAGACCTCACCCGTGGCGTGCAGCGTGCCGCGCGCGGGCAGCGGGTAGCTCGTGCCGCAGACGTCGTAGTTGGTGCAGCGTATGAAGCGCTTTCCGGTGCGCTCGGACTTGTGCGCGACGAGATCGCCATGGGTTCCGGCAGCCTTGCACGCGGGACACTCCCCCACCACGACGTCGGGTTCTTGGTTGGTGGGACAGGCGGGGTTGATGCAGGTCTCGTACGCGCGGCTGCGGAAGGGGTGTACCTTGACGCGCGGTGCACCGCATTCCGGACAGACGGCGCCATCGCCGTCGATCGCCTCGATCTTTCCCTGGGGCAGAGGGTAGGTGACGTCACAGTCGGGCCATCCCATGCAGCCCGCAAAGCTTCCGCGGGTCTTGGCGGAGGTCTTGACCACGAGATCCCTGCCGCACGTGGGGCAGGTCCCGATCTTGGCATCTGCGGTCACCGCGTCTGCGATGGCCTCGGAGAGGTCGTCCTTGTGCTCGATGAGACCGTCCATCATGCCGGCGAGAAGCGCACGCGAATGCGTGACGACCTCGTCCTGGGTGTCGACTCCCTTGGCGACCTTGGTCATGTCGTCCTCGAGTTCGGCCGTCATGCTTGGCGTGGTGACATGCGGTGCATATGCGGAGAGCGCATCGATGATGGCCATGCCCAGACGGCTCGGCTCGCAGGGGTCGTTCTTGAGATACTTCCGCTGGTAGAGCGTGTCTATGATCGAGGCGCGCGTGGACTTGGTTCCCAGTCCGAGACGCTCCATCTCCTGGATGAGCCTGGCCTGGCTGTAGCGCGCGGGGGGTTCGGTCTGCTTGGCATCGAAACCCATCTTGGTGACGTCGCACGCATCACCCTCGGCAAGTGCGGGGAGAAGGTCGTCCTTCCTCTGACCATAGGGATAGATGGCCTTGTAGCCGGCCTTCATGAGCACCGATCCCGATGCCGAGAAGGGCTCGCCCGAGACGTCGAGGCTCACCTTCGTGTGATCGGTCACCGCGACGTCCATGAGCGTGGCGAGGAAGCGCCTCGCAACGAGGTTGTAGAGCTTCCACTCGGCAGGTTGGAGGTCATCGGGATTCGCCGCTGCCGTGGGGTAGATGGGCGGGTGGTCGGTGTCTTCGGTCTTGCCCCGCGTGGGATGGAGCCTGTCCTGGCCGAGGATCTCCTTGCAGGCCGCCGCGTACTGCGGCACCGAGGAGAGCGCACGCACGCAACCACGCAGGTCAAGCGAGGGGGGGTACACGGTGTTGTCCACGCGCGGGTACGAGATGAGACCGCTCATGTAGAGGCTCTCGGCGAGACGCATGGCCCGGGCGGGCGAGATGCCCTCCGAGGCGGCAGCGGCCTGGAGCGAGGTGGTGTTGAACGGGGCGGGCACCTTCTGAGTCGTGCTGTTGTGGGTCACGGCGGTGACGGTAGCCGTCTTCGCATCTCTCACGTGCGCATACGCCGCGTCAGCCGCATCCTTGTCCCAGAACTTCGCGGTGGCGTGAACGACCTTGAAGGCCTCCCCGCCCTTCTTGGCCTCTCCGGAGATGACCCAGAAGTCCTTGGGGACGAAGTCCATGCGCTCGCGCTCCTTCTCGACCACGAGAGCGAGGGTGGGCGTCTGCACGCGACCGGCTGACCGGGTGTTGCCCAGGCCGGAGAATCGAGCGGTGGTGAGGTAGCGCGTGAGTGTCGCGCCCCAGATGAGGTCGATGTACTGGCGACTCTCGCCGGCGTCAGCGAGATCCTGGTCAAGCTCGACGAGGTTCGCGAAGGCATGGTCGATCTCGCCCTTGGTGAACGCCGAGTAGCGGGCACGCGAGACGGGGACGTCAGGTGCCACGGAGCGGATCTGCCTGAGCGCGTCCGAGCCGATGAGCTCGCCCTCGCGGTCGAAGTCGGTGCCGATGATCACGGCGTCGGCCTTCTTGGCGAGGTTCTTGAGCGAGCGGATGATCTCCTTCTCGACAGGCTGCTTCTCGATGGGTGCCCAGACGAGGTAGGGCAGGCTTGGGATCTTCCAGCCCTTGATGTCGACGCCATCGGCGACGAAGGGCTTGCGCTTGCTCTTGTATGGTGGCCGCTCGAGGGTATCGGGAATGTCGGCGGGAAGGTGGTCGCCGTCAGCGGTGAGACCGTACCAGCCCTCCTTCGAGTCGTACTTGAGATCCGGTGGGAAGTCCGGCTGGAGGATGTGCCCGCGCAGGCCTATGGTCACCCAGTCATCGCCACCGTGGCGGAAGCGATAGATGGGCGTGTTGTAGACCTTGTCGGCGGTGGGCTTGCCTGATTCCGACAACAGTCGCGCGATCTGCTGCGCGGCATCGTTCTTCTCGGTGACAACAAGGATCAAGAGTCGGTTTCCTTCTGGGTCGTGGACGGCACGAACGATGGCGAGACGGACTACTCCTTCACGAACTCATGCTCCTCGTAATCCTCGCGCGACCACTTGAGGGCGGCCTTGCCGTCACGAGCGATGATGGCGTAACGCGCGACGGCAAGGGCGATCTCATAGAGGGCGATAAGCGCGGCAAACATCAGAACCATCGTGACCGGTGAGGCATCGGGCGTAACTACGGCGGAGAGGACCATGAGGCCCACGTAGATGTAGCGCCACTGCTCGCGGAAGGTCTTGTACGGTACGAGATGGAGGATCGAGAGGTAGAAGATCACAAGGGGAATCTCGAACGCGATGCCGAAGCCTATCTCGAGCAGCATGAAGATGTTGAGGTAGTCCTCGGCGTCGGCAAGGTTCTGGGCAAAGTCGAAGGTCTGGTCGAGCAGCCAGCCAAAGGCCGCCTGCTGGATCACGAAGTAGCAGAAGATCATGCCCAGGAAGAAGAGGGCGGACCATGGCAACCCACGGTGGGCACGACCCACTTGCGCTCGCTCTCCTTGAGTCGCAGGGAGGAAGAAGGCCATGATCTCCCAGACGATTGATCGGCGTGCAGATTGATGCAGACGAAAGAAGAACGCCACCTTGAAGCGGATGTGAAGCCGCCGAGCACCGTGGTGACGGTGAGCGCGCTGCGCGCATGGCATCACGGATGGGGTCGATCATGATGTCGATGAGCGTGGGCGTCGCCTCGTAGACCCCGACGGTGACGATGAGAACCTCTGACCGACGGATGATCGGTCACCTGCGCCGAAACCAGTCGCCGAGGTGCGTCCGGTCAGGGGCCATATCGTGCTGGTCCGATAGGCATGAGTGGTTTGGGTGCAGATGGGCTCTAGGCTCTCCTCCGCTCCTCCATCCTCCTTCCCGGTCTTTAGCGGCGAGGTCCTCTGCGTGGGTACTCCGCCGGCAGGCGCGGGCTCGCTTCCAACATCCTTCTTGCGCGACCGTACGCGAGGGCCTCATGGAGTAGAGGTCCTGGGCGCTTCGCGGGCTATGGGGCTTTGGGCGCCTCGGGCCGGCTCAGAGCTCAGGCTCAGGAGCTTCCCAGCAGCCGCAAACTCGGACGTCTGCGTCCGCATCCCGCCTCGGCGGCGGTTGCGTCGTTCTGCGGGCGTCGTCGCCTCGGCGGCCGTGCCAGCTCCCGAGCCCGCTTCTCGGGCAGCCAGGCGCTTCTTCCGCCTCGGCGAAGGTCTCCGACTTGACGGGGCCGCGTTCGAGGCTTCCGTGGACGCATCGATGTCCGCGTCGGTCATCCCGCAGCCTTCGCCGCGCTTGCGGTTGGGCTGCTTGGGCGCATCGCTCATCGCCTCGGTGGCGGGGTCGCGATCTGGTCTGGACGACCCTTGGTGAATCCCCTCTCTTAGCGCGTCTCTGAACTGCCGCGGGCACGGCCGACGGTACGACCGATACCCGGCAGCTTGTCGGGACCGAAAACCATGACGCAAAGAGCAGGATCAGGACGAACTCTGTCTCTCCGATACCAAACACGGCTGTGCTACCCTCCCGCGTCGTGTGCTTGTGAAGCCTAGTTATACCCAAGGGCGGGACGAGCCTACCCGTATGACCTGGTCTCCGCCGCGCATTGTTGAGCTCCTCGCCCATACCCAGCAGCGAAAGAATGCGCGCAACGTGGCGCTGCGGGTTTGCCCACCGAGAACGCGATGCCCTCGTCAGCGGCACGATGCGCGGCACCCACGAGGACTCCGATACCCGTGGAGTCGATATAGGACACATCGGAGATGTCAACGCTTACGGACGAGGCGCCTTCGGAGAGCGAGGCGTCGATCGCATCGCGGAGCTCCGATGCTTTGGAGACGTCGACCTCGCCCGAGGACGCTCACGAGACGCGCGCCCTCAGGTGCGGTGGTGTTGATGGTCAGACTCATGGTACCCCCAAACTGTTTCTATAGGGCTGGTGTCCCGAGATGCCTGCCAGCAGTGTCCTGACAGAGCCCGGTTGTCTTGTTGGACGACGTGTCGACAGCCAGATGGCGGTGGGTCGACGAGCCGCTGCCCGAGGTCGTCGAGCTCGACTTGGATCGCCGCGATGCGCTGCGCCTGCGTATGACTTGGCCCCGTTACTACGTTTGTCCGCGTCGGTCGCCTCGCCTTCTCGTACGCGAGACCGCCGAGTCGGTGTCGCTCGACATCTCATAGACCAAGGCCGAGGTTGGCCCAGGCGGGACCATAGTCGGGCGTGTCGTCGTGATCTTCTGGAGCGCAGCGAGTGCGCCCGAGGTATCGCCCCCATAGAGTTGGCAGAGGGCGCAGTCGACCTTCACCGAATTGGAGTCGTTGAGCGCAAGATACTGGTTGAAGTACGAGACGGCCTTGCTGAGAAGGTCGTTGGCGTGCGTCGTATCCGCACTGGTGGTGCCGTTGTAGATCACCTGGACGCCCCACTGCATTAGTCGCGGCCAAGGTTGAGCAACGTGGCAAGGTTCTCGGGGTCCGTTGGCGAGCTTTGCCTCGAGCGTGGTGACGAGCGGAGAGTACTTGGTGTCGATCGTGCTCACGGTACTCGTCGTCGAGGAGTTCGAACGAGTCGCTCGAGTCGGACGTATCCGCAGAGCTACTCTGATCGGTGCTGGTATCGCTCGAGGAGCTGCTGTTGGAGAAGATCGCCGAGAGCGAGGGCAGCATCATGGAGAGACCTAGGACCAACGGCGATGACACCGATGGCGATCTTCGCGCGAGCGAGCAGAGCCCGCCTGGCTGGGTCTTGGCGCTCGTCGACACCTTGCCGGCAGATGAGCCCTTCTTACCCGCGCTCGCACTTCCTGTTCTTGCTCTTGCTCTTGCTCTTGGAAGACCCGTTGTTCATGAATCAGCCAGTTTCTCTCGGCCGGACGACGATGCGAACACCCTACTCCCGCAGCATTTTAGGGTAAGCACATCGTCCCGCTGGTGGCGAGGCGATGTGCATGAAGGGCGATTTTTACAGAACTCGGCCAAATGCCGCTATGCACGTGCGGATTTGGCGAGACGCGCGGAGACCAGGCTGACGGCGACCACGAAGACGTCAAGCGCACGACCCAGCTCCTCGAGGGATGGGTAGGTGGGGGCGATGCGGATGTTGGTGTCGTGTGGGTCGTTGCCGTAGGGCCAGGGTGGCTCCCGCGGGAGTCATCTTGACGCCAAGGTCGGCCGCAAGCTCTGACGATGGCCTTCGCGGAGCCCTCGGGTCCATCGAACGAGATGAAGTAACCTCCCTTGGGATGCGTCCCCTGTCGCACACTGCAGGGCGCCCAGACCCTCGGTGAGCTTTGCTCCACGAGCGCGAAGCGAGGGCCGACCACGGCGGCGTGCCTTTTTCATTGTGGGCCTTGACGCCGTCGAGATCCCTGAGGAAGAGCACGTGCGCAAGCTGCGAGAACTTCTCGGGCGAGACGCGCATGACGGAGAAACGAGCCGCGGATCTCGGCCATGTCGGCCGAGGACTGCGGTGATGACGTACGCCATGCCCCCGAGCTGGAAGGTGACCTTGGCCCGTGAGAGCCGAACTCGTAGACCAGATCGGACTGCCCCGCCTCGGCAAGGGCGTCGAAGATGTTGAGGAGCTGGACGTCCTCGTCGGTGAAGGCATGGACGGCGTAGGCGTTGTCCCAGAAGATGAGGAAGTCGGTGCAGCGGGATGGATGTTCGCGAACTGGCGAACGACCTCGTCGGAGTAGGTGATGCCCGTGGGGTTGGCAAACTTGGGCACGACCAGACACCCTTGACGGCAGGGTCGGCCTCCGCGAGACGGACGATCGTCTCCATGTCGGGGCCGTCCTCGTGCATGGGCACCGGGACGTTCTCGATGCCGTAGTGCGCGCTCACGCGGAAATGCCGGTCGTACCGGGGCTGGGGCAGAGGAACTTGACCTTGCGCTGCTGACACCAGGTGTTGCCTCCGATGCCGTGCGTGTAGGCGTGGCATACGAGGTCGTGCATGAGGTTGAGGCTCGACGAGCCGTGACCACCACGTTCGCGGGGTCGACGCCCATGATCTGTGCCGCGAGGGCACGGGCGGAGGGAAGCCCGTCAGGCGCACCGTAGTTGCCGACGGGAAGTCCGCCGTCGTCAAGCGGGGTGGTGGAGTCGATGAGGTCAAGCATGGGGAGAGAAAGCGCGATCTGCTCGGGGCTCGGCTTTCCGCGAGCCATGTCGAGCTTGAGGTCAAGAGCCCGCAGGCGCTCGGTCTCGTCCTCGAGGGCGACGATGGCGGCGTCTAGTTCGGCATTGCTCATCAGCTCGTATGCGTTGGGCATTGGTTCCTCCTCGGAATGGTCTGTTTTCGAGTATAGGTCCGCGAGAAACAATGAAGCTGGTACCATACTACCCATGAAAACATCTCCTAACATCCGCGGTCCCATTCGGCCGAGCTCTCGCTCGGACGAATATGGGGAACTGCAACGGCTTGTCGACGAGATCTACCGCGTCAGCCCCTCCAAGAGCGTGAGCAAGGTCGACGTCGTGGTCGAGGCCGAGGTGCTCGATCTCGATGAAGAAACTCATGGAGGTCATGGACCTCATACCGCAGGTTCGTATCGGCCGATCTCGGCTCTGCGGACCAGATCAACTCCATCGTGACGGCTCATGGCTGGGCCTTCGTCTACGGAACGGTGGAGTAGCCGGGCAGCGTCGGGCAGTCTACATGTCCCCGAAGGCCCATTCAACTCGTCAACGGTATCGTCGAATGCGACGGCCGGCCGCTCTGTCGCGCATGCCGTTGGGCCCCACCGCCACGCAGGCCGATGCGACGACCGCCGCGGTGAGCGATCCGGCGAGAATGGCGCACTTGGCCGCCATGACCTCACGCGGGATTGGCAAATGCGAGACCGGAGATAGATGGAATCGTGAAGCCGAGGACCACCATGAGGCAACGGCGATGACCTGCGTCAGTCGAGGTAGTGGCAGTTGGAAAAGCCAACCTACGGACGTACGTCGTGATGGATGATGCCGATCGGATTGCAACCACGGCACCAAAGAACACGCGAGCGTGACGAGGATCGACGAGAATGGTTCCGATGTCAATGCCAACGACCCTGACCTGCGCGTTGACGAAGGCGAACAGGGGCAGCACCAAGAAGTTGACAGGCACCGAGATGGTACGCTCCACGCGCTGGAGCGGCGGCGTGACGTGGTGCATGACGCGCTCCACTCGTGCGGCCTCGGTGGTGAAGTCATGCTGCCCGAGCACGTGGCGCTCATCGTCGTACGTGTCGTCGAGCCTGTGGGCACGACCGTTGAGCCAGCCCTTGAGGGCGGAGAGGCGCACGTCGGAGCGGGACGGCAGGAAGAACGCGAGGATGACGCCGCGAGCGTGGCGTGGATGCCCGAGTTGTACATGCACACCCACAGCACGAGACCCACGACGAGGTAGGGCTTGCAGGAGTACACGCGCATGCGGTTGATGCCCCAAAGCAGAAGCACCACCACGAGCGTAGCCGCACACCAGGGAATGCTCGGTGCACGGCCGTAGAAGAGCGCGATGACCACGATGGCAAGGATGTCATCGGCGATGGCGAGCGTCTGGAAGAAGACCTTGGTCTCACACGAGATGCGCTCCCCCAGAAGAGACATCACCCGAGCGCGAAGGCGATGTCGGTCGCAATGGGCGTCGCCCACCCGTGCATGGCGCCGCCGCGATTGAAGGTGAGGTAGATGAGGGCGGGCGCGAGCACGCCACCCACGGCCGCGAGCATGGGCAGAGCCGCCTGGCGCGGCCTGCGAAGCTGGCCCACGGTGAACTCGTACTTGAGCTCGATGCCCACGAGCAGAGGAAGAAGATCGCCATGAGGAAGTCGTTCACGAAAGCCTCAAACGTGATGGACACCGAAAGCGATCCGACACCCAGCAGGAGAGGGGCTTCCATGAGCTCGTGAAGACCCTCGAAGACCGACGAGTTGGCCAACGCGACGGCGACAAGCGCCGCGATGACCATGACCGAGGCCGCAAGCGTCCCGTTGGAGGTGACGTTCTGGAAGGAGGACCTGGCCTCGATCCTTCTGATGACTGCGGAGTCACCGTAGATACTTGTCATGAATCGCTACCTCTTCGCTGTCCTTGGGGATGTCCTACAGAAGTGAATGGCACCTAGACCTTTGCATCTCGCGCCGATTGGGAGTCCAGCGCGATGAGCTGCTCTACGTACACCTTGTCCGCAAGCGCGGACAAGGCCGCTTGGAGCAGGTCGGACACCTCGGGCGACACGGGCGCGCCCGCCTTGTCCGCAAGATGCACGGCGCGGGCACGGGCGCATCCATCGAGAAGCGCGCGGCCATGGCCTCCTCGAGGGCACGGCACATCTCGTCGTAGGACTGCTCGAGGTCAACGTCCGCCTCTCGACCGAGACCGATGAGCTGCTGCACCTGGGCGATGGAGAAAACGCGCTTGAGCGAGCAGACGAAGACGAGGTAGGCGACATGATCCCGCGAGTAGCGCTTCTTCTCGGGCGCGGGGATGAGCTTGAGCTTGACGTAGTTGTTCACCATCGAGCCCGTGAGGACCGTCTCGCCGGGCACGCTCATGAACGAGAGCTCCTCTGGACGAGCGTGAGCAGCTGGTCGAGATAGAGGTCGAGACGGGGCAGCTCGGAATAGCGCGACACGTGGATCGATGCCATATGCGAGAAGAGCACGGCACGTCCGGTCGCAGCATCAGACGATACGAGCACCTCCGGTCCAACCTCTTCACCTGCCATGGTCCCTCCCTGTGACACGACTCGAACTGCGTGTAATACGTGTAGTTACATTATCTAGTTTTTTACTCTAGCTACATCTATGTCGCCCCGATACTATGATTGTTCCATAGACTTCACAGGGGGTTGGGGAGGAACAGCGTTGAACGAGAAGCAGCGCATCGCAGTCATCACGGACACCGGGACCGACACACCGCAGAGTTCGTAAGGGAGCATGACGTCCGCATCGTGCCCCTTCGCATCATCTTCTCCGATGGCGCCACCTACGAGAGCGGGGTCACCATCACGCCCGAGGAGCTCGTCGCTCGTCTCCCCCAGGAGATTCCGACCACCTCGCTCCCATCGCCCGAGGTCATCAGGGACACCTTCGAGCAGGCACGCGCCGACGGTTACACGTCGGCCATCTTCGTGAGCATCTCGTCGGGACTCTCGGCAACTGTCACACCGTTCGCATGGTGGCAGACGCGCTCGAGGACTTCCCCGTCACGGTGGTCGACACGCTCAACATCGGCATAGCCGCAGGCACCGTCGTCATCGAGGCGGTGAACATGATCGAGCTTGGCGTACCCTACGGCATGCTCGGACCGGCACTTGAGGCGGTGGCGCGAAAGACGTCGGTGTGGTTCTCGGTCAAGACCCTTACCTACCTGCGCAAGGGCGGTCGCATCAGCGAGGCCGTATACCGTGTCGGCAAGGTGCTCAACATCAAGCCCATCATCACCTGCGATGACAAGGGCTACTACGTCATGGCCAGGAAGGCACGTGGCTGGGAGAAGTCGCTTGACACCGAGGTGATGCTCGCCGCGCAGAAGGCCCGCACGTATCCCAAGGTACGTCTCGCGATCTGCTGCTCTGCCACCTGTGAGATGTTCCACGAAACTGGAGGCCAAACTCCGCGCGCAGATCGACAACGTCGCCGACGGGTGTACTCGGGCGTCTGGCAGACCTCCTCGTACATACCGGGCCCGACCTGGTGGGCATTTGCGTCCAGGGACTCTAGCCGCAGCTACGGCTCTCTCCCCCACCATCCGAAGAACGACGGGGCACAATGGCGTGCGGCCTGCTCCTCGAAGGCCGAGTACTCCACGGTCGTCGTCGACCCCACCTTATCGGAGATCGCGCGCACGACCACGAACGGAATGCCGTTGAGCCATGCCGTCTGGGCAATGGCAGTACCTTCCATCTCGCAGCAGACCGCATCGAAGCCCGAACGGATGCGCTCCTTGTCCTCGACCGTGCGCACGAACTGGTCGCCGGAGGCGACGCGACCCTCCCACACCGAGACTCCGCGGTGCCGCCAGGCGAGCGGCTCGGACGGCCTTCTCGCGAAGGT